>Ga0129317_1000013_pt1 | contig 302968 bp, 271 predicted proteins | sample Cm1ome_FD_94430 | JGI IMG/M metagenome (GOLD analysis project Ga0129317, IMG submission 94430) | Eastern black-and-white colobus group fecal microbial communities from Wisconsin, USA - Cm1105 metagenome | ecosystem: Host-associated > Mammals > Digestive system > Large intestine > Fecal...
CGTTTGACTGGTCAAGATAACTGCTTGGCTATCTATCCCTTTTACTGTTTTAAAGGTCAGTTCCTTAAAAAATAAAACTTTTTAGAATTTTTCAAGGTTGTTTCACTGTTCAGTTATCAATGTTCTCTGTCGTTGTCTCTCTCTTATCTGTCAGACGCAACTTTTATAGATTATCACATCTTCAAGTGTTTGTCAACAACTTTTTTTATTTTTCTTTTTCGATCTGTTTTTTCCCTGTCTCACCCAGGAGACTCTCCGGAAGAAAACCTTTCGAATTTGCTGTGCTGTTTGCGACAGCTCGATTAGGATACCACTGCTTCCAGGAAATGTCAAGCACTTTTTTCAACTTTTTTTGATTTTTTTCGAAGGGCGAAATGTAAAAGTAACTTTCGGTTCCTCTTCACGCGTCCGGAAGTTTGTTTTTCATTCACCCTTTTTTGCCATTTTTGTAATGCGAACTAGAACCAGCACCGAAAACGCTGCTGACTGAATACAGCGAAAAAGGTATCAAATTAACACTTAGAGCGCCCTTCCAGCTATTGGCCTTCCAGCTATTGGACTGCTGCTGCCTTCACCTGTTCTGCCAGCGGCCGTTCCACTTTCTTCCTGGTAATCTCCACCAGATCCAGCTTGGTCCGGTCGATGACCCTGGTCAGTATCGGATCCATTGTCAGACAGGCTCTCAATTCCTCCATCACCTGCTGCCGGGAGGTCTCTTCTGTCATATTGATAAAATCCACGATAATAATGCCGGAAAGTTTCCGAAGGCGAAGCTGTCTTGCAATCTCTCTGGCAGCCTCCAGGTTCACCTTCCGGATGGCAGTCTCTTTCTGTTTGCCCGCCTCAAACTTTCCGCTGTTTACATCTATCACAGTCAGCGCCTCTGTAGGCTGAATCACCAGATACGCACCGGATTTCATCCAGACCCGTTCCTGAAGCGCTTCCTTCAATCTCCGGTCCAGGGAATAAAGTTTCTCCATGGACAGCATAGAATCCTGATATAGCTGCAGCTTCTCCAGCAAAAGCGGATTTTCCCGCTCTAAAAATTCCTCTGCCTGCCGTAACATCCGGGCATCTTCTATCAAGATAGCAGAAAGCTCCTGAAAGGGAAGTCCCAGAAACCGCTTCAGCCACACAGGCGGCGCCTGATAAAGGCAGGAATAACAGGTACGGTAGGAAGCCCGTTCCCGGATCTCCTTTATGCGATGCAGAAGCTGTTCCAACTCTTCCAGCAGCATCTCCTCCGGCGCTTCCCCGGCATTGGTGCGCACAACGATCCCCGGTATTTCTGTCTCCTGTTCCGCCATAGCAGGAATCTCTCTCATGGGTTTGAAGATTTCTTCCCGGTTTCCTCCCGGAAGTTTTGTCCCTGCCCCCTGCTGCCCGATCCACTGCATGATCTGTCTTTTCAGCGGCTGCCGCTTCGACTCCGGAAGCTTTCTGGATATTCCCACTCCCTGCTTGGCCAGATCCACGATCACATACTTTCCGGAAAGGCAAAGCTGAGTGGTAACAGAGGGCGCCTTTGTCTTCATAGCTTCTCTGGATATCTGAACCACCAGTTCATCGCCCTGCTGAATGTTTGGTGAAGATCCCTTTTTGGTATAAACCGGATTTTTCACGTCCTCTAAAGGAAGGTAACATAAAAATCCAGGCGTGATCTCCACAAAGGCAGCATTGAGATTCTTCGCAATGTTCTTCACCCGCCCCACATAAATGTCTCCCAGTTTTGCCTGACTGCCGGGAATGTCGCAGTGAAGCTCCACCGTGCGATCCTTTTCGTCCAGAAGGTAAGAAAAAACCTGATTTTCTTTTTTTGAGATACAATATTTCATCATAATTCTATAGTTGTTCCTAACTCATTCAAAGACACAAACCTGTGCTTTCCGTTTTTCCCAAGGTCTGCATACACTTCGCAGCGATTCACTTCCAGCCCATAGGGCGCAAGCTCCAGCCCCTTCCAGTCTGCGTATGCCTCCATCACCAGCTCCGGTTTCAGATTAGCCGCACTTCCGGTAGCAAGCTTCATGGATACCACTCCTCCGTTGACACTTAACTCATAGATCATGGGACGGATATCGATTTCGCTCTCGCCCTTCTTTGTCTCCTTTGTCACCAGAATGCTCTTTCTGGCAAAAAAACCGGACAGATCTGACTGCCAGTCTCCCCCGGGCGCCAGTCCCGGCCGAAAGCGGACCGTATAGTCTGCCGCTGCCACCAACGACATGGCTTTCCCCGCTTTTCCTTCCTCGATCTGACGGAAATCCAGGATCTCCATCCCTTCCACCATTTCCCGATTTAGCCGCTCTATCCCCTCTCTGGAAGAAACAGGGGTGCGAAGCTCAATATCCACATATTCTCCGTCACTGGTCAGGCCGACTCCCAGCGGCGCTGCAAAGGACATGATCATATGGGGACTCATTCCCTCCGAAAATTTCACATCGATCTCTGCCCGGCGAAGCGCTTTCTGAAAATAACGCATCACATCCAGATGACCGATGAATTTCATCACGCCCTGCTTGGAAAATTTAATTCGTACTTTCATTTTTCCGGCCTCCTTCCACTGACACTGTCTCCTTTTGCTGTGCGCTGCGGTCCATGGTACATACTCCCACTCCATACCTGGCAGCTCCGCAGCCGCTGCACCCTGCAAAGCAGTTATCCGTAACCTGCTCCTGATGAGCCCGTTTCCACTCTCTTAACAGGAAGTTCTTGGTCACTCCGATATCAATGAAATCCCAGGGGAAGAGCTCATCCTCCGCCCGCTCCCGCATGGTATAAAATTCCATATCTACTCCAGCAGCCTCTAAAGCCTCCAGCCACCGGTCATAGTCCCAAAATTCTGTCCAGGCATCAAAAAGAGCGCCTTTTTTATAGGCCTCCAGAATAACTTTGGATGTCCTTCTGTCCCCTCTTGCCAAAAAGCCTTCCAGCACCGTTACATCCGCCTCATGCCAGTTGTATTTTAAGCTCTTCTGATTCAGCATGGATTTTACTTCATGATTTACCGTTTTTGCGAATCCCAGATACTCTCCCGGCTGATGCATGGGAGCCCACTGGAAGGGCGTAAAGGGCTTTGGAACAAAAAAGGAGGTGCTGATGGTGATCTGACACTTGCCGTTTCTTTGATCCTTTGGAATCTCATAGTATTTTACTGCAATTTCGTTGGCCAGATGGGCAATGGCTTTCCGATCCTCCTCTGTCTCTGTGGGAAGTCCCAGCATAAAATACAGTTTTACCTTATTCCAGCCCCCGTGAAAGGCCTCATCTGCCCCTTTCAGGATAATCTCCTCCGTCAGGCCCTTGTTGATCACATCCCTCAGACGCTGAGAACCTGCCTCCGGCGCAAAGGTAAGGCTGCTCTTTCTCACATCCTGCACTTTTCCCATCACATCCAGGGAAAAGGCATCAATTCGCAGAGACGGCAGGGAGATGTTGATATTCTTTTCCCCAAATTCCTGAATGAGAAAATTCACGATCCCCTCCAGCTGGGAATAATCGCTGGAGCTTAAAGAACTCAGAGAGATCTCCTCATGTCCTGTGTTTTTCAGCATCGCTCTCGCGTGTTCTTTCAGAACCTCCAGTTTTCGTTCTCTGGTGGGGCGGTACAGCATACCTGCCTGACAGAAACGGCATCCCCGGACACAGCCTCTCTGAATCTCTAACACTACGCGGTCCTGGGTTACTTTAATAAAGGGGACCACCGGCGCCTCCGGGTAGGTGGCTTCTGTCACATCCAGCACCACCTGCTTCTGGATCTTCTCCGGAATATCCGCTTCCTTTGGAACAAAAGAAGCAATGGTACCGTCTTCCTGATAGGATACCTCATAAAGAGAGGGCACATAAATCCCCGGTATTTTGGCTGCCTGATGAAGAAATTCTCTTCTGGATAATCCGGAAGCCCTGGATTCTTTATACAATTCCAGCAGCGCATCGTACACCGTCTCCCCCTCTCCTATGTAAAACAGATCAAAGAAATCTGCCAGCGGTTCCGGATTGTAGGTACAGGGGCCGCCTCCGATCACCAGGGGATCCTCCCAGTCCTGTCCCTCTTTCATCCGGTCTTCTGCCAATAATGGGATCTGACTTAACTCCAGGATCTGAAGAATGTTGGTGTAACACATTTCATACTGAATGGTGATCCCCAGGAAATCAAACTCCTTAATGGGATCCTGGGATTCCAGGGCAAAGAGGGGGAGCTGCTGTTCCCGCATCACCCGGTCCAGATCCACCCAGGGGGAGTACACCCGTTCGCACCAGGTATCCTCCCGCTTGTTAAACATATCGTAAAGAATCTGTATTCCAAGATGGGACATCCCGATCTCATACACGTCCGGAAAGCACATAGCGAATCGGATATCCACCTGATCCTTGTCTTTCATCACCGAGTTCACCTCATTGCCGATATAGCGGGCAGGCTTCTCGATCTTTAGTAATATTTCGTCCTTTAGAGCTAGTTTTCTCATATATCTCCTTTCGATTTTTGTGCAGTACATACAAAAAAATCTGCTGCTCTTTTTGCATTTTTCTAAAAAAATCAAACCGTTTTATAAGCATTTTCGTTTTATCCTTTAGAGTGAAAAATGCTGTATTTTTATTGATTTTTGCCTTCGGGCAATAAATCCTTACATGGCATATAAACTCAATTTATTATATCCTTATTACAGAAGGAGTTCAAGCAAATCTTTCTGGCGGATGGGAATATCCCGGAGCAATTCCCCCAAGGCAGTTCCTGGTCTTTGACCTTTGGCTTTAACAGCAGGTAAATTGCAGCTTCAGTCAAAAATGCCGGCACAAAGACTCCTTTCTGTCCGTGTGCCGGTCACTGATATTCCTGTCTCTTTATTCTGCGATCTTTTTCTCAAAAAGCAACTAATCGTATCTTTGCAGCCTTTAAAAGCAATCCTCTCTTTTCCAAATATTATACAAAATCGTCTGCAAACAGAAGGTCAGGCAGAAATTCCCAGTGTACAAGCCTACACCTCTGCCTTCCTTTTTCTCCACTGCTGCCAGAAGGTAACATGCAGTACGATCCCCTTCGTCATGCTGGTAATGGTCAGCGCCCACCAGATCCCGTTCAGGCCAAGGGGAGTGCGGCTTAAGATCATGGCCAGGGGAATGCGCAGCGCTGTAATGGAGGCGCTGATGATGCTGCACAGCCTGGTATTTCCAAAACCGGAAATCGCACCGATAGCCATCAGCTCCACTGCCATAAAGGCTTCGCTAAGACCCACGATGATCAGATAATCCACTGCCACGTCTATCACTTCCGCTTCATGGAAAAAGAGCCGTGAGAGGGGTTCTGGGAACAGCACAAATACTCCGGTCACTGCCAGCCCCTCCAAAAGCACGGTGAAAAAAGCAAGGCGGTAGCCTTTTTTTACCCGCTCCATCTTTCTGGCTCCATAATTTTGTCCCACAAAGGCATTCATGGCTGCCCCGAAGCCTTCCGCTGTATTCCAGCAGACAGACTCAATCTGACCGCCTACTCTCTGAGTTGCCACTGCACCGGCTCCAAACACTGCCACCATTCTGGTAAGCACCATGGAGATCATGCAGTACAGAGAAGTCTGCAGTGCGGTTGGAACACCGATCCGCAGGATTTCTCTGTAGCGGGAGCCTTTTACCCTGCAAAAAATGGGAATCTGTTTTTTCCCGTGGCGCAGCAAATGCGCTACCAGCACTGCAGTCACTACCATCTGCGCTGTCACAGTTGCCACTGAGGCGCCTGCCACTTCCAGCCTGGGAAAAGGACCCACTCCCAGGATCAGCAGCGGATCAAAGATCATATTGATCACCAGGCCTGCCACATTGGCTTTCAGCGGAGTAGCCGAATCTCCTCTGGCAGTAAAAAGTCCGGTCAGCACATAATTTACATAAGAAAACACAATCAGCCCACAGGTGATCTTCAGATACACTTTTGCATAAGCTACCGTAACCGCGTCCTTCACCCCAAAAAATCCCACCAGGGGATTCGTAAACAGCAGGCAGAGACTGCCGAATAACAGTCCGAACAGCAGTACCATCTGTACTGCTGCTCCCGAATACTCTCTTGCCAGATCTTCTCTCTGCCGTCCCACCGACTGAGCCACATTCACCTGTCCGCCCATGCGGGCCAGGGCTGCCAGTCCCTGGGAGAGCCAGACGTACATGCCCCCCACTCCCACACCGGCTACCGCCTGGGATCCAAGAACCCCGATCCAGGCCATATCTGTAATACTGTAGGCAGTTGACAAAAACGAGGTTGCCATAATAGGCAGCGCTAACTTTGCTAATACCCGGAGGATGGGCCCCTCTGTCAGATCCCCGGATCTTCCCTTCTTCCTCTCCTGTTCCTCCTGCTGTTCCCCAGTCTTCTGCAGGTTCCGTCTTTCCTGCTCTTCGTATTTTTCCTGTCTGTCCTGTTTTTCTAACTTTTCTTCCATATCTTCTCTCAACCGGAAACCACCGGAAGCTGGATATCCAGCAGCTTCGCCCCATTGGGGGCAGATCTCCAGGTTCCCGTCACCTCTTGTCCACTCCTTCCGGCTTTACCGGTCTGCCAGTTCTCTGGCGATCTCCTCCCAGGTAACGCCTTTTTCTGCCATCAGTACCATCACATGGTACAGAAAATCCGAAATTTCATACTTGATCTCCTCCGGATTGGGATTTTTGGCTGCGATCACAATCTCTGTGGCTTCCTCCCCCACCTTTTTCAGAATCTTGTCAATCCCTTTGTCAAAAAGATAATTGGTATAAGAGCCTTCCTTTGGATGGGCTTTCCGATCCTCTATAACTCCATAGACCTCCTGGAAAACCTTCATGGGATTTCTCTCCACATACTCTTTTCTCAGCAAAGTCCGGTAAAAGCAGCTTTTGTTTCCGGTATGACAGGCTGCTCCTGCCTGAGCCACCCTGGCTAACAGGGTATCATTGTCGCAATCGATTCGCAGCTCTTTCACATACTGGAAATGACCGGAGGTAAGTCCCTTCACCCAAAGCTCCTGCCTGCTGCGGCTCCAGTAGGTCATGCGCCCGGTTTTTACAGTGGTCTCAAACGCCTCCTGGTTCATGTAAGCCACCATCAGCACTTCCTCTGTCTTATAATCCTGCACCACCACCGGGATCAGGCCATTGCCGTCCGGCTGAAACTCCTGCCAGCTCATAGCGCTCTCATAGGTGTTTACCTCCACCCCTGCCTCTTTCAGCTGTCTCTTCAGCCCCATTAGATCCGTCTGAGTCTCCCGATATACTTCTTCCCCAAGACCGGAAATATCTGCCTGCTTTAAAACAGCGCTCCGCTCTTCCGGAGAAAGGGGCGGCTGCCCCATCAAAACTGCCAGGACCGGAATCTCCGGCTTCTGCTGCTCCTGCTCCCCGGTGTCCAGCTGCAAAAGCACCTCCCGGTCTGTTAATACCACCAGTTCCTCTGTATATCCTTCCAGAGCCTGCTTCCAGCCCCTGCGCAATATCTCTCCGTCATTCTTTTTCCCGTTCTCCCGGCTATGGCTGCTGCGCATATCCAGACACAGGGATATTTTATCCTTTCCAAACCGGTGAGACACCTCCTCCAGCATAGCCCGGTTGGATTCTTTGGAAAAATTCAAAACCGCCTTTCTGCATCCTGCATAGATCAGCTTTTTTACATCCTCCACTCTTTTGATATTCCCAAATCCATACATGGGAATGTCCACGCTCCGGGAAATCTCCTTCATGATTCCCAAAGACTCCTCATGCTCTGCATCTTCCCTGGACAGATCAAAAATCAAAAGCGCATCTGCCCCCTGATTGCTGTAGTATTCTGCCAGCGCCTCTGCATTCCCGTCTCCATAGGGCCGGGGATCCTCCAACCCCCGGACAGCCTGACCCTGCTTCAGATAAATCGCTGCTGCTATTTTTTTCTCCATGGCTCCTCCCTGTCTCCATTCCATCTTTTTCATGATCTTTTGCTCAAGTTCTCTGGCTTTGTCTGTCCTTCTACAAGGTTCCCTTGGTGGAAAGCACATCCCGGATCCTCCCGTCACAGGCCGTTGCCTGGTCCAGCGCTTTGGCAAAGGCTTTAAACAGGGCTTCCGCCATATGATGCTGATTCCCGGGAGTCAGGATCTTCAGATGCAGATTCATAGCAGCGCTGTACGAGACTGCATAAAAAAATTCCCGCACCATCTCTGTATTCATATCTCCCATATTTCCCGGCACAAACGGAGCCTCATAGGAAAAATACGGCCGTCCTCCCAGATCCAGGGCGCACAGAGCCAGCACCTCATCCATAGGCAGAATCTTATCCCCGTATCGGCATATTCCTTTTTTATCTCCCAGAGCCTGGCGGATGGCAGTTCCCAGCACGATCCCCGTATCCTCAATCATGTGGTGGTCATCCACCCAGAGATCCCCCTCCGCCTTTACGGTAAGGTCAAACAATCCATGGCGGGCAAAGCCCTCCAGCATATGGTCAAAAAATCCGATCCCGGTGGAGATCTCCGCTTTTCCCTCCCCGTCCAGATTGATCCTCACATAAATTTTTGTCTCCTTTGTATCCCGGGAGACCTCTCCCATCCGTTCCATCGCTCTTCCATCCTTTCCAGACTGGGATCCTGCAGGCAGGCAAGCCTCCATTCCCCGCTCATTCCACGGTCTTTGCTTTCTTCACAGACCTGCAGTTAAGCTCCATCGTCTCTATTCTCTGATCCGTTCACCCGCTCCGTCTCAGTCCGCCGGTTTCTCCTCAAACCGCACTGCTATGGAATTTGCGTGAGCGGTAAGCTGCTCTGCTTCGGCAAACTGAATGATATCTTTGTGTATCGGCTCCAGCGCTTCCCTGGAATAATAAACAATGCTGGACTTTTTGATAAAATCATCCACTGACAGAGGAGAGAAAAATTTTGCTGTTCCATTGGTGGGAAGCACATGATTGGGTCCTGCAAAATAGTCTCCCAAAGGCTCACTGCTGTACTCTCCGATAAAGATAGCCCCTGCATTTTTGATCTTTGTCATCACCTGGAAGGGATCTCTGGTCACCAGCTCCAGATGCTCTGAGGCAATTTCATTGGCCGCAGCAATGGCATCTTCCATGGTATCCGCCACCAGCAGATAGCCGTACTGCTCCAGGGATTTCTCGATAATCTCCCGTCTGGAGAGCACCTGCAAAAATCCATCCACTTCTTCCGACACCTGTTCTGCCAGTTGCTGGGAAGTGGTGATCAGGATAGCGGAAGCCATCTCATCGTGCTCTGCCTGGGACAAAAGATCTGCTGCCACATATCTTGGATTGGCGCTCTCATCTGCCAGCACCAGAATCTCACTGGGTCCTGCAATGGAATCAATGCTCACATGGCCGTAAACCGCCTTTTTAGCCAGGGCCACATAGATATTTCCCGGTCCCACGATCTTATCCACCCTGGGAATACTCTCTGTTCCAAAAGCCAGCGCCGCTATGGCCTGGGCGCCGCCTGCCTTATAGACCACATCTGCCCCCGCCTCCCTGGCCGCCACCAGAGTGGAGGGATTTACCTTTCCATCCTTTCCCGGAGGGGTGGTCATCACGATCTGCTTCACTCCGGCTACCTTGGCGGGAACAATGTTCATCAGCACAGAGGAGGGATATACCGCTTTTCCTCCCGGCACATAAACTCCCACCTTTTCCAGCGCACTCACCTTCTGGCCTAAGATAGTGCCATCCGGCTGGCTGTCAAACCAGCTGTAACGCCGCTGCTTTTCATGGTAAGCGCGGATGTTTACCAGCGCCTTGCGGATCACCTCCAGAAGCTTTGGATCCACTTCCTCATAGGCCTGCCGGATCTCCTGCTCCGTCACCTGCACAGTCTCTTTGTTCAGGTTCACTCCGTCAAACCGGGCTGTATAGGAAAAGAGAGCCTCATCTTTCTTTTCCTGAACCTCAGCTACGATTCTGGCTACCCGGCCTTCATATTCCCCATAATTACCCGGATTTCTTTTCAGTAAATTGCCAAGAATGTCTTTTCTGGTTTCCTCTGTTAATTTTACGATCCGCATGGCTGATCCTCTCTCTTTCTTCTGGTTTTCCCTTCTGTCTCTTTTCTTTTCCCGATCCTCTTACAAACTGTTTTCCTCTTTTTGCAGCACCCGGTTCAGTCCTTCCAAAATTCCTGTGATCCTCTGGTTTTCCATCCGCATACTTACCGGATTCACCACGACCCGGGCTGAGAGGGGACACACCTCCTCTAAAACCACCAGCCCGTTTTCTCTTAGGGTGGAGCCGGTCTCCACAATGTCCACGATCACCTCCGAAAGTCCTACAATGGGGGCCAGCTCTATGGAACCATTGAGCTTGATGATCTCTACCGTCTGATTTTTCCTGTTATAGAAATAATCCTTGGCAATATTGGGATACTTGGTAGCTACCCGGATCTGTTCCTGGTGCTGCAAAAGCTCCCTGGCGCTCTCCGGCCCGCAGACGCACATCCGGCATCTGCCAAAGCCCAGATCCAGCACCTCATAGATCTTTCTCTGTTCCTCCAGGATGGTATCCCTGCCCACCACGCCGATGTCCGCAGCTCCGTACTCCACATAGGTGGGTACATCCGGACCCTTGGACAGGAAAAACTTCAGCTTCAGCTCCTCATTTACAAAAATCAGCTTTCTGGAATTGGGATCCTTGATCTCCTCACAGGTAATCCCCAGCTCTTCAAACAATTCCAATGTCTTTTTGGCAAGGCGTCCCTTTCCCAGGGCAAAGGTTAAATATCTCATACACTTACCCTCCTATTTTGATGATCCCTGCATACTGTCCCTGCGCAAGGGCGCGCTGCTCCCGGCGATCCAGATCCTCCCCCAGGCACAGCTCTGCAAATTTTCCCTGTCTCCGGTAATCCATGGCCTTGCGTATGGCCTCCCTGCGATTCTCCTTCCGGTAAAGGATCAGATAGCGGCCCTGTTCCGAGAGAATGTCTATCTTCTGTCTGGATAAAGCGTTCATCAGCTGATCCATCACCACCACAAATCCGATAGCGGCAGCCTCTTTCCCGAAATGGGACAGCAGGGTATCATACCGGCCTCCCTTTACCACCGCATCTCCGATACCATAGGTATAGCCCCGGAAAATCACCCCTGTGTAATACCGGTATTTTCCGCTAAGTCCCAGGTCAAAAGAAACGTACCGATCCATCTCATAGATCTGCAAAAGCTCCCAGACTTCCAGCAGACGCTCCACCGCCCGGGATGCCCGGCGTCCCTTTGTCATGGAAAGCGCCCGCTCCAGCACCTCCCGCCCGCCAAACAAACCGGGGAGTTCCATGAAAAGTGTCTTCCACTCCTCCGCCATTTTTTTCTCTCCAAGGAGTTTCTCCACCCCGAAGGTGTTTTTATTCTCGATCAGCTCTCTAAGCTGGGAAGCCGTCTCCTCCTCAAGCCCCGCTTCCTCTGCCAGCGCCCGGAAAAAATCAGCATGGCCTACACTGATCTGAAATTCCCGCAGTCCTGCCCGCAAAAGGGTGGCGATCACCAGGGCGATGATCTCTCCGTCCGCCTCTGCCGTTCCATCTCCGATCAGCTCTGCTCCCAGCTGGGTGGTCTCTTTTAAGTGTCCCTGATAGCTGGAATTATTTACAAAGGTATTCCCCAGATAACAAAGACGGATGGGCCTCTCCTCATCCATAAAATATTTGGAAGCCGCTCTGGCGATGGAAGGGGTAAAATCCGGCCGCAGCACCAGCGTATTTCCCTCCCGGTCAAAAAACTTGTACAATTCTCTGGAGGGAGTCGTTCCCATCTCGCTCCCGAACACATCAAAAAACTCAAAGGTGGGAGTCTCAATATCCCGATACCCGTAGGAGTTCAGCACCTGCCGGAGATTCTTTTCCAGCACCAGCTTCTTCTCACACTCTTCATTATAGATATCTCTGACGCCTTCCGGCGTGTGCAATATTTTCTGCATCTTATAGAACCTCCGTCACTTTATTATGGTAGAGCAGTAAACTTTTTGCTATTATAAAGGAAATACCCTCCTCTGTCAATCCCTGCGATCCAGATCTTTCTGAAGCGCGTCCAGATAGGGAACCAGCACTCCATGATTTTGGCGGATCAGAAAATTAAGATCCAGCTCCTCATAGCGGAAACTTTTTCTCCCCCCCTGCGCCGCCCGGTCCCAAAACCGCCGCACATCCCGGTAGGGCAAATAATAGATTTCATTTCTGTGGGTATAAAAGATTACCAGAAACGAAACACCTCCCTGCTTCTCAAACTCGTCCATAAACTGCACCTGATGCGCATGAATGTTTTGAAGGCTGAAGGTATCATAATTGCACTCCTTGGCATCGAAGCACACCGGAATCCCCTGAACCGCTCCGATGTAATCCACAGTACTTTTCTGGTCAAAATAAGCCAGCGTGATGTGGCGGTGCTCCTTGTCTATTTTAATGGGAGTAATGGGGGTGGGCACCTTCTGTATCAGGGCCAGCCCTTTCTCCCGGTACTGCTCATTGGTCCGGTTGATCAGATCCTCCAGTGTGGAGCCTCTTAAGCCTCTGGAATTCCAGGTTGCCATATTGTTACTCCTTGTTCTATCTCTGTTCTATCTCTGTCTTATCTCTTTTTGTTTCTGTTAAATTTCCGCTTTGCCCGGGTTTTATTCCCGTTTCTGCTTCTTCTGCCTGGTGCTGAACCCATTTCCCTTTTCGCAGTTCAAAGAGCAGCCTTGAAATTCTCTCTCCAGTATTTTTTGAAATACTTCCGGCACTTCTGCAAAAACGGTCTTTCCCGACAGGGCCTCAAGGGCTCCCTCCAGCCGGGGAAATTCCATCCGGTAAGCATGAAGAAGCTGATGTTTTAATCCGTAGTTCTTCCTAAAATAGTCATTAAACCGGGGAAGCCCGTACTTGGTATCTCCTGCCAGAGGATGCCCCTCTGAAGCCAGATGAGCCCGGATCTGATGGCTCCGGCCCGTGATCAGCTCCACCTCTAAAAGAGTCATATTCCGTCCCTGACAGAGGGGACGGTATGCTGTCTTGATAAGCTGCCCGTCTTTCACCGGTTCCCGAAAGATCTCCACCTGATTCATCCTCTCCTGCTTCTTCAAATATCCCTCCACATAATCGGCCTCCGTGATCTGCCCCCGCACCACACAGAGATAATATTTGTGCATTGTGCGGTCATGAAACAGCCGGCTCAACTGCTGCAGCCCGGCCACGGTTTTCCCTGCTGCCACCAGGCCGCTGGTATTGCGATCCAGCCGGTTGCAGATTCCCGGACGAAATCCCATCAGCTCTTCCCTGGTCAGCTGCCCGCTGCTTAACAGATACGCTGTCACATATTCCACAAGAGAGAGGTCTAAAGGAGCTGCCTTCTGAGACAGCATTCCGGCAGGCTTATTGACAAAGAGTACCTGATCATCCTCATAAACGATCTCCAGATTCCTGGAGGGAATCTCCGTATCAGCCAAGGACAGACCGCCGCTCTCCGGGAAAAGGGCGGGCGCCTCTTTCTGCAAAGATCCCCCGGTAAATTTTTCCAGTGTCTCCGGAGAAAAAAAGATGCGTACCGTATCTCCCTCCTGCAGCTTTTCTGAGCCTTCCGCCTTTTTCCCATTAAGGGTAATGTTCTTCTTGCGCAGCATCTTATAAAGAAAGCTTTTGGGTGCTTCCCGCAGATACTTTGCCAGCAGTTTATCCAGCCGCTGGCCTGCCTCTCTGGCAGTCACTATCATTTCCTGCATATCCGTCTCTCCCGTTTCCGCTATTTTGAAACAGCCGGCTTCTTTCCTTTTCCCAAAGTTCAGACAATGGTCTTTTTCCATCTCCTGATGAAACGATCCTCATAAAGATATGGCCAGAAGCACATGCTTGATCATCTCTTCTCTGGACAGATCCGGATAATCCTCATCCGGGGTAAAGGTGATGCCCTCCTGATACTTTTCCGGATTGTTCGCCAGCTGCTCTGTCCGCTCCAAAAAAGGCTTTTTCTCCGTAAAGATCTTTACCTTCACAGAGTAATAGCCGTTGCCGCTTAAAATCTTTGCCATGTGTTTTTCCATAAAGGGGATCTTCTCCTTATCCCCTCTGGTGCTGATACACACCACCTGATTCCCGCAGATCGCCATGGCATCCAGCGGCATCCGCCCCTCGTAGGCAGTCACTGTCATCTCATAGCCGCAGGTGAGCTTTCCTGCTTTCTTTCTGGTCTCCTCCACCAGCGCCGGGTCTGCAGGTTTCTGCATCAGGATCATCACCCAGTTTACAGCCACCTTGGCCGCAGGAAGAACGCCAAGAATGGCCACCAGTGTAAAGAAATTCTTTCTGGTTCCTGCAATGGCAAGACCCGTAAAAAAGATGGTCAGCGGAATCGCAAACATGATCACTGTAATGATCGTGCGCTTCTTTTTCTCATACTGCACATATCCCGGCTCTCCCTTTGCTGTCTTTTTCATATCTGATCGCTCCTTCTAAATCCTATTTACAAATGCTTCTTTTTGTGAACATTACGGATGGTCTTTTTTGCACCGGAACTCTTTTTCTGTCCGCTCTGATCCGGTCCATGCTTCTTCAAACCGCCTCTGCGGCCTCTGTCTGAAAGCATCCTCTCCCCTCCGGACTCCGGATCCTTCTCCGGACGGATCAGACACCTGGGTCCATAACCTATCAGATCTTCCCGGTGGGCCAGATGCAAAGCCTCCTGCACCAGCTTTCGGTTCTTCGGGTTCCGATACTGGATCAGCGCTCTCTGCAGCGCTTTCTCATGGGGATTCTTCGGTACATACACCGGCTCCATGGTTCTGGGATCCAGTCCGGTGTAATACATACAGGTGGAGATGGTCGAGGGTGTGGGATAAAAATCCTGCACCTGCTCCGGCATATATCCCAGTTCCCGCAGATACTCTGCCAGCTCCACTGCATCCTTCATGGTGCAGCCGGGATGGGAGGACATCAGATAGGGCACCAGAAACTGCTTCATCCCGCAGGCTTCATTCATTTCCTCATATTTTTTCACAAATTTCAGATAAACGGAATGATCCGGCTTTCCCATCTTATCCAATACCCGGCGGGATACATGCTCCGGCGCCACCTTCAGCTGACCGCTCACATGGTATTTTACCAGCTCCCGCAAAAAGGTATCCTCCGGATCTGCCATCACATAGTCAAACCGGATCCCGGAACGGACAAACACCTTTTTCACTTTTGGCAGCGCCCGCAGTTTCCGCAGCAGCTCCACATAATCCCTGTGGCTCACCTTAAGATTTTTGCAGGGCCGGGGAAACAGACACTGACGGTTTTTACAGACACCGGCGTGAAGCTGCTTCTCACAGGAGGGCTGCCGGAAATTGGCAGTGGGGCCTCCCACATCATGAAGGTATCCTTTAAAATCCGGATCCTCTGTCATCAAAACCGCTTCCTCCAGAATAGATTCATGGCTTCTGGTCTGAATGATCCTTCCCTGGTGAAAGGTGAGGGCACAAAAATTACAGCCTCCAAAACATCCCCGGTTGCTCACCAGACTGAACTTTACCTCTTCAATGGCCGGAACTCCCCCAAGGGGCTCATAGGAGGGATGATAGGTTCTGCAATAAGGCAGCCCGTAAACTTCATCCATCTCTTCCTGGCTCAGGGGCCTGGCAGGAGGATTCTGCACTACATAAACAGTGCCGTACTGCTCCGCCATCCGCTTTCCGCAAAAAGGATCTGTGTTGCAGTACTGTTTATAGAAACTTCCGGCATAATTGGCCGGATCCTGCAAAAGCTCCTCATAGGAGGGAAGCATTTCGCAGTCATACACCTGTTGGATCTGCTTTGTCCGATAGCAGGTGCCCGGAATAAAAGTCAGATCCTTCACACAGATACCTGCATCCAGCGCATCTGCGATCTCTACTATCGAGCGCTCTCCCATGCCGTAGGAGATCAGATCTGCGCCGCAGTCCATTAACAGGGAGCGCTTCATGGAATTGCTCCAGTAATCGTAATGGGCCATCCGCCGCAGACTGGCCTCGATCCCCCCTGCGATAATGGGCGTATGCTTATACACCTGACGTATCAGATTGGAATATACCATCACCGCCCGGTCCGGACGTTTCCCCATCACGCCTCCCGGCGTATAGCTGTCCCGCTGGCGGTGTTTTTTGGAGACCGTATAATGATTCACCATGGAATCCATATTTCCGGCTGTCACCAGAAATCCCAGTCTCGGTTCTCCCAGCACAGTAATACTCTTTGGATCTTTCCAATCCGGCTGAGAGATGATCCCAACAGAATAGCCGTGTTTCTGGAGTACCCGGCTGATAATGGCATGACCAAAGGAGGGATGATCCACATAGGCATCCCCGATCACATACACAAAATCCAGCTGCTCCAGATTTTGTCTTTTCATATCCTCTCTGGTTATCGGAAGAAATTCCCGGCTCATTTTGTCACCTCATACGTCTGCTCCAGAACTTCTTGAAAGCTTCTGATATAATAGTCTGCCAGACTGCAGATTTCCTTTTTCCGTTCCAGGGAAAAGGCATCCTCAACGGCACAAACCTGCATTCCTGCGTTTTTTCCTGCTAAAATGCCCATAGGCACATCTTCAAATACAATACACTCCTCCGGCTCCACCTGAAGCCGGTCTGCCACTGCCAGATACACATCCGGGGAGGGTTTTCCCCTTGCCACATCGCAGGAGGTAAGGATGCAGTCAAACATTCCCTCCACCTGGTTGCTTACAAGGGCCGCCATGGCCAGATCAATATGATTGCTGGTGGCAATGCCCAGCTTCATCCCTCTGGCCTTCATCTCCCGAAGCAGCTCCAGAGCTCCCGGCTTTAAAAACACCCGGTTTGCATAAATATCATAGGCCATTTTATTCCAGTCTGCCTTGATCTCCTCCACAGTCTGGGGAATCTGAAACTTTTCTTTAAAATAGCAGGCTGTCTCCGTAAATCCCATTCCTTCGATCTCAAACTGCAGCTCCCGGGGAAGATCCCTGCCGAAGCGTCCTAAATATTCAATATCAATGTCCCGCCACATCCACATGGAATCCATCAGTGTCCCGTCCATGTCAAAGATGGCTGCTTTTTTCTGTTCTAACATGCGCTCTCAATCCTTCTATTTCCTGTTCTGTCAATTTCCTCCACTCTCCAGGCTTCAAATCCTCATCCAGCATAAGAGATCCCATGGAAAGGCGCTTTAAATACACTACCTGTTTGCCCACTGCCTGAAACATCCGCTTAATCTGATGAAATTTCCCCTCCCGGATGGTAACCCGGACCTGAGTGCCGTCCTCCCCGATCTCCAGTCTGGCCGGCAGTGTCTTTTTCTTTTCTCCAATCTCCAGCCCTTCCTGAAACTGTTCTATGTCTCTTTCCCCTGCCGGCTGATCCAGCTTTGCAAAATACATTTTATCCACATGCTTTCTGGGAGACAGCAGCTCATGAGCCAAAACTCCGTCATTGGTAAGTAGCAGCAGTCCCTCTGTATCTATGTCCAGCCGCCCAACCGGGAACAGCGCTTCCTTCCCCGGAACCTTGATCAGATCCAGCACCACCGGCTGATACAGATCTCTGGTGGCGGATACATAACCGGAAGGCTTATTCAGCATATAATACTGAAATTCCTCCCGCAGGATCCGGCTTTCCCCGCAGCAGATCTCATCTGTCTCCGGATCTATCTTCTGCTCCGGCTTTTTTGCGGCCTCGCCGTTTACCCATACCAGTCCCTTTTTCAGCAGCTGCTTCACCTCTGACCGGGTGCCGCAGCCTGCGTTAGACAAATATTTATCCAGTCTCACCTGTGCCATGCGTTTCTCCTGCCTTCTGTGCAGCCCCTCCGGGCTGCGCGTTTCTCTGCGTTCTTACAGTCCTGTCCGGACTGTTCGCTTTCCTTTTTTTACATCATCCGCCATCCTGGCTGATATTTGTTCCGGATGGTTCCGTTTACGCCTTTTCCCCAGCCTAAAGGATAGCCGTCGCAGCAGACCAGCACCCAGCCTGTTTTCGCCTCCTCTGCCTCCAGCGTCTCTCCTCTTAAATACCGGATCACCCTGGGATCCTCTGAGGAGAATTCGATCCGATTGAAAAATCCCTCTGCCTTTAAGGCCATAGCCAACGCCTGCGATGGCTCAAACCGCTGCTTCTTCACTGTGCCGAGCAACAGTCCGGTGCGAAGATACCGAAGCCTGGGAGGCTGTATCCCCTCCGGCATCCAGAAAAGGCTCTCCTCTCTTTGAAGTATCTGCCCCCGTTCCAGAAGGGGACACCGGATGCTCTCCAGCAGTTCCCGCGCTTCCCGCGGAAGTTCCCCGGGTACCTCCTCACCCTTCTGTAAATCAGGGACTTTTCGAGACTCCCTCTCTTTTCTCTTCCCCTTCTTTTTTTCTTTTTCTCTTTTTCTGCTTTCCTGCAGTTCTCTTCCGAAAGCTTCTATCGGGACTTCCGATCTCCCCGGTTCCAGGTACCCGGCTTTCACCGCTCCCCTTTCTGATGGTTCCCCGTTTGCCTTCTCCTCTTCTGTTTCACAGAGTTCTGATGGTTCCTGCCTTTTTCTTAACAGAACGGCATAATGCCCTTCCCCCTCCATCCTGTGCGGCCAGATCCGGATGCTTTTTTCTGCAACTGCTCTGCCCTCTCTGGTATCCTCCAGCGCAAAACCGGATGCAAAGCCCTCATAGCCGGATGCCTCCTGAAGCTCCATCTGAGGAAAGCGCTTGAGCAGCTCCAGAATCACCTGTTCATCCTCTCTGGGAGAAAACGTACAGGTAGAGTACAGCAGAAATCCTCCCGGACGCAGCATCCCCACTGCGCAGGTGAGGATCTGCAGCTGCAAAGGAGCATATGCTTCCGGCCCCCGCTCCAGCCAGCTTTTGATCAGCCCCGGCTCTTTCCGAAACATCCCTTCTCCGGAACAGGGTGCATCCACCAGGATCCTGTGAAAAAACTCCGGAAACACCTGCAAAAGCTGCTCCGGACTCTCTGCTGTCACCAGGCTGTTGGGAACTCCCGCCAGCTCCAGATTCTTTAACAGGCCTCTGGCTCTGGAGGCGCTGATATCATTTGCCACCAAAAGCCCCTGTCCCGCAAGTCTGGCTGCCAGCTCCGTGGCCTTTCCTCCCGGAGCAGCGCAAAGATCCAGAACCCGCTCTCCCGGCTGTGCTGACAGACGGCTGGCAGGCACCATGGCGCTTGGCTCCTGCACATAATAAAGCCCTGCATAATAGTGGGGATGCTTTGTCACCGGATCCTCCTTCCGGTAAAAAAAACCATTCTCCACCCAGGGAATGGGGGTAAGGGAAAAGGGCGTGATCTTTAAAAATTCTTCTGTGGATATTTTCGCCGTATTCACCCGCAGCCCCTGTTTTTTTTCTTTTTCATAGCACTCCAAAAAGGAAGGATACTCCTCCCCTAGCAAATCCTCCATACGGTTTGTAAATCTGGAAGGCAATTCCATGCAAACTCCATTCCGCTGTTTTTTACAGCACGTTTGATTCTTTGTTCGTCTGTTCTCTCTTCTATCGCTGTTCTTATAGCTTCTGTTTTTATAGCTGCTCTTCCTATAGTTGCTCTTCTTATAGCTGCTCTTCTTTAAGACTTTTACATCTGTTTTTCTGTCTCCGCCTGTTCCCGCTTATCACGCAGGAATTCCCGGTCTTGTCCCTCTATAAATTTTAAGTATAGCACATCTTCCCACCGAGGGCTACATATATATGGAATAAAACAAGCCGGGAGCTTCCTATGAAACGCATTTTATTCGCATTCGGTCTGCTGGCTCTTTTAAGCTTTCTTCTTCTTTTTCCTCAAACCGCCCTGGAGTATGCCAGAAGCGGACTGGCTTTGTGGTATCAAAATCTGGTGCCTGTACTCCTGCCTTTTATGATCCTGTCCAATCTTTTGATCCAGCTGGATCTGGTATCTGTCATTGCAGGATTCTTTCACCCTGTCCTGCATTTGATTTTCGGCACCTCCATCCATGGAAGCTATGCCGTCCTGGCCGGCTTTCTCTTCGGCTGTCCCATGGGGGCAAAGGTAGTCCATGACCTGCAAAAAGAACAGGCGATCAGTCAACAGGAGGCAGAATACCTGATCGGCTTTGTGAACAACCTAAGCCCTGCCTTTCTCATCACCTACCTGGTACATGAAAATCTCCGGTCCGCTTCCCTCCTGGGCCCCACTCTGGCCATTCTCTACGGCGCTCCCCTGGCTGCTGCCCTGGTGTTTGCTCCAAAATATCGCAAAAAAAGCTTTCCGGTCTCCGGGGAAAAGAAGAAGGCATCCAAAGCCCAGCCTCGGCTTGAGCTTATAGATGCCTGTATTTCAAATGGTATTCTGACTATTACGCAGCTGGGAGCTTACATCATGGTTTTTTCCTTACTCACCGGAATGATCCAGGTTCTTCCGCTGAAAAATAAGCTTCTTCTCTGCCTTTTCGGCAGTCTGACAGAGATCACCAACGGAATCCGGATACTCTCTTCCTGCAGCTTAAGCTTCCCGCTCCGCTATCTGTGTCTCATGTGCCTGTCCGCCTTCGGAGGCTTCTGCGCGCTGATGCAAACCCTCTCTGTTTTTCCCATGAAAAAACAGACCCTTCGTCATTATCTGCTGTCCAAAGGGCTCATTGTTCTGTTTGCACTGTTTTTCAGCCTGATCTTCTGTCATTTCTAAGGAAGACCGGGCCTTCGTCTCCTGCAGCTCTAAAAAGGATCACTCCTCTGTCTCCCCTTCTGCCGGCTCATCGGTAGCCATCGTATAGCTGGAAGGAGCCGCCTGAGGAGAAAGCTCCTGACGGTTCTTGCTCACAATATCGTAGCAGGACTGAATCGAATTGATAAAATTATTGTACTTGGTGCCTGCAGCATCAATGGTATGGCTCATGATCTTCTCCAGATTATCCAGCATCTCATCAGTGTAGGAGATAGCGCTCATACGGATATTGTTGGAATCTGTGGTGGCATTGTCAATAATCTCCTGAGCCTGCGCGTTGGTCTGCTGCAGCAGTTCATTGGACTGCTCCAAAGCTCTCTGCATCACTTCGCTCTCACTGACGATCCGGTCTGCCTTCGCCTGGGCATCTGCAATGATAGCATCTGCCTTTGCCTGGGCATCCTCCAGGATCGCATCCTTATTGCTGATGATCTTCTGATAGCGCTTGATCTCATCCGGTGTCTTCATGCGAAGCTCTCTTAAAAGTTCTTCTAATTCCTCTTTATTCACCACGATCTTGGTGGAAGATAAAGGCTGAAACTTACAACTGTCTACATACTCCTCAATCTCTTCAATAATCTGTTCAATTCTGCTGCTCATAACATTTCTCCTTATTAATATTTTACCCCTTTTTATACTTTTCCGTTACCTTCCGGCAGATCCGGTCAACCACTGCCTCCGGTACAAAATGTGTGATATCTCCTCCGTAAAAAGCAACTTCCTTCACTGTGGTGGAACTGATATAGGCATACTTTAAGTTGGTAGTAAAAAACAGGGTGTCCACTCCGGAATCAATGATCCTATTGGTGTGGGCCATCTGAAGCTCATACTCAAAATCTGTAATCGCCCGCAGTCCTCTCACGATAAACTTGGCGTCACATTTTCTTACAAAATCCACAGAAAGTCCTGAAAATGCCTCCACCCTCACATTACTAATATCTTTAGTTACATCCAGTAACATATTAACACGTTCTTCCACAGAAAACAATGGGCTTTTTTCATGATTTATCAAAACCCCCACGATCAGTTCGTCCACAAGACTGGCTGACCGTTCTATAATATCAAGATGTCCGTAGGTCACCGGATCAAAACTGCCCGGATATACTGCTCTTCTCATGGTGTGATCCTCCTTAAAAACATATGCACATTGGTCTTATATTCTTTTCTTCGGATCACCTGATACCCAAGGGCCTCCAGATAGGAAAAATCGGTCCCGATGGAGGCTTCCACAATGATCTGTGTCTCCTCATCTGCAAGACTGCTGTCCTTTAAGGCCTCCAGCACCCGTTTTTCCCACAGCTGGTCGTAGGGAGGATCCATAAAAATGATCTGGAACGGCTCCTCTCCCTCCAGTCTGGCAAGTCCGTACAGTACATCTCCCGAAATCACCCTGGCCTGATCTTCCAACTTTGTGAACGACAAATTCTCCCGGATACACTCCACTGCCTTTCGGTTATTCTCCACAAAAACAGCTTCCCTGGCTCCCCGGCTCAAGGCTTCGATGCCAATGCCTCCGCTGCCGGAAAAAAGATCCAGAAATCTGCAATCTCCCACATCCTCCTGCAGCATATTAAAAAGCGTCTCCTTGATCCGGTCCGTAGTGGGCCGGGTGGCAGTTCCAGGGACAGTCTTCAAGGGCAGTCTCCTGGCCTTTCCTGCAATGACTCTCATACTCTATCTCTTTTCTATCTCTGTATATTTTTATTCTTAAACAATGTGTACTTTCCACATCCCGGTCTTCTGCTCTGGGAATGCAAACGCCTTCCCATGACAGAAAGAAATCTGGCCGGAGCCAATCCCCCGGCCATTTTTCATTATAATTTTTCCCTTTCTATCTGTCAATTATCTTTTTTCTGTTAAATATCCTTTGGAATTATGATTCTGCGTATGTCAAATTACCGGGCGCATATTTTCCCGCCAGTCCAGATCTCCGTTTGCCAGTCCCAGAACCATGGACTCTGCGGTGGCAATGTTCGTGGCAATGGGAATATTATACTTGTCGCAGCTTCTGGTAATGGCATAGATATTCGCCTCATTGGGACTGTTTACAATGGGATTGTAAAAAAAGATCACAAGATCCATATAATCCCGCTCAATCATATCAATAAACTGCTCCTCGCCTCCCACACTGCCGGAGAGAAACTTATGCACCTTGAGATTCGTAGCCTCCTCAATACGGCGTCCCGTCATCTCTGTGGCATACAGTTCATGCTTGGCCAATATATATTTATACGCAAGACAAAAATTATCAATTAAGTTTTTTCTGCTGTTGTGTGCAATAAATCCAATGTTCATTCTAGCATCTCCCATCCAATATCCAAATCGGGTCACTTTATTGTATCAAAACAAAATAAAAATTACAACTATTTTTTGTAAAAAACTAGTAAAAACATACAAAAACTTCCAGTTTATATTTTGACGGGGTGCATATACTAGAAGTGCAATCAAAAAATTGCAAATAACCACAAAAGAAAGAAGGAGGCGTTCATTATGGCAAATCGTTCATCTAACACAACAGCAGTACCGGAAGCAAAGGGAGCACTGGACCGTTTCAAATTTGAAGTGGCAAATGAGCTGGGTGTACCTCTCACCAACGGATACAACGGAAACTTAACCTCCAAGCAGAATGGTTCTGTAGGCGGTTATATGGTGAAAAAAATGATCGAAGCCCAGGAGAGACAGATGTCCGGCAGCGATATGAGCACCAAGATGCAGTAAACAGAAGACAAAACTGCAACGCGCAGAACAGATCTGATATAAGAAAGTGAAAACCTTCGTATATCACAGAAAAAGGGCCGCCGCAAAAGATATTTTAAAAATATCCTTTGTGACAGCCCTTTCTTTCCTTATGTCAACAAAATTATAATTCGATTTTACCAGTTGTCTCTTCGTTGATCACATAATATGCTGCGTTCTCTTCCGGCTTCAGGTAAAGAGTAATGGACTTCAAATCTGCTGCTTTATTCTTCAGCTCTTTTGTCCAGATATTTTTAACCTCTTTCACCAGATCCTCTTTGTCAATTTCTTTTCCCAGATACTGGAGATAAACGGTCTCTTTCACTACAGGCTTCTTAACCGGAGCTTTCTTTGCAGCTGCCTTCTCTGCAGCCTCCTTAGGAGCTTCTACCTTTTCTTCTGTCTTTACTGCTTTTTCTGCAGTCTTTCCTGTCTTTTCCACTGCCTTCTCTTCCTTTGCCTCAACAGTCTTCACTGCAGGTGCTGCCAGGATAGTTTCTTTTTCCGGAGCTTTTTTTGCGGCAGGCTTTTTAACGGCAGCTTCTTTTGCCGCAGCTGTGCTCTTGGATACGTTCTTCATAATGATCCTCCTATTACTAATAAACCATTCGTTTACAGTTGCCATCATACTCCTTTGGGCCAGATATTGCAACAAAAAATATCAAAAACACACCATTTTGTGCTAAATGCTCAGATTATCCAACCCTTTTCCCATATATAAGGACAATTTTTTCTGCAATTCCCGGTGTTCTTCTGCCTTCAAATCGTAGTCTTCTTCCAAAAGATCACTCACTGCTTCATTGGCAGACTGCATAATTTTCGCATCTGCAAACACATCTGCAATCTGAAAATCCAAAAGCCCGCTTTGCCGGATCCCAAACAGGTCACCCGGTCCCCGAAGCTCCAGATCCTTGCCTGCAATCTCAAAACCATCGTTAGATTTATTCAAAATCTCCAGCCGTTTGGTCACCGCCTCATTGTCTGAGCTGTGAACCATAATACAGTAGGACTGATGGGCGCCTCTTCCCACCCGCCCCCTTAGCTGATGAAGCTGGGCCAGACCGAAGCGCTCTGCATTTTCAATCATCATCACAGTGGCATTGGGCACATCCACCCCCACCTCGATCACTGTGGTGGATACCAGCACCTGGATCTTTTGTTCCAGAAAACGCTCCATAATCTCATTTTTCTCTTTTGCCTTCATCTTTCCGTGAAGATATTCCACCTGTATCTCTGCCGGAAGCTGCTCTTTCAGCTTTTGTGCATAGTCTACCACATTTTCCGCATCAACGGCTTCACTTTCCTCCACCATGGGACAGATCACATAGGCCTGATGGCCCTTCTCCACCTCTTTTCTGATAAACTCATAGGCTTTTGGGCGGTAAGAGGTTCCCACCACGCAGTTTTTAATGGGCAGACGGCTGGCCGGCAGCTCATCGATCACAGACACATCCAGATCTCCGTAGAGGATCACTGCCAGAGTCCTTGGGATGGGAGTAGCGCTCATTACCAGAGTATGCGGCAGTTCTCCTTTATATGCCAGAGTCTCCCGCTGTTTTACTCCAAAACGGTGCTGTTCATCAGTGATCACCAGCACCAGCTTGCGATAGACCACCTTTTCCTGAATCAGGGCATGGGTACCGATCACCACCAATGCCTCCCCGCTCTCAATGGCCTGATAAGCCTCCCTGCGCTCTCTGGCTGTGAGAGACCCGGTAAGCAGCACAGCCCGGTAAGGCAGCCTCTGCTTTTCCATCAGCCTTACAAATGCCTCATAATGCTGTCTTGCCAACACTTCTGTGGGGGCCATCAAGGCTCCCTGGGCTCCGTTTCCCGCTGCCATCACCAGTGCCAGGAACGCAATGATCGTCTTCCCGGAGCCCACATCCCCCTGCACCAGCCTTGCCATCACCTTCTCTTTGGTCATATCTTCCTGTATCTGATTCCACACCCGACTCTGCGCTGAGGTAAGGCGGTAGGGCAAACCGGAAAGAAGCGCCTCTGTCTCAGATACCCTTTTCAGTTCATAACTGTGACGCACCTCCTCCCGGGAGGCTTTCAGCCTTCGAAGCGCCAAAATAAAAAGGAAAAACTCATCAAATACCAACCGTTTTCTGGCTATGAGCATCTCATGGACATCCTTGGGGAAATGGATCTGGCGGATGGCATAATTGTACTCTGCCAGGTCATAGCGCTCCCGGATTTTTTTCGGCAGAAAGTCCCTGGACAGATCCAGCTCTTCTAATGCCTGCTTTAATGCCCGTTCCAGCATCCCCTCTGTAAGACCGGAAACCAGGGGGTAAACTGGCTGTAATTGTTTTAATTTTTCCTCATAGGCAAACAGATCATAGATCTGGGGCTGCTGCAGGAACAGATTCCTTCCCTTCTGCTTTACCCTTCCCCGAAACACATACCGGCACCCCGGCTTCACCGTATTCCTTAAATAGGGCATATTAAACCAGGTGACGGAAAGAAACTCTGTCCCCACCCGGATCTTCCCAGAGGTAATCTGGTAACGTCCCAGCCGCTTCACCGCCAAAGTCCCCTCAATAAAACCGCAGACGGCCTGTATCTGGCCGTCTGCTAATTCTGATATCTGGGTTGGCTCCTGAAACGAATCGTAAGTCCTGGGAAAATAGGTGATCAGCTCTCCCAAATTGGAGATGCCGGCCCGGAGAAAGTTCTGTCTGGTCTTCTCTCCGATCCCCTTGAGCACTGTCAGCTCTGATTCCTGATTCATAGCTTATCCAATCCTATTCTACTGAAATGATATAATAATAGATGGGCTGCCCTCCGGCATTTACCTCCACATCACAATCCGGATACTGTTCTGAAAGCTGTTCCGTCAGCGCGTCCGCATCCTCCGCTGTCACATCTGCGCCGTAGTAAACGCTGATCAGTTCTGCATCCTCATTCATCATAGCTTCCACTGTCTCCATGGCAGTCTTGGCGATCTCCTTGCCCACTGCCAGGATCCCGTGGTCACCGACTCCCATAATGTCTCCCTCATGGATCTCCTTGTCATCGATCTTAGTATCCCGCACCGCATAGGTAAGCTGTCCGGTCTGAACGGCCAGGATCTCTTCCTTCATAGCTTCCTCGTTCTCTTCCGGAGTCCGCTCAGGAACATAATTGATCAGGGCCGTGATACCCTGGGGAATGGTCTTGGTGGGAATCACGATCACTTTTTTATCCTTCGTCATTACCTGGGCCTGATTGGCAGCCAGAATAATGTTTTTATTGTTTGGCAGGATAAAAATAGTATCTGCATTCACCTTGTCAATGGCATTTAACATATCCTCCGTACTGGGGTTCATGGTCTGTCCGCCCTCGATCAGGTAGTCTGCCCCCAGATCCCGGAAAATGCTGCTTAAGCCCTGGCCGGCTGAGACAGAAATGAATCCCACATCCTTCTTGGGCATTTTCTGTTCTTCTTCCTTCTGTCTGGCTGCCGCCCGGTCTGCCTCCTTGATCAGCTTTTCCTGATGCTCCTCCCGCATATTATCAATCTTCATCCGGGTAAGAGAGCCGTAGGTCAAAGCCCGCTGGATCGCCAATCCGGGATCATTGGTGTGTACATGCACCTTCACGATCCCATCATCAGATACTACCACGATAGAATCACCGATGGACTCCAAAAAGCCCTTAAAGCTCTGCTCTGTAGCCTCTGTGTATTCCTTTTCCAGCATGATGATAAACTCTGTGCAATAACCAAATTTGATATCCGCCTCCGGGGCAGTTCCTGTCTGGGCTGCCTTTCCTGAGGAAGCTGCAGCGCCTTCGATCTCATAGTCCACTTCCTTGCCCAGGAAGGCATCGAAGGCTCCCTTCAGGATCTGCATCAGCCCCTGTCCGCCGGAATCCACCACGCCTGCCTCCTTCAGCACCGGAAGCATATCCGGGGTGCGATCCAGCACCTGATCTGCATATTCAATGACTCCGCTGATGAACGGCTCCAGCTCAATCTCCGGGTTCTCCTCCAAAAGCTCCACTGCCCGGTCAGCTCCCCCTCTTGCCACTGTCAGAATGGTACCTTCCTTTGGCTTCATAACTGCCTTGTAGGCAGTCTCCACTGCCTTCTGGAATGCTCCGGTCAGAATCTCCGGGGTGAGCTCCTTCTCCTCCCGGATCCCCTTGCTGAACCCTCTCAGCAGCTGGGACAAAATAACGCCGGAATTACCTCTGGCGCCCCGCAGGGATCCGGAAGACATGGCCTTAGCCAGGGTCTCCATGGTAAGATTCTCCAGGCCTGCCACCTCCTTGGCTGCAGACATGATGGTCAGAGTCATATTGGTTCCCGTATCTCCATCCGGCACAGGGAACACATTCAGCTCATTGATCCACTCTTTTTTAGCCTCAAGATTCTTAGCCCCTGCCAAAAACATTTTTGCGCAAAGGCTGACATCTATGGTATTTGCACTCACAGTCATAATCCTCCTTAATCAATGACTCTCACGCCTTCCACAAACACGTTGATCTTCTCGACCTCCATACCTGTAAAGGCTTCCAGCTTATACTTTACATTGTCCAGCAGATTATTGGCCACAGCAGAGATGCTCACGCCATAGGACACGATCACATGAAAATCCAAGGTAATTTTATTATCCTGAACCCGGACATTAATGCCTCTCTCCAGGTTTTCCTTTTTTAATAACTTTACGAGGCCGTCTTTCATATTCACGCTGGCCATGCCTACAATGCCAAAGCATTCCACAGCAACACTGCCTGCGTAGGTGGCAATCACATTTGAATCAATCACGATTGCACCCAATGTGCTGTTCATACGTCCGCTCATATCTCATACCTCCAGTATCTGTCTTTTGCTCCTCCCCGCATCCGTAAAAGCCACAGTTTACAGGGCATTCGAAGCTCATTATGATTTACTTCTTGGCTCATTGTACCAGATATGAGGAAAAAAGAAAATAAGAATTTTCATATTTATCAAAATATTTCAATTTTTTTCAATTTTTGCTTGCAAAATAGGAAGCCTTCTGCTAGAATAAACTTTGTTGCAGGTCTGTAGTTATCAGACTTAATATGTTCCAAGGAGGTGCTACCATGGCTAGATGTGCTATTTGTGATAAAGGTGCTCATTTCGGAAACAGTGTGAGCCATTCTCATAGAAGAAGCAATAAAATGTGGAAATCCAACATTAAGCATGTTGCTTGCAAAGTAAACGGAACTTCTAAGAAACTGTACGTTTGTACTTCCTGCTTAAGATCCGGCAAAGTAGAGAGAGTTTAGTTTTGAGAAAAATCAAAGGACTTGGGGAAAATTTAATAATTTTCCCCAAGTCCTTTTTTCTGTTCTTTCCCGGTTTCATTTCACCGCCCTTTATGCAAACCGCCGCAGCCCCTTTCGGCCCGGTTCCCAAACCTGCCCGCCCCTTCTCAGCACACAAAGAGATTATATCCGATCAGCAGCAAAAGAAGGATCACCACTGACTGGAAAAACAGGTTGGTGATAAAAATGCCTATCAGCATACCCAAAGCAATGCAAAACAGGGAAAAACCACAGAGGCGCTTCATCTGCTGCCGTTTCCTTTTTCTGTCCTCATTCTATTCTATGCAAAGTTTCCGGAAAACTGCACGATTTTTGTCCCTGTTCCCTTTTGCTCTCAAAAACTCTCAAAAAAGAAGCGCTCCCCAGGCTGCACACCTCAAGCTCCTTCTCTGTTTAAAAATTCTCTTCCTTCTCAGCTGCCTCTTTGCAGGCTGCCTCCTCATCTGCATTCATGGTTTTCGAAGTGTTTCCTTTCCCTGAGACAAAATTATTCACCAGGTCAGGAACCATGTCCAAAATTTTAGTAACCCCATCCTGCTGCTTCACATTTACCAGCTTGGTGGTGCCGTCCTTAATGACCAGAATGGCGCTGGGAGACATTTTTCCTCCCATCCCTCCGCCTCCATTGTTTTTCCGCTCCTCATGCTTGGCGGATGCAGCCACGCCAAAGGTGACATCTACCAGAGGCAGGATAATAGTATCCCCAATGTGGATCGCATCCCCCACTACAGTTTTTGTGGTAATAAAATTCTCCATTCCTTTAAATAAAGAATCTACTGTTGTCTGAAAATTATCTGCCATTGCTTTGTCCTCCTTTGGCTCTTACTTTTCTTATCAATTTTCTTAATTCCCGATCCCGCCACAGCAGGAACAGCACCTTCACCAGGCACCATCCCCGGATACGGCCCCGGATGAAAACATGGCCTTCCAGGATCCGCTCCTGAAACTCCGGCTGAAACTCCAGCTCCTGAGCGCAGGCGGGAAGAAGCAGATAAAACACTCCTGCCAGTTCTCCCGTCACATCCGGTTCCCCGGTCCCCACGCGGATCCATCCTTTTATCTTCCTGGGCCCATAGGCTTTCATCAGATACCGGATATGTCCCCACAGCCGTTTGTAAACTGCTCTGGATTCCTGCTGCAAAAAGGGAGCTGCCTTTTTCTTCAAGCTCTCCCAGCTCTCCCGCAGAGCCTCTCCCTTGCGCTCTCCCTCATCCAGCAGTTCTGAAATCTTCCACCAAAATTCCCACACCCGGTTAGGCAGGGTGACTGTAAATTCCCACAAAGCTGTGATCCCCTGCCAGATCCTTCGAAAAAAGGATTTCAAAGAGCGAATGGGATGAAACTGTTTTTCAAAACCGGGCTTCTCTTTTTTCTCCGCCGGATAAAGAGGCGTCCTGCTAAAATCTTCCTTAAAATACTCTTCAGTACCATTCTCCGGCTCCGGTTTCCCGGACAGCTTTTTCCAGGCCTCCTCCTGGCTGCTCCCATTTACAGCCTCCTCCCCAGGATCCTGCTCCTTGGAAGCCGCTCCATCCGTACCCCTGCTTTCTCCAGCTTCTCTTTCTGTCCCTTCTCCCTCTGCGCTTTCTTTTTTTCTGCCCTCTCTCCCTGCTTCTTCCGCTTCCCGCTTTTCCTCTGACGCTCCCACTCTTTTCACCGTGATGCCAAAGAGCTTCAGCCTCGCCCGGAATCCCTGACTGTCGTATCTTCCAGTGAGGCTGATGCCATGCAGCAGCCAAGAGATCCCTCCAGCTCCATACTTTTCCCGGGAAGTCTTTTCCCCCTCAAACTGATACCTGAGGGGAATAAACAGTACTGCCAGCAGAAGCAGCAGGATCAGACCAAACAGGATCAGCAGAAGGATCCCTGTCACTTTCAGTATTCCCAAAACAATCGAAAGCATATACCACTCCTAGTCACTCAAAATAATCCCTGACCTTTACATCTCCGGTCTCCCGGTATACCTGATCTACAATCTCCATAAAAACCTCCAGCGCTTCTTCCTTTCCGGAGGCGATCCCAAGGATCATGGGACAGTTTCTCCTGATATAAGAAAAACGGAGCTGATGTACCGAGAGGATCTCCAACTGATCGGCCGGATTGACCGCCAGAGTGATCAGGTAGGTATTTCCTCTGTAGATTCCGTTATTGATCTCTTTGATCCGCCTCTTTGCCTTTTTTTCTGCATTTTTGCCAGTATATAACTCTGAATACCAGTTCATGCACCTTTTCCTTCCATGTTTGCGGAAAGGGGCCCTTGCAAACGATACAACGGCCCCTCCACTTTAGAAATATTTTTTATTTCCCCAAAGATTTTTCTTTTTCAGTTCCAAATATTCATTGTAGGCTTTTTCCAGAATCATCTTCTCATTGGAAAACTTCAGAAGATGATAGGCCTCATGAAATTTGTAGTATCCTGAGTCTATAAAATACTCCTCTCGCTGTGGTTTACTGTAATAACTGTCCGCCATCATCAGATACCAGTGAACATCCTTCTCCACGGTATCCTCCGGTACATTGAAAGTGTACTGGCTTTTTCCAATGTATTTTACAATGGATGCCTTCACACCGGTTTCTTCCAGCACCTCTCTTGCGGCGGTCTCTTTATATTCTTCGCCAGCTTCAACAGTTCCCTTCGGTAATACCCATCCTTCATACTTGTTCTTATAGCTCTTATAAAGTACCAGTATTTTACCTCGAAAAATCACCACACCGCCACAGCTCGTTGCTTCAATCACTGCAATCCCTCCTGTTATGCGTTGTGCCTTTTAGACTAGGAACAGTATAACTCTTTTTCTAAAATCCTGCAACCTATTTTATCCGTAATAGTAAGCATTAAAGATCTGTCTGGCAATGGGAACCGCTGTCTGGCTTCCTGTGCCTCCGTCCTCTGCAATCACAGCCACCACAATATCCGGATTATCCACATTGGAAAATCCCACAAACCAGGAGTGGGTTCCCATAGCGCCTCCTGTTTCATACTCTGCAGAACCGGTCTTTCCTGCTGCCGTATATCCATCATAGCTAAGCTCTACTGCTGTTCCGGAGCTCACAGTCTCCTTCATAAACTCTGTAAGGATCTCCGCCTCCTCTGCCGTCATCAGTTTCTCGTACACAGATGGTTTGGTCTCGGAAACCGTATCCCCATTGCTGTTTAAAATGCTGTCAATATAGTAGGGCTTCATCAGGATCCCTCCGTTGGCCACTGCAGCGGTGATCATAGCCATATGCATGGGAGTCACCAGCGTGTCTCCCTGACCGATGGAGGTGGTCATTACCTCCCCGTCCGAAGAATCCTTGTCCAGCTTAAATACACTGTCGCTGTGTATCAGCTCCGTAGGCAGGGAGGAATTAAATAAAAACTTCTCCGCCACCTTCCGGAATGCCTTCTTATCCAGCTCCAGGCCAATATGAGAAAACGCCGTGTTGCAGGAATGGGCGAAAGCGGATTTCAAATCCTCCTGCCCGTGGACATTGCTGTTATAGCAGGTGATGGTCACATCTCCCTGAGTCAAAGCGCCGGTACAGTCAAAGGAAAAATCCTGATACTGATTGTTGTGCTCCCTCAGGTAGGCCAGGGTTGTTAAAATCTTAAAGGTAGATCCCGGAGGATACAAGCCCTGAGTCGCTCTGTTCAGGAGCGCGCTGTTGCTCTCATCCATCACCATGGTATCCCAGTCCTGGGAGATCGTGTTTGGATTAAAATCCGGTTTGGAGACAAGCGCCAGGATCTTTCCGCTGTCAGGCTCCAGCACCACCACAGCCCCTTTGTAGGTGCCCAGGGCATTGTAGGCTGCTTTCTGCAGCTTCACATCCAGTGTCACTACCACAGTATCTCCCTGAGGTTTCTGACTGCTGTTCTCATCCCGTATCTGATTTAACAAGGATGCGTGGGAAGTGAGCAGCTCATTGTTCATCTCCGCTTCCAGCCCCGCCTTTCCGTTGCTGGAATAGCCCACTACATGGGCAAACACATTTTCATAGGGATAATAACGGCTCTCCTTGCCTTCCTCATCCACATAGGTAGTGGCAAGCTGCGTGCCGTCCTCTGTCACAATAGATCCCCGGATCACCCGGTCAGCCCTGGTGTCCTGCTTGGTATTGTAGGCATTGGTCACAATATCCTGATGCTTCACAGTATTTAAATAGATCAGGTAGACAGCCAGCAGAAGGAACATGGCAGAAAACACATAGGTGACGATCACCAGCTCTGTATTTCTCTTCCTATCGGTACTGGGTTTCTCCTGGGGCTCCGTATCCAGCCGGACCTCCCGGACCGGGATATTGCCGGAGTTTTTTGAATCGTTTTTCTTCATCCTCATCTTCCTCATCTCTTCTGAGCATATAAAGTCCCTGCACAATGGCAAACATGGCCAGGGTGCTTAACACTGAGCTGCCGCCGTAGCTCACCAGCGGAAGGGTCACGCCGGTGAGGGGGATCAGTTTAATGCTTCCCCCTACGGTGAGGAACACCTGCACCGCATAAGTAACCCCAAGTCCCAAAGCCACCAGGCGATAAAAACGGTTGGTCAGCTTCATGGAAATATTGATAAACATAATAAAGCAGCTCATACACACCAGTATCATACAGATGGAAAAAATCCCTCCCAGTTCCTCCGTCACTGCGGAAAACATAATATCCTGCACTGCATAAGGAATTGCTCCCGGTGAGCCCTGAAACAGGCCGGTTCCAAACCAGCCTCCGGCTCCGATGGCAAACAGGGACTGGCAGATCTGGTAGCCGTCCCCGGAATAGTCTGCAAAGGGATCCTGCCACACCTGCACACGAACTCTCACATGGCTGAACAGGAAATAGGCTGCCACCGCCGCCACTGCTCCTGACAGCAGTCCCGCAAGCACCAGGTAGGGATTTTTGGTGGCCACAAACAAAATCGCCAGATAGGTGATAAAAAAGATCAGCGCACTTCCCAGATCCTTGGAAACCACCAGTATCAGCACATGGACAGCTGCCAGTCCGGTGGCGATCACCACCCGTTTAAAATCCCTGGCTTCCGACAAAAGCCCTGCCACCGCAAATACAAAAATAATCTTTACAAATTCTGAGGGTTGAAAAGAAAATCCCCCGAAGTCCAAAGACAGCTTGGCTCCGTTGGTGACCCTGGCGGCCACCAGCACAAGCCCCAAAAGTCCGATCCCCACAAAACAGTAAGCCCAGCCCATCTTGGTGATCACCATTACCTTCCGGATGATCAGGGGGATGAACAGTGCGATCACTGTGCCTAAAGCTGCAATTTTAAACTGCTTGATGGCCAGATCATATCCCTTTTCATAGGAAAGACGGGTGATCATAATAAATCCAATGGTCATAAGCATACACATATTGTTGACCAGAAGCCTGGATGCCTTTGGATAGATATTCCGAAATAAAATCAGCGTGGCTGCCAGATAAATCACCTGGGCCCCGTAAAATACCAGCAGTTCTATGCTCATGGTCTCCAGAAACATTACCACATAGGCAATAAAGTGAATGAAAAACATGGACACATTCTGCCTTAAAAACACATACTCTTTGGCCTGGACACTGGTTTTGCGAAACACTGTGTAACTCTGCACCGTATAAATAATCATCAGCAGAATTATCAGGTATCTGGAAACCATTTCCACCAGATTGATCAAATTTGCCATACTGTCTTTATTCTACTCCCCTCTTAAAGTGTCCCTTCGTTCCCTCTGCCACTGCCCGTCCCGGCTCTGCCCCTTTCTGAAAGCATTCAGCTGCCGCATGCACCACCTGACGCACCTGCGCTGCATCCTCAAAGGTAAAACTCAAACGGCAGGAGGCCGGCCCTAACGCCAGCACCTGATCCCCGCAGGGAAGCAGATCCAGAGGAAGGGAATTATAAATCACATTGGTACAGCAGGAGCACTGATTCCGCACTGGAAATATCGCTTTTTTCCGATCCTCCAGCCACAGGACTCCCGGCCGTCTCTCACAGCCCGACAGATTTTTCTGCAGGCACTGAGCAGTCACCATCAGAGGGATCCTTCCATAGACAATACACTCACTGCCCCGGCAGCCCCTCCCGGCCAGCTCTCTGCTGTTGCACTCTAAGGGCATCGTATCCATGGTGATACCCCTCTGCTTCAAAAACGCTCTTGCTTCTCTATTATACGAGTAAATCCCGGAGTCTGCAATCATTTCCTTTTTTCCGGCAAAATCCCGGAAATACTCCAGCTGCTCGCTGCTGCGAAGCAAAAATCCATCGGTCAGCTCCAGACGTTTTTGCGAAAACGCTTTCTCAAAAGCCCGTTTCCCTGCTGCCCGCCAGATCGGCGGCAGCATCAGAAAACATTTTTTTCCTGTTTCCCGGATCCGGCACACCAGCTCCTCAAACTGCGCTTCCCCCGGTCCCATAAACAGACAGCTGTCCAGGTAGATCCCCTCGATCTCCTCCAGCGAGCTTAAGACCTCCGCCTGCTCCCAGGTCTCGGCAGATGCGCGAAGCTTCGGCGTCCCGGACTGCTTCCCTGCTTCTCCCGGCCGCTCTCCGGTTTTCTCCGGAACCCTTCCGCCAGTTTCTTCGGCCTTTCCTGTAATGTTCCAAGCAGCCTCTTCCGCTTTTTCCCGGTTCCCCGGCGGCAGGCCTCTGCGAAATTGAGCCAGCCATTTTCCTTCCAGCTCCTCCAGCGCTCTTCTTCTTAAATCATTCAGCCCCTGCATGGGATAAAACAGCTCCCCATCCAGCTGGATAATAAGCTCCTGAAATACAAAAGGAGTATTTCCTGTCTTTTTTAGCTGGCGGGCCACCGTTTCCTCCTCTAGCGGACGGTTTTGGGCTTCCAGCCCCATCTCGCCGGTCACCGTTACCTGACAGTCTTCCTTCCATACCTTGAGTATAGCCCGGCTTTCCTTTTTAAGAATGAATTTTCCCTTAATTTTTTCCCGGGCAGGAGCTGCAAGATATTTTTCCCGTATCTGTTCCAGCTGCTGTTCTGAGCGCACCCGCACAAATACCTGCCCCGGCTTCACATTGGGGAAATTTCCGGAAAGAGAAAATTCCTTGCCCCGGGCAACCGGCTGTCTCATGGTTGTCTCAATCTTGCGGTTTTCAAAATCCTTCCCCTTCCCGGACAGTTTTTTCCCCTCCGGGCCTTTGCTTCCATCCCTCACATTTGTATAAGGTTCCAGCACGTCACGTTCAAAAAGAGGCTCCAGCGCTTTCAGCTTCAGACTGCCTTTTTTGGCCTCCAGTACTCTGGCAGCCCGGGTTCCCTGATGGTTGGGCCGCTCCATGGACATCATGGCTTTTCCATTGTAGGTTTCGTAATACCCACCGGAAAAACCGCCCCGATTATAAAGATCCATCAAAGCCTGCTCATCTTCCTCTAAAACCGTGTAATCTTCTTTTCTCTCCTGATAAAGATCCAGATACTTCCGGTAAATTTCCGTAACTCCGGCCGCATACTCAGGCCGTTTCATTCTCCCCTCTATTTTGAAAGAGCATACCCCTGCTTTGATCAGCTCGGGAAGGCTGCGGAGCGTACAGATATCCTTCAGGCTCAAAAGATATCTCTGCTCCTCCTGATTCAGTTTCTGAAGCCCGCGCCCCAACTCCCTTCTGTCCTTCCGCCCCTCCAGGACCGCTTCCGGATTTCCCCTTCCATGGATCTCCTTATACAGGCGATAGGGCAGACGGCAGGGCTGGGCACACCGTCCCCGATTGCCGCTTCTTCCTCCCAAAATGCTGCTCATCAGGCATTGGCCGGAATAACAGTAACACAGCGCTCCGTGAATAAAGCACTCGATCTCAATATCTACCTGCCTGTGAATGTCCCGGATCTCCTCCAGTGTCAGCTCTCTGGCTGGCACGATCCGCTCTGCTCCCATAGATTTTAACAGGTTTGCCCCATCCACTCCGGTAATGGTCATCTGGGTGCTGGCGTGCAGGGGAAGCTCAGGAAAATTCCTGTGGATAAACTGAAATACCCCAAAATCCTGTACCAGCACCGCATCCACACCGTGTTCATAGAGCGGAAGCAGATAGTCGTAAAGCTCCTGCTCCAGCTCCTGTTCCTTCAGCAGCGTATTGACTGTAAGATACAGCTTTTTCCCTCTCAGATGACAGTAATCCAGAGCTTCAAACAGTTCCTTCTCCTCCGGATTCTGGGCATAGGCCCTGGCTCCAAAGCGCTGTCCTCCCATGTAAACTGCATCTGCCCCTGCATTGACTGCTGCTTTTAAGCCTTCCAAAGAACCTCCGGGAGCCAGTAATTCCAACATATCCATTCCTCCTGTTACGGGGGGCTGCAAAAGATCTCCGGCGATCCCCTTTCGGTGATTTTTCTCCGAAAACTACTATGTTTTCTGTGAAAAACACACCGAAGCTCCACCGGGCTTCGCATTTTGCAGCGCCTCCATCATAGAAAACAATTCCCTATGATATAAAAACTGCCGTCAAATAAAGAATAAGGGGTTTTGGCACATCCAGCTGTCCCTATGTCAGAAACCCGTAATTCTCCTTTTGCGGCAGCACCTAATCTTCTTAGTTTCTGGTGTTTCTCTGATTTTGCAGGCTCTCCAGCTGGGTTTCCAGCTGGACGATCCGTTTCTGATAATCATTGGCCTCCTCCTGAAGGGTCTCCAAAGATTTCTCGGAAGCCTCCAGTTTGATCTGAACTGAAATCAGCTCATGCTTGATCTCATACAGTTCCCGATCTTTCTCCGACAGCTCCTTCTCCAGATTGTCCGCCTGTTTCTTTACCTTAAAATAATCATCCGCTGTATTAAGATTCAGCAGAATACCCTGAAGATCTGCCGACAGCCGGTGATATCCGTCCATGCTCTTGATCTCTGAGATTTTATTGTTCAGATAGGCAGCTACCCGCTGAAGATATTCCTCACTCTCATAGCCGCTCATGGTATAAATCTTTCCATCTATCAGTACTTCTGTCTTATTTTTGGATGACATAAAAACTGTCCGTCCTTTCTCCTGTATTGATCCCTTAACGTTCGTATGCCTGCGGCAGTACGCCCTCCTTGTATCCTAACACTACTTCTATTATAAACAAAATCCCATGAATTACAAGAAATTTCTTTTTTCACTCTTTCCGGGAGGCACTCTCCTGCCCGGTTTTTCTGCCGCCGGCCTGACAGACTGCATTTATTCCGAAATCCCCAGTCCCAGATGATGATAGGCTTTTTCCGAGACTGTGCGTCCCTTGGACGTACGGTTTAAAAAACCGTTCTTGATCAGATACGGCTCATATACATCCTCCAGGGTGCCGGAATCCTCCCCGATGGCTGCCGCCAGGGTGTCAAGCCCCACCGGACCGCCGGAAAATTTTTCGATCATGGTGGTAAGGATGAGACGGTCTATGGAATCCAGACCACAGCGATCCACCTCCAGCAGATCCAATGCCATGGAAGCCACCTCTTTGGTGATCGCTCCATCACATTTTACCTGGGCAAAATCCCGTACCCGTTTCAGGAAACGGTTGGCCAGTCTTGGAGTTCCCCTGGAACGTCTGGCCAGTTCCAGCGCCCCTTCCTCATCAATCTTTACTCCCAGTACCTTTGCAGAACGGATGATAATGGTTTTTAACTCCTCCTCTGTATAAAATTCCAGATGATGGATCACCCCAAAACGATCCCTGAGGGGAGCTGTCAAAAGTCCCGCTCTGGTGGTGGCCCCAACCAAAGTAAACCGGGGCAGATCCAGCCGGATAGAGCGGGCTGCTGCCCCCTTGCCGATCATAATATCAATGGCAAAATCCTCCATCGCCGGGTAGAGCACTTCCTCCACCTGACGGTTCAGCCGATGGATCTCGTCTACAAACAGTACGTCTCCCTCCTGAAGATTATTCAGCACTGCTGCCATCTCCCCCGGCTTTTCAATGGCCGGTCCGGAGGTGATCTTAATATTCACTCCCATCTCGTGGGCAATGATCCCTGCCAGCGTGGTTTTTCCAAGCCCCGGGGGGCCGTAAAAGAGCACATGATCCAGGGTGTCCTTCCGCTGCCTGGCTGCCTCGATATAAATCTTCAAAGTGTTTTTTGCCTTTTCCTGTCCAATATAGTCCTCCAGCTTCTGAGGCCGCAGACTCGGCTCCAGATGCAGGTCTTCCGCTGTCACATCTGTGGTAATGATCCGTTTTCCCATGGTAACTCCAATCCTGATCTTCTATAAATCTTTGCTGTCTCTTTTCTTCCTACAGCAGCTTCTTTAAGGCCTGCTTCAGAATGGCCTCCGTATCCATATCCGCTGTAATCTCCACCCGCTTCACTGCCCGGAAGGCTTCTGTGTTGGAATAGCCCAGAGCCACCAATGCCTGAACCGCCTGGCTTCTGCTCTCTTCCTCCTCACCGTGGGCAGCCTCTGTCTTCTGAAGCTTCTTTTCAAAGGCTTCTTCCAAAGATAATTTATCCTTTAACTCCAGAATCAGCTTCTGAGCAGTCTTTGCTCCGATTCCCGGCGCTTTTGTGATGGCCTTTACATCATCAGACAAAACTGCAAACCGCAGATCGTCCGCTGACAAAACAGACAGGATCCCCAGTCCTGCCTTAGGGCCAATGCCATTGACGCTGATCAAAAGCTTGTAAATCTCCAGATCATCCTCTGAGAGGAAACCAAACAGCTGCATAGCATCCTCCCGCACATTTAAATAGGTGTGGATGGTCACCTCTTCTCCCACAGGCGGCATATCCGCTGCATCCCTGCCGGAGATCAAAACCTGATATCCGATTTTATTCACTTCCAGCACCAGCCGGTTTTCCCGCACTGCAGCCACCTGACCCTTTAAATATGCTATCATCTCTCTCTGCTCCCTCTCTTCTCCAGCCGTCGGTATTCTTTGATCCCGGATCCTTTCTCCCATGCCTCCGGTTCCAAGTATATCACATATCCGCCGCCATTTTCTACCTGCCAATGGAAATAGTCTTTTTTCGGACTGGCAAAGGCTTCCATAATACTCATGATGGTTCCTCCATGAACCACCAGTCTCACCTGCCGCCATCCCGCTTCCCCGGCCTGTTTCACCACGCGTTCAAAGGCACGGCGGCTTCTTTGACGAAATCCCTCCGGAGTTTCTCCCTCCGGAAAAGGAAGCGTACCGCTGCTGTCCACCCACTCCTGATACTGGGGACAGTCCTCCAGCTCCAGATAATTTTTGTTCTCAAACAGCCCGAAGTCACATTCCCGAAGATCTTCCACCGTAAAAGCAGGGCTCTCCCGGCGCATCCCAAGGATCTCCGCTGTCTCCTGGCAGCGCTTCATGGGGCTTAAAACCCACACATCCGGCTCTTCCTCTCCATAAAAGCCCTCCGCTTTCCGCTCCTTCAGCCTGCGGATCCCCTCCTGACAGAGAGGCTCATCCGTTGTCCCAATATATCGTTTTTTTAAATTTCCGGCAGTCTCTCCATGCCGGATCAGCCATATCTCCATTCTCATGCCAGCTCCAAAATCCCTGCCCTTCCGTTCTCGTCTCTTTTCAAAACGCCCTCGCCCAAGCTCCCTTCTCTTTTTGAAATCTCTGCCTGAAAGCTGCCTTTATTCTCCGGGAAAAGGGACAGCGCCGGACTTTAATACCATACCAAGGCCGCACACCACCCGTTCTACCCGGTCTGCTCCTTTTGCCAGCCTGGTGCACACTCTTCCCACTGTCTCCCGCCAGCTCCGGTCAAAGGGATCCATCGGTACGATTCCATACCCCAACTCATTAGCAACTATCACGATATCCGGATTTTCCATCAGCAGTTTTTCTGCCAGATCCTGACAGTCCCTGCCCTCCTTCATCCGGTTTTTCACATATTCATGAAAATGATGGATGCCCTTTGCTCCAAAGACTGCCTCCTCAGAGCAGACTGCCCCATCCAGAAAATCTTCTTTTTTATATCCTGTAAGTTTACAGGCATACTCCAGCTTTCCCTGAAACGCGCCCCCTACGATCAAGATCATACACTGCCTCCTATCTTCCTGCCAGCACTGCCGCCAGTGCCACCGCCAGCTCACATACCTGTACAAAACAGCCTGCCAGATCTCCGGTAATGCCTCCGAACTTTCGGTAAGCCATACTCCGATACCATAAAAACACCAGCACTGCCGCCCCGATAGCTGCTGCCCCCATCTTCACATCCAAAGCCAGCATCCCGGCTCCTGTCAGTACCAGATATACTGCCATGGAACCTGCCACTTTGCGATTGGCCGCAGCATCCGCAAAGGTTCTGAGAAGTCCCGTGTTCTTCGCTTTCTGAAAGCTCACCAGCGCCAGCCCGGAAAATGCCCTGCTTAACACAAATCCAAGACCGATCACCTGGAGATGTTTCCCATCTGCTTCCGAATACACACCCAGCGCCAGAACAAAATAGGCGATGCCCACAATAATAGCAAAGGCTCCCGCATGGCTGTCTTTTAAAATCTCCAGTTTTTCTTCTTTTGATTTATACGAGCTTAGAGCATCCGCTGTATCCAAAAGCCCGTCCAGATGGATCCCACCGGTCACTGCCACCGGGATCAGCACCAGCACCGCGGTGCGCAACAGCAGACCAAAGCCTGCCCGGTCAGCCAGCGCATACCAGCCGTTTAACAGCAGGCCGATCACTGCCCCGATCAGGGGAAACCAGCAGATACAGTATTTCATATTTTTATCATTCCATTCCACTTTTGGCATGGGAAGCTTGGAATACATAGAAAAGGCTACCACAAAGCTCTGAAAGATATTTTTCATCATCGTTCCTTCCTCTTTCCGCAGACTTTCACTCTGCTCCTCCCTTTTCAGTCATCGTTCTGTTTTATCCGATTTCTTATGTTGCATTATGTTTCACTCTGCTTCAGTGTCACCGGAATCCCGCAGACAACCTCCACCACCTCATCCGCCGCCCCGGCCAGCCAGCAGTTGATCTGCCCCAGGGCTTCCTGATACGCCACAGTATCCGGATCATACAAAATGCCGTCAGAACATACCTCATTGGTTACCACAACGAGATTATCACACGTTCCAATTAATCTGTCAATTCCACGTTTGATCTCCTCCACCGTTCTCTCTCTGCTTCCGCCAGGCGCAAACATTTCGTTTGCCGCCAGATTAGACATGCATTCCAGAAGAACGGTGACCTGACAGGAAACATTCTCTGAAGCTTTCCCTCCGGCCTCTCCAAAACAGCCGGAAGTTTTTTCCGAAAATTCCCCTTTGCTCCCGGCGGGATATCCGGAAACTTTTTCCAAAAGCTCTCCCGGAAGGTTTCTGATCTCCAGCCCTTTAAGATCAAAAGGACGCTCCAGGGTAACAAATCCTTTGCCAGCCCGCATCCTGCGGTGGCGCTGCACTCTCTTTTGGCTCTCCTCATCAAAGCACTGCATCGTAGCCACATAGATCCTGTGTCCCGGTCCCAGTTCCAGTACCCGCCGCTCTGCATATTCTGATTTTCCGCTTCCGCTTCCTCCTGTCACTACCAAAAACATGTTTCCGCCCTCGTTCATTTATGAATCCGAAAAAATCAGACCGAAGAAGAGCCTTCCCCCTCTTCGGCCTGATATTTTTCAAAACAGCTTTTTCTTTTTCTGAACTTTTGCTGTCCAGCAGCTTCATCAGTCTAAGTAATATTTATACTTCATATCTTCCGGAGTCAGTTTGTCCAGAACTTTCAGATACTCAGCAGCCTCTCTCTTGCAGCCCTCCAGATCATGATCCAGATAGTTTCCGCACTCCTCTTCCTTTGCTCCCGGGATCTCTCCCTCAAAAGTGGTGATCTGGCGGAAAGACTCCCGGATGCAGTCCAACACTTCCTGATCAGACAGCCCTCTGGTAAGGAAATAAGCACCTGTGCGGCATCCCATAGGTCCCACATAGATAATGCCGTCCTTATACTGACTGTTTCTTGCAAAGGTAGCAAACAAATGCTCAATGGTATGGCTTACACCGGTAGACAGATAGTCGCCATGATTGGGCTCTTTGATTCGCACATCCCAGGTCTTTACATCATCATCCTGTCTGGACAGATACACGCCCTTCTCTAATTTTGTGTGGTCAATACTAAAACTTGGAATTCTCTGCATAATCTTTTCTCCTTATGTCATAAATATTTATTTAGATGGATCTGCTGCAGACGCATGCTCCAGCACTCCATACTTTCGTAAGTTCTCATCTGCCAGCGTTGCCGGCATTTCTGTTGCTGCCGGTATTTCCGGCTTCTTCGCTTCTTTTGTTTTCTCTGCTATCGGGACTTCTTTCCTTCTTCCCCTTCTGTCAGGATTTGATCCTGTTCCGTCATTCTGTCTCTGCGTTCTCTTCCTGCTGTCCTTCTCCGATCCGGATCAGCACCTTGATATGCTCCGGCCCGTGGGCGATGAGATACTCAAAGCCATCTTCCACCAGAGTATCTAAAGTCACCTCTCTGGTCACCAGCTCGTCAGCATTGATCTTTCCTTCCCGGATATATTCCAGAGCAGAGGCAATCTCATCTACATGGGCCTGGCTGGTGTAGATCACCCTCTCCGCTTCCTGAAGGGTATTCATATCCACCACAGGTTTTTTGCCAAACACTCCCATCACCATGATCCTGCCTCCCGGCTTGCTGATTCGGATACACTGATCCAGAGTTTTCTCAGAACCCAGGCATTCGTATACCACATCTGCCAGTCTTCCCTGGGACCACTCTTTCACATATTCTTCCAGATCCGTCCTGGAGACATCCACATAAGTTCCCCCATAGCTCTCGATCAGTTCTTTTCGGTACTCTCCGATGCCAGAAACCAAAATCCTTCCTGCTCCGGCATACTTTGCTCCAAAAAATGCGGACAGTCCAATGATCCCGGGACCGATCACCACAACATCCTTCCCCTTGATATCCCCAAGAAGGTTGGTGGCATGGATGCCGCAGGCCAAGGGTTCTGCCACTGCTGCCTGTCGCTGTGTCACCCCTTCCGGAATGGCAAACAGCTTATCTGCTGCGAAAATCACATATTCCGCAAAGGTTCCGTCATCCCCCACACCCACAAAACCTAACCTCTGACAGATATTGTAGCGGCCGCTTCTGCAGGCTTCGCACTGACCGCAGGTAAGGCTTCCGTTTCCGGTCACCCGGTCTCCCACCTTCCAGCCGGTCACTCCTTCTCCAAGCTCCACGATTCTTCCGGAAAACTCATGGCCGATGATCAGGGGAGCCACCCGTCCTGTGAGACGGTGGGGCTTCTCCACCGGAATAAAATTAGGCCCCTCATACTCATGACGATCTGTTCCGCAGATACCTGCCCAATCCACCCGTATCTTGACCTGTCCGGCTTTTGGAGCAGGTTCCGGCATATTCTCGATCCGCACATCCTTATGTCCATGCCAAACTGCTGCTTTCATCTCCTGTAATCCTCCCATCTATCTTTCCCTGCAGTAGCTGCCTTAGCCACTGCCTTTATGCTCCAAGATAAGCCTGCATCAACTGATCATTAGCCAGAAGCTCTTCCCCGGTTCCCTCTGTCACCACATGACCTACATTCATCAGATATGCCCTGTGACACAGCTTCAGAGCTTTGTGGGCATTCTGTTCAATCAGGAGGATCGTGGTTCCTTTGAGATTCACCTGCTTTAAGATCTCCATGATCTGCTGCACAATGATCGGTGCCAGGCCAAGGCTGGGCTCATCCAGCATCATTAACCGCGGCCTTGCCATCAGTCCTCTGGCAATGGCCAGCATCTGCTGTTCTCCTCCAGAAAGCAATCCGCCGTACTGATGTTCCCGTTCCTTCAATCGGGGAAACATCTCATACACCATTTCCAGATCTCGGCGAATGCCTTCCTTGTCCTTTCGCAGACAGCAGCCCACCTGCAGGTTGTCATATACCGACAGCTTATAAAAAATCTGCCGTCCCTCCGGCACAATCACCATACCGTTTTCCACTACCTGGTACGGTTTGGAAGACAGCTGCTTTCCTCCGAAGGTGATACTTCCTCCTGATGGCCTTTTCTCTCCGGAAAGACACTTCAACAGGGTCGATTTTCCGGCGCCGTTAGCTCCCAGAACCGCCACGATCTCCCCCTCTCTCACTTCCAGGGAAACATCATCCAGAGCCCGGATGCCTCCATAGGCTGCAGCTAAATGTTCTACTTTCAGCAAAACGTCTGACATTATTCCTCTCCTCCCAGATAAGCTGCAATCACTCCCGGATTTTTCTTGATCTCCTCCATTGTGCCCACAGCCAGCGTTTTTCCAAAATTCAGCACCGTACAGGCATCACAGAGATTGGATACTACATCCATATGGTGCTCGATCATCAAAATGGTGATGGGGAATTTTTCCTTCAGCTCCCGGATAAACTCCACCAGCTCCAGGGATTCATCTGCATTCATGCCTGCTGCCGGTTCATCCAACAAAAGAAGTCTTGGATCTGTCGCCATAGCTCTGGCGATCTCCAGTTTTCTCTGATGTCCATAGGGAAGACTGCTTGCCAGATCCTCTGCCTTATCTTCCAGACCCACTGTTTTCAAAAAGGCCATCGCCTTCTCCTCCGCCTCTTTGCTGATCCGGCGATATTTTGCGGTGCGCAGCAGCGCATCACTCAGATGGTATTTCAGCCGCATATTGCAGGCAATCACCACGTTCATCTTCACAGTCAGATTGCCAAAGAGCCTTATATTCTGGAACGTCCTGGCAATCCCGGCCTCTGTGGCCTGGTGAGGCTGGATCTTTGTAATATCTTTTCCCCGGAAAAAAATCTCTCCTGCATCTGCCTGATAGATTCCGGTTATGGTATTAAAGATAGTGGTCTTACCGGCTCCATTGGGGCCGATCAGTCCATAAACCATCCCCGGCTCCACCTTCAGGCTGAAATTATCAATCGCCCGGACACCACCAAACCGCTTTTCCACATTTCGCATTTCAAGAATTGGTTCGCTCATGATTTTGCTTCCTTCCTGCGCTTTTTATTTCCAATGGTTCTGATACGGTTCACCAGTCTCTTTAAGCTGAATTCCCGGTAGCCATAAAGGCCGTTGGGACGCAGTAAAATCACCAGAACCACCGCAATGCCGTAAAACAGCATCCGGTATTCGGACATACTCCGGAAAATCTCCGGAAGGATCTGTACAATGATCGTTCCCAGCACACTTCCGGTAAGGCTTCCCAGACCGCCCAGCACAGTAGTGATCACCAGCTCACTGCTTTTGCCAAGGTTGAACAGGGAAGGGGTGATAAACCGGAGATAATGGGCATACAGCCCCCCTGCCCAGCCTGCAAAGATCGCGCTAAACACAAAGGACATCTTTTTATACCTGACTACATTGATGCCATTGGCAGCTGCAGCCACCTCATTTTCCCGGATAGCGGACAACGCCTGTCCATATCTGGAATGGATAAAATTCCAGGCAATAATAAAAGCCAGCACTGCACACCCAAGAGCCACAGCCCCATTGGTGCAGTAGGGAATATTTGAATAACCGTTGGCTCCCCCGGTAAGATTCCTGGTGTAATTGAACAGCACCCGGACACACTCTCCAAAGCCCAGACAGCTGATCAGAAAATAATCTCCCCGAAGCCGGATGGTCAGGCTCCCCAATATGTAGGACACAAGGCCTGCCGCCAGTGCTCCGATTAAAATGGACACCGGAAAGGGCAGATGAAACTCCACACTGCAGATCGCTGCCGCATAAGCTCCAATGGACATGAAACCTGCGTTTCCAAAGGAAAACAGGCGGGTAAAGCCGGTGAGCACCGACATTCCCAGCACTGCGATCATATTCACGCAGCAGACAACCAATACACCTTCCTGAAATGAATTTAACATACTACGCTCCTCCTGTTTTTCCTCTCTCTACGCTTTCTCCTGTACATCCACACCAAAAAGGCCGCTGGGCCGTATCAGGAGTATGATAATCAGGAGGGAAAAAGAGATCAGATCCCTCAGCCCGGAGCTGATATATCCGGATACCACCGTCTCGATCAGTCCCAGAAGCAATGCTCCCACAATGGCTCCCGGTACACTTCCCAGGCCGCCGATCACGGAGGCAATAAAAGCCTTGATCCCCACATTTCCCATGGTGGGATAAATATTATATTTCATACCGTACATGATACCTGCCAGGCCGGCCAGCGCTCCTGCCAGCATAAATACCATGGCGATGACTCCGTCAATCTTAATGCCCATCAGTCCGGCTGTCCGTCCTGAACAGGCCACTGCCCGCACATGCAGGCCAAACCTTGTCTTATTGATAATCAAAAGCAGCATCACCAGCACTACCGCTGCCACTGCCAGACACACCATATCCGTAGTTCCGATAAAAATACCATTTAAATTTACAGTGCTTACAGAAAACATTTTGGGAAGCTGCTTAAACTTGGAACCCCAGACCACATTCGCCAGGTTCTGATAGGTAGTGGAAAGACCCATGGCTGCGATCATGAGAAACATATTGGGGGACCCGTTTTTCCGAATGGTGCGGTATGCCAGCTTCTCATTAAATAAACTGATCAGGGCAGCACCCCCGATACCAATGAGTACGGAGAGCCAGTAGGGCATGGTCCCCACAGTGGTGGCCATAAAACACACATATGCTCCCAGCATACAAACCTCCCCGTGTGCCCAGTTGGAAAAATCCAGTAAGCTGTATACCAGTGCATATCCGGAAGCGATCAGTGCATACACACTTCCTATGGATATTCCGGTAATCATCTGCTGTATCAATATTTTCATTGCCCAAGTCTCCCTCGCATCTGCAAAATTTCATTACATTTTCGAAACCGGAAAACCTTCCCGGTCTCCGGCTTCGCTTTTTCTTATGGAGGACTGTCTGCACTGTCCTCTGTCTTTCTTACCCTTTATCATCAGGATTTTCAGAAGGCCTGTTTTCCCAACGATTTTCTATTTCTGTTCCCCTTATGCTTCCGGATTGTAAATGCCTACATACTCTACCACATCATCCTTCACTGTAAACACAGCAGCATCACGGCTGGGATTGTGAGTAGCAGGATCCACGCTCATATGACCCAGCAGTCCGTCAAAGCTTTCCGTATTCTCAAGAGCATCCCGAATTGCGGTGGGGTCGTCGCTTCCTGCAGTCTCGATGGCCTGTTTGATCCACATAACACCGTCATTTCCATACAGACACTCACTCTCCAGAGCTACATTGTACTCTGCTGCATACACTTCTCCATAGGCAGCTGCATCCGGCAGGTTAAAGCCAGGTCTTGAAATATAATAGCAGCCTTCCAGAGAGCCGTTGGCCAGCTCGGTCAGCTCAGTGGTATCCCATCCGTCCGCTCCGAAGAGAACGCTCTGAATGCCCAGCTCTCTTGCCTGCTGCGCGATCAGCGCCACATTGGCATAGTTCCAGGGAACAAACAGTACATCCGGCTGTGCTGCCGCGATCTTGGTCAGCTGCGCCCGGAAATCATTGTCTCCGTTCTGGGCCTCTTCCTTAGCTACCAGCTCTCCTCCCAGCTCTGTGAACGTATTTACCATATAGTCGCCTACACTGACGCTGTAGCTGTCTGTGATATCCTGAATTACCGCACAGGTCTTTAATCCCAGCTCATTATAAGCATAAGCGCCTGCCAGATAGCCCATATAGGAATCAATGAAGCAGAGACGGAAGGAATATTCGTTCAGTTTCCCTTCTGCATCCACAGTCACCAGCTCATTGGAAGCTGCAGTGGCAATCACAGGAACCTGAAGCTCCCCGGCTACTGCTGCGATGGGAATATTACAGTTGGAGAAATTGGTGCCTACCACTGCGCACACGCCTTCTTCCTCCACCAGCTTTTTGTAAGCGGCCACAGAATCATCCGGCATTCCCTTGCCGTCCAAGCCGATGATCTTTACTTCTCTTCCCAGGATTCCCCCCTCTTCATTGATGGTTTTTGCGGTAAGCTCCATACCGTTTAAACCAGCCTGTCCCCAAAGGGCAGTATCTCCGGACAACGCTCCAACATATCCGATCTTGACAGGGTTTTCTGTATCCAGTTCTGCTCCCATGGCGGCCATTCCCATGGTAAGGCTCACGCTCAGTGCCATTGCTGCTGCCAAAACTTTCTTTTTCATTGTAAGATCCTCCTTTTTCGCGCTTTTGCGTCCCCATTCCACAGGCAGTTTTCCCATGAAACAAACGTATCACTCCGCAATTTTCGCAATAATATGAAATATTATACATCGTTTTTTCTGTTTTGTATAGTTTTTTCTGTGAAAAATTGCCAAAAAAGCGCTGCCGGATTTTGCTCCTGCGCAGCGCTCTTTTACTTTTTTTATTTTTATTCTTATGTTCAAGGTTTTTCAAAAAGGAAATTTTTATTTCTTATCTCTGCCATGTCTGAAAGAAAACGTGATCTCCCAAAGTAATAATGGGAGAGGTAAGCCCCAGTCTGTTGTAGGCCCCCTTCGTCATGAAGAACAGGTGATCCTTCATGTTCTGATCCTTTCCATTCACCTTGATGGTATATTTGTTTGCCTTATACATCTGCAGCACTTCCCTGGCTGCCTTTTTGCAGTTGGCTGTGATGAGACTCTGATTTTTCAGTGCTCTGGTAAGCGCCCCGTCAAAGGTAGGGGAAAACTGCGTAGTCTGATAAACCACTTCCTTCAGCTTATCCGGGAATCTGGAGCTTCTCATACGGTTTGTGATCACCAGTCCCACTCCCAGCTGCCCATAGTACGGCTGATTTCCAGCCTCACAATAAATGATGGCAGACAGCAGCACCTCATCGCTGACCTTGGGATCCGAGTAATAGGTACTCTGTACAGACACACTGGGCTTGTCCGTCTCATTGGAATCCGACCCTGTGGTTCCTTTTCCGTTTTTATCAAAGGTATACTTTACGCCATTGATGGTCTTGGAAGTATTGGTGATCTTGTTATAACTGCTGTTAAAATAATAGTAAACGCCATCAATCTTCTGAAGGCCTTTTTTTGCATAACCGTCAGATCCCACATACCGCTTGCCTACCCAGGCGTCTGTCTGCACATACCCTTCTGCATTCACATACTGCATTCCCTTTTTGCTCTTCAGCCACACTTTTTTCTTCAGTACGCCGTCGGAGCCGAAGTAGTATTTCTTTCCGCTGATCTTGACCAGCACCTTGGTCTGCATCCGTCCGTTGCTTCTGGAAAAATAGTAGGTTTTGTTCTTTAACACAGCCTTTCCGGTTCTCATCACTCCATTGCTGTCAAAACCGTATTTGTATTTTCCGATCTTCACAAGACAGTTCTTGTAAATCGCTCCGTTCTTGGATGCATAATACTTTTTATTATTGCTGCGGATCCATTTGGACTTCAGCATTTTTCCATTCTTGTCTATGTAATACCGCTTGCTTCCATTGGTCAGCCATCCCTTATACTTGCTGCCGTTCAGCTTATAGCAGTATGTTGTGCTGCCAACCTTTACAAATCCAGCCTTTTTCGCCGGGATCCACTCACTGGGAAGTATTTTCCCTGATGCATTCTTCCAGATATAAGAATTGCTGGATTTTTTTACCCAGGCTGCCTCTGCCCTCACCGGCAATAATACCAACAATGCCAGCATCAAAAACGCTGCAGCAACGCCTGTCCTTCGTTTCATGATAAATCCTCCTGTAATCCTTTTTTTCTTATTTCTTTCAAATTATTACATATTTGTTAACTACTTTTTACATTATATAATAATATGTCTGGTTTGTCAAACACTTTATATGGCAAAGACTGCCTCAGGAGTCTGACACTACTTTGCTGTACGCCCTTCCCGGTGATGCCAGCGCAGGGAGGACATTGAACTCCAGAAGCCGGAAACAGAATGGCAGATCTGCCAACAGCAAAACAAGAGCATGCCCTGTACCCACTGGATTTTTTCAAATGGGCTGCAGAACACACTCCTGTGTGCCGGTTTCCAGGAAGCGCCTGGATCTTTTTACAGACCGGCGCGTCATCGGTTCCAAACGCTTACACAGCTCTTAAAAAAGTCAGATAATAATGCAGATCAGTCCTCCGTTGCTCTCATTTACGATACGCCCCATGGTATCCTGCAACTTCCTCTGACTTTCTTCCCCGATCATAGACAGCTTTCCCCGGATACCATCTGTCACAAGCTGCTCCACCGACTTCCCGAAAATATTGGTCTTCCAGATGCCATTTTCCTCGTCTGCGGAGGCTTTGATAAATTCCATCAGATCCTTCGCCTGACTTTCTGTGCCCACAATAGGAGCAATCTCCGTCTCAATATCTGCGCGGATCAGGTGAATGGAAGGACTGGCCGCCTTGATCTTTACCCCGTATTTGCTTCCCTGCTTTATGATCTCAGGCTCTGCCAGCCGGATCTCTTCCTGGTTGGGAGTGATCACCCCGTATCCGGTAAGACGCACCGTTTCCACCGCATCCTGTACTTTCTCATACTCCCTGCGGCTGCCGGAAAGCTCCTTCAAAATAGAGATCAGCTGATATTCCCCTTCAATGGGAATGCCTGTGATCTCGCTGAGAATATTGTAATAGTAAGAATCATCCGGTTCAATAGAAACCTCTGCCATTCCATTGGATAAATCCACCCGATCCAATTTTACCCTTCGTATAAAGGGCTTCTCCATAACAAAAAGCTCAGGGGTTACATCTTTGATGCAGTGTACCTGCTCCATGATCCGATAGACCTCTTCCAGAAGCTCCTGCTTCATCCAATGGTCATTGCTCAGCATTTCCACCCACTTCGGCACAAAAAACTCCAGCCTTACCACCGGAAACTCATACAACAGCTTCTCAAAGATTTTCTGTATCTCCTCTTTCCGAAGCTGTTCACAGTTTACGGCCATACAGGAAGCCCCATAGGCAGCTTCGATATATGCCACCGTCTTTACTGCCTCATCTCCGTGAGGACGTTCGGAATTCACCAGCACCAGAAAGGGCTTTCCGATCCGCTGAAGCTCCTGAATGGATTTTTTCTCCGCCTCCAGAAATTTTTCTCTTGGAAGCTCCCCAAAGGTTCCGTCTGTGGTCATCACAATTCCAACGGTAGCATGCTCCCTTATTACTTTATCCGTTCCCAGAGAGGCAGCCTCTGCAAAAGGAAGCTGTTTTTTCTCCCAGGGTGTTTTTACCATTCTGGGACTGCCATCCTCCCCCGCGTATCCTTCTGCCCCCTCTACCACATAGCCCACGCAGTCCACCAGGCGAAGCTTCATGGAGATCCCTTCTCCTACCGAAAGTTCAACTGCCTTCCGGGGCACAAATTTAGGTTCCACTGTGGTAATCGTCCTGCCCACGCCGCTGGTAGGAAGTTCATCTCTTGTCTGCTCCAGCTCCGGTCCTTCAAGTCCCGGCAGCACCGCCTGCTCCATAAATTTCCGGATAAAGGTAGACTTTCCCGTACGGACAGGTCCTACCACCCCTATGTAGACCGTTCCCCCGGTGCGGGCTTGTATATCTTTGTATAACTGAAATTCCTGCATAATGATCCTTTGCGCTCCATACTTGCCGGTTATTGCTATACTATATGCAGTTTCCGGAAAGGGTAGAACCGCTTGAATCAAAAAGAAGCTGAGAAAAGAAATCTGCCAATCTCAAAACCAGCAAATAATTTTCTTTTCTCAGCTCCTTCGGTTCATCCTGTATATGCAGCATACAGTCTGAAGGAGGTATGTTCGTGTTCCTACACCTTGAGATCACATCATCCTCCTACGCTGTAATCCTATTGCGGGAGGTTTTACCGTCAGCGGAAAACTTATTTCCCCTACGATAAAAGGTCTGCTTACCCATCGCAGACTTCATACAGAACGGATGTGCCAGATACCATCCTGTCAGATGTTCAGCCTTCTTCGGAGGCCCATCTCGCGCATTAAGCAGGTTTCCTGGCTCGCAGTTCCCCACAGGATTCTCCCTTCTCGCAAAATCGGGTACGCAATGGTTTCTCAAATCCTGCTCCCTGCCTACAGTGACCGGATCGCTCAGGCTTTTCACCTGATTCCCTCTCAACAATTCCTGCAAATCATTTCACTTAATACGGCATATTCACACTGATAACAGTTTATCAAAAATCAATGGGATTGTCAATTTCATTTTTTCAAAGACCCTTCTGGAAATTTCCTCAAAAAATCATTCCCAAAACATCTCCGGGCAGGACTGTGACGCTCGCCTAACTCCCCAGGTCCTTCCTTCCGCTGCCGCATCTAGGATCTTTCCCTCATAGCTGCCAGATTCTCCCGGAAATAAAGGAGGAAGGACAGCACCATCACCAATGCACACAGACCGGTAAACAAATGACTCACCCAAAGGGGGATCTCGAACCACAGAATATGGAGCAGCATAGTAAAATCCAGCAGAAAGGTAGTAAGCTTCCCGTGCCAGTCTGCTCCCCGCACCTCCTGCGTCTTTCGCATCACAGTGAGAAACATCACCCCGGTGACTGCTTCTTTCAGCACAAATAAACCTGCCAGCACGAAAAGCAAGGGAAATCTGCTTCCTAAACTTAACAGTACTGCAGCCTGCGTCAGCTTATCTGCAATGGGATCCAGCATCTTTCCCAGAACAGATATCATATGAAAGCGCCTTGCTATAAATCCATCCAGCAGATCTGTAATACCGGAGATCAGCAAAACCACGAAGGCTGCCCTATAGTCTTTTCTCACACTGTACAGCCAGATAAAAACCGGCAGCAGCAGAATACGCACCAGAGAAAGCAGATTGGGGATCGTAAAAATCTTTTTTGACGGCGCCTCCATGCTCCCTTCTGTTTTATCTCGGTTGTTTTTTCTCTCAGGGATCATTTTTTTATTCCTGCTCATTTTTATCCTACCGTCTGTACAGACAGACGTCTCCTTCCAGCTCACGTTTCATTTTCCGAATGTATTCCGGTGTAGTTCCGCAGCACCCACCCACAATGGTGGCTCCCGCCTCTGTCAGCTTTCTCATATTCAGAGCAAACTCTGCCGGTCCCATACTGTAGGAGGCTGTCCCCTGCTCATCTATGAAAGGCAGTCCTGCATTGGGTTTCGCAATCACAGGTACCTGGGCGACCCGGCTCATGCTCCGCACCACACTCTCCAACTGATCCGGGCCGACCGAACAGTTCAGCCCTACTGCAGAAGCTCCCATAGCCTGCAGCGTCTCAACTGCCTCCCATGCATTGCCGCCATACAACGCTGTCCCATCCGCTTCAAAACTCAGGGTACAGATCACAGGAAGCTCGCAGACGGAAAGCGCAGCATCCAGAGCCACCATGCACTCTTCCACAGACATCATAGTCTCCGCACCGATGAGATCCACTCCCGCCTCCGCCAGATAGGAGACCTGCTCCCGGTAAATCTCAAAAAGCTCATCCACCTGGGTATCTCCTCCCTGGGATACTAAAATCTTCCCCGTAGGAGAAAGGTCACCTGCAACCAGCGCTCTGCCGTCGACCGCTTTCAAAGACAGCTCCGCCAGCCGCTTATTCAGATCCTCCGTCTTTCCCTCCAGCCCGTGCAAACTCAGGCTGGCCCTGTTGGATCCAAAGGTGGGGGCATACACCATCTGGGAGCCTGCCTTCACATATTCCCTCTGAAGCTGCACCAGCACCTGTGGATTCTCTAAAATCCACTGCTCCGGACAAATCCCTCTCGGCATCCCTGCCAGATATAAATTGGATCCCGTAGCTCCATCCATATAAAAAATACGATCCTGGGTTACTCTCTGAAATTCCTCTCTTGTCATGTGCTCATCCTCATCCCTTATTTTCTGTGCTTATCATACACTTTTCCGGGATGAGAGTCAATGCCGGGACTTATAACTTATAAAGGTATTTCATCTCTTAGACACTGGCCTGCCGGAAACCGGCAGGTCTCCCTGAGGGCCAATGCCCTGCGCTCCAATGTCACCCCTTTTTTACATGAGAATAATAGGGGATCATCAGCTTCTGACCGTAGTAGACCGCATCCGTCCTCATATTATTCAATTCACAGATCTCTTTCATATACTTATTCATGGAAGAATACTCTTCCGTAATATGTTCCTGGGCAATCCCCCACAGAGTGTCATCCCGCTGGACTGTGACAGCTGTATAATATTTGTAAACGGGCGTCTTTTTTTCAGGTGCCCGGCTGAATCCGGAAAGAATGATCCCCAACAGCAGCCCGATCACCAAAGCCCCCGCCATCCTGAAAAATCTGGCTCTCCTTGCCTTTCTTTTTCTCAGCTTTCTGATCTGCCGGAGTCTGGCCTCCCGCCCGTATATATATCCTTGTTCTGTGTTTCCCGGTCTTCTGACTGCTGCACTCCTGTCCATCCTGCTCACACTCCCCGATCTCAGCCCCGGCCTTCTGTCCCGTGGCTGTTGACTTTCTCATTCCGGATGGCTCTTCCGTCTCTTATATTATCTATTATAGAAACGCCCACCCAGGAACATCTGTTCGTTTTTCTATGTTTATTATAGTATCAGAACATGTGTTTGTCAATCTTTTTCGAACAAATGTTTTATTTCTTCAAAGACCCGAACAGGCGTTTAGAATATCTGTTTGCTTTTTACTCTCCTCTGTGCTATAATTTAAAAAATATGTGTTTCGGGAGGATACGGATATGGCCTACGGCAAGATCACAAAGAAGCAGGAGGAGATCCTGAATTATATGAAAAACGAAATTCTCAATCGGGGCTTTCCCCCTTCTGTCCGTGAGATCTGTGAGGCAGTGTGTTTAAAGTCCACCTCTTCCGTTCATGCGCACTTAGAAAGCCTGGAGAAAAACGGTTACATCCGCCGGGACCCCACCAAGCCAAGAGCCATTGAAATTTTGGATGAAAATTTTAATCTCACCCGGCGCGAGGTGGTGAACGTTCCCATGGTCGGCACAGTGGCCGCAGGCCATCCCATCCTTGCTGTTGAGAATGTGGACAGCTATTTTCCCATACCTGCAGAATTTATGCCCAACGAGCAGAGTTTCCTTCTGAAGGTAAAGGGAGACAGTATGATCAATGCAGGCATTTTAAACGGTGACCATGTGCTGGTAAAACAGCAGTCTACTGCCCAAAACGGCGATATCGTGGTGGCTCTTATAGAAGACTCCGCCACAGTAAAGACTTTTTACAAAGAAGACGGACAGATCCGTCTGCAGCCGGAAAACGACACCATGAATCCTATTATTGTCCACGGTGATCTTCAGATCTTAGGAAAAGTATTCGGCGTGTTCCGGTTTATGTCATAAAAAAGGTGCAAAGCCTTTTTAATAAGACTTTACACCTGGTTAACAATTACCGTTTAAAGGTCCTGCCGGTTTTTAAGTTCATCAGCGTGTTTCATGATAACCTGAAACGCGGCAAACCCGGCTCTGATACAGACACCTGGAATCATACTGATCCCCATATCAAAACTTTCAAATTTTCTCTTTCTTTGAGGATGTTGCAAACCACCTCCGGCGGTATCCTTTCCCGTGATTTTTCTCTGAACGCGAACCTGCTTTCTTTGAAAAACACGAAAAGCCCACCGGAATTCATATTTTGCAACATCCTTATTTTCTCTCAATCATGATCTTAAGGATCTCCCGGTCTGTCTCCTTCATCCCTTCTTTTCCGATCAGCCCTACACAACTGATGGTCTCAGAGGTTTCCTCCTGAAGGATCCCGGTATAGGGTGCATAGCCCTGGTTATTCATAGCCAGATGATGAGCCAGATAGGCTGCATCCAGACTGGCAGCGATCTTGGCTGCGCAGGAAATCTTGGCTCCATCACAGATAATTCCCGGGATATTGGCAAGAGTATTCTCAATGGTACTTTTGATTCTCTGGATATCCCCTCCCACCATATAAGTAATGGCAGCACCGGTGGCGCAGGAGGCCGATACGGCTCCGCAAAAAGCCGAGAGCTTGCCAATATACATCTTCTGATACACGGTGAGAAGATTGGAAAATACCAGTGCCCGGTAAAGGCTGTAATCCGGCAGTTCCATCTCTCTCGCATACACGATCAGAGGCACAGAACAGGCAATTCCCTGATTGCCGCTGCCGGAATTAATGATCACCGGCATATCGCAGCCCCCCATCCTTGCCTCAGAGGCTGCTGCGGTAAGGCTTCTCATTCTGGTGAGCATATCATCCGAGTAGGATTCCTTGATCACCCGGCCGATACCAAGACCGTACTTTCCTGTCATTCCCTCTCTGGCAATGGCCATATTGTACTGGATCTGCTGATCGATCAGAGACCTGATATCCTCCAGATCTACTGTATCTGAAAATTCTTTGATATCCTCCAGATTCAGAAGATGACGATCTGCCTCCTCATTCTCCTGAAATTCATCCGGTTTTTCAAAGAGAAGCTTCCCATTTTTTACAATCCTGGTCACATTCATATGATCATGCTTGATCTCCAGAAGAACTGTATCCTCCCCCGCCTGCATTTCAATGATAAAATGCAGGACAATGGGAGATTCCAAAAGCTCCACCCTGCAGATCTTCCGTGCTAAAAGCTCCCTGGCCCGCTGCCGCTGCGGCTCTGTGACAGAGCTTAAGACTTCCATATTCTTATCCGGATCTCCGCCAACTGCCCCCAGGATCACCCCTGCCGGAATGCCTGCCAGACCGCCGGAATTGGGTATCACCACACAGCGCACATTTTTGATGATATTGCCGCTGCACCTTGCCGTAATCTTTTCCGGCTCCCGGCCCAGGATCTGACTGGCTCTTGCTGCACCGTAGGCCAGGGCAATGGGTTCTGTACACCCCATCGCCGACACCATCTCTTCCCTTAAGATCGCCAGATAATTTTTGTAAATTGTTTCGTTTATCATAAGAATCGTTCCTTACCGTTTTCCTACTGGAACCGTTTAGACAGTCCCACCAGCAGTTCCTTGGGCATCAGGATATGATATCCGCCCGGATTTAGCATAAAGCCCTTTGCATCCTTTACCAGCAGCTTTGCCAGATCGGAGTAGGGAACTGCGATGGCTTTCAGCTTTTTCGTCTTGTTGAATTTCTGGAATTCCACAGGATCTGTGAAAATGGGCTGCAGGATCTCTTCATTCTTATTTTTCAGGATAGGCAGACGGTACTTTTTCTCCTTCAGCTTCTGGGCATCGCTCTCCGGCCCTTCGTTCAGCTCTATGGCAACCAGATATCTGCTCTTGACCATGTTGGCAGCCAGCTCCTCCTCCAGGTCTTTCAAATTCTCCTTCTCCTCATTTGGGACGGGACGGGCAGCCTCCTGCATAAAATAAATGCCTGTCAGCTGCAGCTGGGGATTGAGAACCGGCATCTGCTCTTTCTTCAGCTTGGAATAATCCGGACGCTTTACCAGCTCTTCCAGCTCAATGTTGGTGGTAGCTCCCTCGTCTACAAACACCAGCTCATTCACCCCAATGGTAAACAGGCTGGAAAAGAACTGAAGAAACTGCGCATTCTTAAACTGTACGCCCCGGAGCAAAACCTTTTTCTCCGTATATTTTTTGGCAAATTCCTGCAACAGCGCTTCTGTCTCAAAAATCCAAACCTGATCATTAAAGGTCTCCGGATCACAAACCACCAGCGGCATTCCTGTATAAGCGCAGAATGCCACGATCATGGTCTCCCGTTTCTGTATTTTTTTGATCAAAAAACTCTTATCCACTGTCATTTGTTTTCTCCTTCGCTTAAATCCTCTAAAGTAATTGCCTCTCCGTCTCTCCAGATTCTCTCCAGATCGTAAAACAGACGATTTTCCCGGTCAAAAATATGGACAATAATGTCGCCGTAATCCATCAGGATCCAGTTGGCACTCTGATATCCTTCCACCTGTTTTACCGGGTACCCTGCCTTGTGCAGCATCTCATCCACACTGTCCGCCATAGCCTGCACCTGATTTTTATTGGTTCCGGAAGCGATCAGAAAATAATCTGCCAGGACACTGACCTTTTCTATATTAATCACCCGGATATCCTCCGCCTTTTTTTCTTCCAGACCGTGATAGGCCAGTTTTGCCATTTCCTTTGCACTTTTCTCCGTCATTCAAGTTCTCCCTTCCTTGTGGCTTTTATTTCTGACACCGGAAAGCGTTCATCCCTCCGGCTGTCTGTCTTTGCATTGTTCGTGATAGTACTGATACGCCTCATGAGTCATAGAATCCACCTGCCCGGAACCGTTTTCCAGATAATGGAGCGTATCCCGCAGCGTCAGATAGACTGCCTGATCCAGATCCTGAAATGCCATCCTTCGAATCTCCTCCAGATTCGCAGCCTTCCACCGCATAGGCTCAATGTAATCTGCCATAAACACAATCTTCTCCAACAGAGTCATCTGCGGTTTTCCTGTGGTATGCCAGGTGATGGCAGAAAGGATCTCCCTTTCCTCCACCCCGTACTTTTTTTCTGCCAGATAGGCTCCCAGCTTGGAGTGAAGCAGATACGGAGCCTGCAGCTCAATGTCGCTCACTGGAATTTCATATTTTTGACACATCCGGATCTTCTTTTCATTGGGAATGCATTTGGCACAGTCATGCAGCAGCCCTGCGATCTGAGCCTTCTGCAGATCCTCCCCATGACACATAGCCAGGGCGGCACTGGTGTACATCACCCCCAGCGTGTGGCGGTAGCGGTCTTCATCCAGTTCCTTTCGAAGTCTCTTTTGTATTTTTGCCATATTATACTGTTTCATGAGGTTCCTCCTGATAAATGCCCTGCTGTTCTATATAGGAAATCACCGCATCCGGCAGATAATACCGGCAGCTCCTTCCCTGGGCCGTCCAGTTTCGGATCGTTCTGGAGGAAATATCAATATTCAGACTGGACAGCTTCCGGATATCTGCATGAAACAGTTCTCTCAGATGCTTCATCTGCCGATCCAGCTCCTCAGTGGACATATGATCCCGCACAGCCACTACAATCACACAGAGACGGCAGATCTCCTGGGGATCCCGCCAGGTCTCAAAACTCATCAGCGAATCCGCCCCCATAATAAAATAATACTCTGTATCCGGATTCTGTTCCCGCAAACGTTTCAGTGTTTCTTTTGTGTAAATATACCCCTGCTCGTGCATTTCTTCCAGAGAAAGCTCAAAATGTTCATTGGCAGCAATGGCTCTCCTCACCATCTCTATCCGCTCTTCATTGGAAGCGCCTCCCTGGCGCTGCTGCTTATGAGGCGGATTCCCTGAGGGCATAAACAGGATCTTATCCAGCCCAAACTGATGAAACGCACTCTCTCCCAATATCAGATGGCCGATATGGATGGGATCAAAGGTGCCGCCCATAATACCCACTTTTTTGCCCATTCTCTCTCATCCTCCAGGACTGCTTATTTCTTTGGGGTTTCCCCGGGAAGAAAAATTTTCTTTTTATGATCCTTCCCTTCCTTGTACAGCACGATCTTCTTTCCGATCACCTGAACTACCTGGGATCTGGTGCGCTCCGCTACCATCTGAGCCAGTTCCTTTGGATCATCCATGCAATTCTGCAGCACACTGATCTTGATCAGTTCTCTGGCCTCCAGCGCTTCTGCAATAGCCCCGGTATTTTCCGGTGTCAGGCTGCTTTTTCCAATCTGAAAAATAGGTTCCATGGTCATTGCCAGGCCCTTCAAATAAGCTCTCTGCTTACTGGTCATTCCTTATCCTCCTGGGCATCGGAAAACTGTTTCCGTTTTCCCGAACAGCCCGCTTTCTTTTCCTCGATTTCCGGTGACAAACCACTAGTTTTTATTTTATCATAAGAACTGCATTTTCACAACAAATTTCGGAACAAAGTGCCCGGGGGAATAGGCAGGTACCGACAGAAGAACCCGGAAAACAGGAAAGAAGTCTGATCCCAGGCCTCTCCGCCTGGGTTGTATCGCTTTAGCGAGCTTTTTCCTGTCCTTCCCAGTGCGCTCCTGCACGGAATGCATTTATATTTGTTCAGGAATTTCCTATCAAATAAAAAAGCCCCAAAGGACTTTCCCTTTGGAACTTTTTCATCCTGTTTCCATCATTTGTGACTGCAGCCGGAACAGCTATGGCAGCTGCCGGAGCATCCGGAAGAATCCGGACAGCCGATGCAGTGTACGCCCCGTTTTTTTGCCCTGATGATATAACCTGCCGCAAGACCCACTGCTAAAACAAGCACAATTCCAATGAAAATATCTGCCATCTAACCTTCCTCCTTATTATTTAACACGCATTTCTATTCTTGTCATTTCATAAACAGAAGCTAAGGTTTCTATCCTGCTTCATCCTTTACTGCTGTCTTTCACTTAATCGATACGTTCCCTCAAACGCTCTGTTGGTCTTTAAGATCAGTCCGACCACCACTGCCGCCATACAAAGAACTGCTGCAAGACCGGGAACAAATCCATTCCCCACAGCGCCGGTGGTAAAATAGGTTCCTGCCTGGTAAACCAGAAACGCTATGGTATAGCCGGTACCAAGCTGAAGGCAGATCCCGCCAAACAGCCATTTCCGATTCTGCATTTCTGAATTCATGGCTCCCATAGCAGCAAAACAGGGAGGCGTATACAGATTAAACATAAGGTACGCCAGAGCTGCCGCCTTCGTAAGACCCATAGCAGCTGCCACCTCATTTCCGCTTCCAACAAGCACCAATTCCTCTGTATCAATAAAATTTGTCAGGCCATACACCACTGCCAGAGTCCCCACCACATTTTCCTTGGCAATAAATCCAGTGATCGCCGCTGCTGCCAGCTGCCACGCCCCAAATCCCAGGGGGATCAACAACAGGGCAAAGGGATGGGCAATGGATGCCAGAATAGAGGTACTCTCCATTCCCTCCTCCACCACCTGAAACTGCCAGTTAAAGCTCTGCATAATCTGAACGGCCGCATTGCACACCAGAATAATAGTTCCTGCCTTCACAATGTACGCCTTCCCTCTGGAAAGCATGGAAAAGACCGCTCTCTTTAAGCTGGGCGCTTTATATTCCGGCAGCTCGATCAAAAAGAAGGACTTCCGGTATTTATAGCCTGTAATCTGCTTTACCAGCAAAGCGCTGAACAAGATCAGCACGATCCCCACCAGATACATGGTCGGGCCAACCCACCACTCACCGCCAAAGAATGCCCCTGCAAACAGTGCGATCACCGGAAGCTTGGCTCCGCAGGGCATAAAGGGAGTGAGCATAGCTGTGGTTCTTCTTTCCCGCTCATTGCGGATGGTCCGGCAGGACATAATGCCGGGAATGGCGCAGCCTGTACCGATCACCATAGGGATCACCGATTTTCCGGAAAGTCCCACTCTTTTAAAGATGGGATCCAGCACCACCGTTGCCCTGGCCATATACCCGCAGTCCTCCAGCAGGGCAATCAAAAAATACATTACCATCACAAGGGGCAGAAAGCCTACCACAGCTCCTACACCGCCAATGATACCATTAACTAAAAGAGACTGCAAGAAGGGATTCGCCCCCTCTGTCAGGCCCGCCACCCAGGTCTGGAAGATTTCTATCCAGCCGGTGAGCCAGTCTGCAATCCAGGTGCCCAACGTAGACTGGGAAATATAAAACACCAAAAACATCACTGCCGCAAAAATGGGGATCCCGAAATATTTATTGGTGAGCACCTCATCCAGCTTATCCTGACTGTTCTTATCTCTGGTAAATACCTTCCGGCTCTCCACCTGTTTTACCAGCTCATTTACAAAAGCAAAGCGTTTTCTGTCCGCTGCCTCCACAGCCTTCTTATCATGCAGATTGATGCTTTCCTGCACATAGGGCGCTTTCTGCCCCTGACCTGCCAATTCCACCGCCTTCTGTACCACTTTCCCCAGCCCATTGTCCCCTGAGGCTGTGGATACGGTCTCCACTACCGGGCATCCCAGGCGCTCTGACAAAAGTTCAACTTGGATCTTTATCTTCTTTTTCACATTAATATCGCTTTTATTCAGCGCCACCACCACCGGGATCCCCAGCTCCAGAAGCTGTGTAGTGAAAAACAAACTTCTGCTTAAATTGGTGGCATCCACAATATTGATGATCACATCCGGATCCTCATGTTTCACATATCCGCTGGTAATGCTCTCCTCTGAAGTGAAGGGAGACATGGAATACGCTCCCGGCAGATCTACTGCTATCAATTCTTCTCCGCCTTCATACAGCCCTTTTTTAATAGGACTTTCCTTTTTTTCCACTGTAACTCCTGCCCAGTTTCCCACCTTCTCATTTCTTCCGGTAAGAGCATTATACATAGTAGTCTTTCCGCTGTTTGGATTTCCCGTTAATGCGATCCTCATGTTTTCTCTCCTTTTATTAGTTTATACTAACTATTTGTCAAAAAATAACTGTCAGAACCCACTGTTTTCTTTCCAAAGCCAAACTGATCCCAACAGCATTCTTTCCTGATATCCAAAGCCCGATCCAAAAGCAGCCCCAGTCTTCCCTGGAAAACAGGCGCTTTTCTCACCGCCCCCGCTATACTGTAATAGCCTGAGCCAAATCCCGGTCTATATTGTATCTGGCATCTTTGATCGAAACTACACAGCTGCTCTTCTTTCTGGAAACCACGGTAATAGGCTCCCCGCTGTAACAGCCCAGAGAAAAGAGAAATTCATTCAGTTCCTCATCCTGAGTGGCAATATCCTTCACAATATATTCCCTGCCTTCTTCTGCCTTCAGCAATGTCATATCGGCACCTCCTTAGTTAGCAATTTCTAACTTCTTAGACAGCATACCACGATCTGTTTTTCTTGTCAAGAATTAGTTTGAAAAAACTAACCTCAAAATCAATTTCACTAAAATACAAGAAAAAAGGCATCCGGCTGTTTCCCGATGCCCAAAAAAGAGGTGCTGCAAAATACAAATTCCGGTGGATTTTTTTCTTCTAAAACAAAAGGCCGGCCGTTATCTCCTGAAACCAGGTATTTCCATTCTTTCGTCTCACCGACAGAGGATTGATCACAACTCTTCGCACCGGAAGCTCCCCCACCGTTCCCGCTGCGCTGAGCACATACTCCTCTCCTCCCGCCTGTCCAAGATAGAACATAATGTGTCCCGGAAAATACAAAAGATCTCCCGGCTCCATAGCATGAAGCACCACCTGACGGTTTTCCCCGGACATTGAGGGCAAAAATGAATATCTGGGAAGGGGCGTTCTGCACTGATCCTTTCCATCCCTTGGAAAGTGAATGCCAAAGCAGGAAAGAACCTCCTGCACTAGCCCGGAGCAGTCCACAGATTCATACATCCCTCCCCACCCATACTGCTGTCCCAGAAATTGAAACATCAGCTCCAGCAGATTGGCTCTGCAAAAGGGAAGATAGCCCTCATGAACCCCGGCTCCAAGGGGAAGCGCCACTGCCTTTGTCCCGTATGTGCCGTCCTCTCTGCGAATGGGAAGCTCTGCTCCATAGCAGCCCCAGGCCGCCCCCTGGGGAAACGCCTTCTCCATCTCCTGGGAAGAGAGAAGCCGCAGTCTGGTTCCCATGGTCAATAGCTCGCCCGTCCCTTCCAGCCGCAGCCTGGGCACAGTAACTACCAGAAATCCATCCATCCTCTGTGCTTCCAGCCATTGCTGCCGGTCACTGCAAAGAGCAATCTTTTGACTTTCTGCCCAGCCCTCATAGTCTGCTGATATCACATGATAAAAAGAACCGTCCTCCGTGATCTGATCCACCAGCACTGGAGTATTTACCCGGAAAGCTGTCAGCTGGTTCTCATCAAAATAAGGATCCTCTGGATCTGACCAGAAAGGTTCTTTCACAGGAACTGCTTTCACCTCTGCCCTTTCGGTGCAGATGCCATAGAAAAAAGGATTCCCTTCTCCATCTGCAGACTGAAAATTCTGAATATCCGTAAGCAGCCCTTCTTCCAACAGCGCTTGATTGAAGCCTGCAATCTCCTTTTCCGACCACAGAAGCTCCTGCTGATCTTCCCGGTCCGCCAGCCAGTATTCCGGCTGATGCATTGCCTCTGTCACTCCGGATGCAAAGGAAACGCTCTCACTTTTTTTCTCCTCCATAATACAGATTTTTGTTTTGCAGGTACTGTTTTGCAGGATCCTTTTCATCTGCATCTCAGAGACCGCCAAACATCCTGCTGTATAGGGGTTCTCTCCTTTCACATGAAGAAAAATCGCAGATCCTTTTGGATAAACTCCCTCTTTATTGTAATCCAGCGCCAGGGCATAATGATACTGGGGAGCATATTCCATCAGGTGCTCCCCTCTCATCTCCTGTCTTCCCAGCTCCCGGACATCCACCATCTGATTATAGGTATCCGGCTCCTCCGACCAGTAAAGAGTCTCTCCTACCCTGGTGTAGGGAAGTTCTGTGCCCGGGTTCTCCTTAATGCCAAAAGCCTGGGTAATCTTAAAAACACCCACCGGAGTTTTGCCGTCTCCCTCCCGCTCCTTTCCCAGTCCCTCTCTTCCGGTATAAACTGTACAGATCAAAACAGGCTGCCAGACGGTCCCCTCCCAAGCTGTGTTCCTTTCTCCTTCCGGCCCTTTCCAGGCTTTCTGCACTGCCGCCGCTTCCGGCTCTTCCCAGGCTTCCTGACCAGCCTTTTTAAGCATCGCCAGAGCGCCTTTGCTCCCTCCCAGATACTGCACCAGGATCATCCGGTCTGTCTCAGGATCGGTCTCATACTGTTGCAAAAGGATCCGCCAGGGATTCTCCTCCCGGCCATCTCCAAAGGACTCTTTCAAAAATGCTTCCTGGTTCTTTTCTTCCTCCCGCTCCATTCCAGCCACTGTCATTTCCGGAAAAAGGAGACAAACCGCCAATAAAACCATGAAAAATATCCCTCTCAGGCCGTCTCTCCGTCCCGCCTTTGTGCCAGGCTCCTTTCGCTGCTTTCTTCCGACCGCCCTCGCTTTGTTTTCCATGGAACGTACCCTTCCCTTCCGATCGACGCGCTTACCCTCTTACGGTTCCTAACTATTCCTATTCCGCCCGGACATTCCTTATTCCCCGGAAGAAATATTTTTTAAGAACGCTTCCCGCTCCAGCTTTAATTCTGCCTGAAGCTGGCTTCCATTCCACACAGCGTTCTGATCTGTAAGAATCGCTTTCAGGGAAACCGGGACCCCCATCCGCCGCAGTCTGCCAAGAAACTCATCCATCATTTTTTCAGAAAAACCTGCCATAAGAAGCATCTCCTCCGTCATCGACTCTGCCTCTCCCCCCGGCGCCATCAATGGATTACGCCAGTCCCTGGCTCCTGCCAGCAGCCCAATGGGGGCGTTCTCCTGGTCCTCCCCTACCTGTACCGGCTTGATCCCCATAGAAAAACAGATCTGACGGATCTTCTGAAATTTACTTTCTTCCATACGATATACTAATACAGTCTCCTGAACGATTTTCATTACCTGACCTCCTTCATCAATTTCACTCTCGTTCCGGACAGCCTTGCCCCCGTTTTAAGCCCCAGCCATTCCGGCAAATAAACAAAAATGCTGCAAAACCCGGAAAGCGCCTCTTTTTTGTCCTCTCTTTCTTTCAAAGGCCAAAAAAACTTCGCGCACCCATGGATTTTGCAGCACTCTCTTCACAGATGGAAGGAGGCTGCATCCTCAGCCTTGCCTTCCGTTATCTCTTTTTTGTGTAAGCAGGACGATAAGCCGGGTTATGTCGTGAATGGTCATCTATCCAGGCCTGCTGTCGCCAGCAGGCTCAAGCAACCTACCTAAAGCTGACGGGCCGCCATATGCTTTTATTCGGTCTTGCTTCGAATGGGGTTTACATGTGCCCTCCCTGTTGCCAGGAAGGCGGTAGTCTCTTACACTGCCCTTCCACCCTTACCAGCCAAAGGCTGGCGGTTCATTTCTGTTGCACTTTCCTTGGAGTCGCCTCCACCGGACGTTATCCGGCATCCTGCCCTGTGAAGCCCGGACTTTCCTCGTCTGGCACCTTTCGGCCTGCCAGCCGCGACCATTTATCCTACTTACAGTTTGGAATTCTACCATTTTGCCAGGGGATTGTCAAGGTTTGGCAGACTGTTACACATCAAAACAGCTTCCCCCGATAAACTCCCTTACCAGCGAGCTGTTGGGAATCTGGTCTGCGGGCATGGGCACAAAGTAGTCCAGAAATTTCAGGAGCCGCTTGGCCTCCACATATTCCGGGGCATCCCGCTCAATGCCAAAGAGCAGTGGCTCCGCGTACACCTTCAAAACTGCCAGTTCATAGATCAGCGCAGAATTGAACATTACATCCGCTGTCTCCTGATAGGGGAAAATGTGATTTTCCTCTCCCCTGCGGACAGAGGGCCACATGGCAATGGTGCTTTTGGCGGAGGTTCCCCTGGTTCTGGCATCCCGGACAATGCGGCGCAGAAGGCGGCCGTCGGTAGTGGAGATCCGGTTGTGTTCATCCACATTCAGCTGAGTCAGGGCGCTGATGTAGATTTTAAACTTGCTCTCCCTGGGAAGAGCGTAGGAAAGCTGATCATTGATCCCGTGGATTCCCTCGATCACCAGGATATCATTTTTTCCAAGCTGCTTAAATTTGCCCTTGTACTCCCGCTTTCCGGTCTTAAAGTTAAAGGTGGGAAGCTCCACCCGCTCTCCTGCCAGCAGGCGGCTCATATCCTCATTGAACTGCGCAATATCAATGGCCTCCAGGCATTCAAAATTGTAATCCCCATTCTCATCTTTTGGAGTCAGCTCCCGGTTTACAAAATAGTCATCCACCGGAATGGGATGAGGTCTCAGTCCATACACAGAAAGCTGAGTAGAAAGCCGATGAGAGAAGGTGGTTTTTCCGGAGGAGGAAGGCCCTGCGATCATCACCAGCTTCTTTTCCGGATGGGAGGCGATCTCCTCTGCGATCTTGGCCAGCTGCTTTTCATGGTAAGCCTCCTGGGTCAGGATCAGTTCCTTGCCCTCCCCCTCCACGATCTTATAGTTCAGGTCTGCTACTGTGAAGATATCCAGACTGTCCCCCCATTTCATAGAACGGTTCTGAACCTGAAACAGCTTCTCCACCGGTTCAAAGGGGGGCAGTTTTTCCGGTTCCTCCTTTGTGGGGAAACACAGCACAAATCCCTCCTGATACAGCTTCAGATCAAACACTTTCAGATAGGAGGTATCCTTTACCATGTAGCCGTAATAGTAGTCCTCAAAATTCCCCATGCTGTACACATTGGCCTTGGAACTGCGGCGGAAACGGAACAGTTTTTCTTTATCATACATTTTATGACGGTGGAACAGCTCCACAGCATCATTGGTATCCATGGTGCGCTTCTCAATGGGGATGGCTGCCTCACACAGCTCTCTCATCACCTCTTTCACCTGATCTAAAAATGCCTGATCCAGTGTTCTTTCGCTCTGCAGAGTGCAGTACAGCCCATCGCTCACCACAAAATGGATCCCCACCTGATATTCCTCTCCATTCCCCAGCACCTGGTGGATGGCTTTCAGCATCATCAGGCACAGACTCCTGCGGTAGGCATTGTAGCCCGCCGGATCCCGCATGGTGATAAACTCCAGTCTGCAGTCCTCCTTTGCCCGGCGGTGCAGCTCACGGAGACGGTTTCCTGCCATCACCAGCAAAATCCTGTCCTTCTGCTCCTTTTGATAATCATTTACGATCTCCCAATACTGCGTTCCATAGGGATATTCCCGCTTCTTTCCCTGTATCTCCAAAACAACGGTATGCTTTTCCATCGAACCCCTCCTTTTCTGTCATAGCTCCTGCCTTGAAATGCAGAACCTCCTCTTTATATATGAATTTCTATATGATCTGTTTTCCCGGCATTCGTCTTTCAATTTTTCACAGTTTCGAAGCGCCCTTACAGCACCTGGAACGGCCCGGCGCTTTTCTGCGCCAGGATCTCCAGCTCCGGAAATTCATTCTTTAAAAATTCTTCCGTCCAGGGAACAAACACCTGCTCCACCCCGAAATGTCCTGCATCCACCACGATCAGACCCTGATCTACCCCATCAATGCCGTCATGGTGCCCAATATCCCCGGTAATATAGATCTGCGCCTGCTTCTTAAGCGCCGCTCCCACCAGACTCTTTCCGGAACCGGGGCAAAGGGCAGCCCGCTCCACCAGCTTTTCCGGATCTCCGAACACCCGCACGGTCTCCAGATGAAAGGCCTCCTTCACCAGCTGACAGCACTCCCTCACAGTCATGGGCTTTGAAAGACTTCCCACTGTGCCGATCCCCACCGGACGGTTTTCACTGTCTGTTCCTGTAACCTCCAGCACCTCTGTCTGCCGGAAGCCCAGATACCTGCTGCAAAGCGCTCCCATGACACACACATCAAAATTGGTGTGGAGTGCGTAATGGGTAAGATGATTTTCTGCCATCCGCAGAATCTTTCTTCCGTGAAATTCCTCTTCATTCACTTTTTTAATGCCGGACATCAGCAGCGGATGGTGGGTGAGCAAAAGATCCGCTCCCCACAGGATACTCTCCTCCAGCGCCTCCTCTGTGGCATCCAAAGCCACATAGACTTTTCTTACTTCCCGATCCCGGTATCCCACCTGGAGCCCGGAGTTATCCCAGCTCTCCGCAAAATGCAGCGGGATCTCCTGCTCCAGCCGGGCTATGATCTGACTGCCATTCATCTCAGTTCTCCTCCATATCCCAAAACGCCAGGGCCTGGCGGTTGCGCTCCAGGGCGTGGCAGACCTCCTGCCTTCTGCTCCTGGCTCCCTCGCCCCTGGCTTCCTTTAGCTGCTGTAAAATATCCTCCTTCACCTGCCGCTCCCACAGCAGATACTGCCGCAGACAGGGATTCTTCTTTTTTAAAAGCACTGGCCCGTAATATTCCTCCAGTTCCCCGGCAAGCTCCATATTCCCTGGCACTGCCCGCATCATGGGATAATACTTGCCGTCCTCCAGCACCATATCCTCCTCTTCGATGCAAAAGCCCGCCTGGGCTAAAAACCGGCGCACTGCAAACAGCTCTGACTGAGGCTGCAGGATCAATTCCTTCAAAGAGGCTGCCGTCTCCCTGTCCTTCTCCAGGATCCGGATGGTCAGTGCGCCTCCCATCCCGGCGATCACCGCCGTCTCCGCCTCCCCTGGCGTTAACTTTTCCAGTCCATCCGAAAGTCTGGTCTCAATCTGCCCCTGAAGTCCCTCGGCCTGAATATGCTCCTTTGCCCGCTCTAAAGGGCCTTTATTAATATCCATGGCAATCCCATAGGGGATTTTCTTCTCTTTTATCAGATAAATTGGTATGTAACCGTGGTCCGTGCCCACATCGGCCAGCCGGTTTCCCGGCGTCACCAGGCGCGCCACAGCGTATAATCTCTGTGATAATTCCATAAATTTCTCCATTAATCCAAATAGTCTCTCAGCTTCCGGCTTCTGCTGGGATGCCTCAGCTTCTTAAGCGCCTTCGCCTCGATCTGGCGGATCCGCTCTCTGGTCACCTGAAATTCTTCTCCCACTTCCTCCAGCGTATGGATCTCGCCTCCATAAAGCCCAAACCGCAGCTCCAGCACCTTCCGCTCCCGCTCTGTGAGAGTGGAGAGCGCCTCCAGAAGCTGGCTTTGCATCATCCGGAACGCAGCCTCCTCCGAAGGGGAGGGTAGCAGAAGATCCGGCATAAAATCCCCAAGCTGGGCATCCTCATCTCCCACCGGAGCTTCCAGGGACACCGGTTCCATCATCATCTGCAAAATCTCCGCCACCTGCTCTTCCGGCAGTTTCACTTCCTCTGCAAGCTCTGCTTTTGTAGGCTCCCGCCCCAAACTCTGGGCGAGACTGCGGGATGCTTTTCGGATCCTGTTCACCGTCTCCACCATATGCACCGGGATCCGTATAGTTCTGCCCTGGTCTGCAATGGCACGGGTAATAGCCTGCCGGATCCACCAGGTGGCATAGGTACTGAAGCGGTTCCCTTTCTCACAATCAAACTTCTCCACCGCCTTCATCAGTCCCAGATTTCCCTCCTGGATCAGATCCGGCAGCAGCATTCCCCGTCCTGCATAGCGCTTTGCAATACTCACCACCAGCCTGAGATTGGCCTCCGCCAGACGTTTTGCCGCCTCTGTATCTCCCTCCTTAATACGGCGGGACAATTCCATTTCTTCCTCCTGTGTCAGCAGGGGAACTTTTCCGATTTCCCTTAAATATATATGAACCGGATCTCCATTTAAGAGAGATTCCGTTAAACCGGTTTCTTCTTTTTGCTTCTGGTACAATTCCAGCTTTTCATGCTCCATAGGGATGCCTCCTTATGGAGTAAGTGTTGCCCTATTCCAGGAAAATATTCAAACGATCCAGCTCCTGAAGCTTTCGTTTTCCCTCCAAAACCCGCTGCAGAGCAGCCAGATCTGTGGTATCCAGATCATCATCTCTGCGCTTTAATCCAGCCTCCATCACCTTCTTAATGGTCTCTCTCATGGCTTTCTTCAGCTCACCTTCCGATTCCACCCGAACCCCTGTATGAAACAGCTCCGCTGCCTGCCGCTGTTCCTCCGGTTCTGTAAAATGATCAATGATCTTTGCCGGGTTTAGGCTGCCTTCCCGAAGCTGGTCAAACAAAAGTCCTGCCACTGTCTGATAAAAAGGAGTGGTAAAATCCTCCACCGTAATATACGGCTCAATGGTGCGGTAAAATCCTTTGTACTCTGTAAGCCAGGTCAGAAGCATCCGCTGGGACTTTAACAATCCCTCATCCCGCTGCTCCAGTCTCCGGCTCCTGGCCACAGGCTCCGGTCTGGATGGAGCGGTTCCCTGCATCAGACAGCGCAGCACCATCTTCCGCAGTCCCTCAAAGCTGGTATGATATCGATCCGCCACTGCCTCGATATAATTTTCCCTCTCCACCTCCAGCTCAAAACCTGCAATCTTCTGCGCCACAGCCTTAAAAAAGGAGGTCTTGCTCTCAGGATCCTTCATATCGTATTGGCTCTCAAGAACCGTAAGCTCAAACAGAAAACTGCTCTGAGCCTCATCCACCCTCTGCTGAAAGGCCTCACAGCCCCTATTCTTAATAAACTCATCCGGATCCTTGTAGGGCCTCAGATCCAGCACCCTGGCCGTCACTCCCGCTTCCTTCATCAGAGGGATGGCCCGCAGGGCTGCCCGGATCCCGGCCTCATCGCTGTCATAGCTTAACACCACCTCATCGGTGTATCGCTTTAACAAAGAAGCGTGCTGGCTGGTGAGCGCAGTTCCCAGGGAAGCCACCGCATTGGTGAACCCTGCCTGATGCATGGAAATCACATCCATATATCCCTCACAGACGATCAGCTGTTTTTTCCGGGAGGTTCTGGCAATGTTTAAACCGTATAGATTCCGGCTCTTATCAAACACCTTTGTCTCCGGGGAATTTAAATATTTAGGCTTTCCATCCCCCATTACCCGGCCTCCGAAACCAATGATCCGGTTGTTTACATCCATAATGGGGAACATCACCCGGTTCCAGAATTTATCATACATTCCCCGCTTTTCATCCACATTCATCAGTCCAGACTGGCGCAGCAGCTCATCGCTGATTCCCTTCTGTTTCAGATAGCGGTACAGAGAATCACTGTACTTAGTGGCATATCCCAGCCCGAAACGGCGCATGATCTCCTCAGAGAGGGCTCTTCCTTTTAAATACTCCATCCCCTGACGGCCTGCCTCTGTGCGAAGCTGATAGTAATAATACTTTCCTGCCATCTTATTCACTTCCAGGATGGCTGTGCGAAGATCCTGCTGCCGCCTTGCCTCCTGGGAATACTCCTGCTCCGGAAGTTTTACGCCTGCCCGGTCTGCCAGAAATTTTAAGGCTTCCGGAAAGCTGTAGTTTTCATACTCCATAATAAAGGTGAGCACATTTCCCCCGGCTCCGCAGCCGAAGCAATAGTACATCTGCTTTCCCGGACTTACAGAAAAGGAAGGAGATTTTTCATTGTGAAAGGGACAAAGTCCAAAATAAGAACTGCCCTTTCTCTGCAGCTTCACATAACCGGAGATCACATCCACAATATCGTTTCTGGTCCGTACCTCCTCCACCAGCTCTTCCGGATAATACATACTAAGCCCTACCTTTCCCTTCTGTCTTACTTTTGGCCTCTGCCCTGTTTCTATTTTTGCCTTGCTTCTATCTCTGCCAGGATTTTGGAACAAACAGCTCGCTGAATTTCTCCACAGAATACTGGTCCGTCATCCCGGATATGTAATCACAGATCACCCGCTCAGTCTGCTCTCCCCGCTTTTCGATCAGGTCAATATATTCCTGGGGCAAAAGCTCCACATGCTTTTCATAATACTCATAAAGCCGCTGGATCAGCTCCACTGCCTTGCCCTCCTCCGTCTTTGCCAGAGGATTGTGATACACATGGATAAACATAAATTTCCGCAACTCATGCATCTGCTGCTCCATCCCCGGAGACAGGGCAATCATGTCTCTTCCCTGGCTGTTCCTGATCACATCGTGAATCAGAGTGTTCAGCCTCTCTCTGGTGGAGAAGCCCATGGTCTGGCGAAATTCCAGCGGGATCTCCTCCTCCTTCAAAATACCCGCCCGCTCTGCATCGTCAATATCGTGGTTAATGTAGGCAATCTTATCGCAGTACCGGACGATCCGCCCCTCTAAGGTACTGGGACTTCCGCTGGTGCGATGATTTCGGATACCGTCCCGCACCTCCCAGGTAAGATTCAGCCCCTCCCCCTTTTTCTCCAGCAGCTCCACCACCCGCAGGCTCTGCTCGTAATGGGCAAACCCCAGAGGACACACAGTATTCAGCGCCCGCTCTCCCGCATGCCCAAAAGGCGTATGACCCAGATCGTGCCCAAGGGCAATGGCATCCACCAGATCCTCATTGAGCCGCAGCGCCTTGGCAATGGTTCTGGCCAGCTGAGACACCTCAAGGGTATGAGTGAGCCTGGTGCGGTAATGATCCCCCCTGGGACTTAAAAACACCTGGGTCTTATGTTTCAGCCGACGAAAGGATTTGCTGTGAAGGATGCGATCCCGATCCCTCTGATAAATCGTTCGGATATCACAGGGAGGCTCTTCCCGGTCCCGTCCTCTGCTGCTGTCGCTGAAGGCCGCATAGGGACTGAAATATTCCCGCTCTAACTTTTCTGTCTCCTCTCTGATAGACATGAAACCACCTCCCGGCTCCTAAGATTAATATCTGATGCTGCTGTCAGCTTTTGCGTAAGCATGCGAAACACAGCACTGCCCTTCCAGCATCTTCTGACGCTGACATATAGTATCAGTTTACCACATTTTTCAAAAAACGAAACTATTTTCTGCCAAAACACCGGCAAAACAAACTAGAAATCTGCAAATCCCTGTATTTTCTGCCTTCCTGCTCCTGCATCCCGCAGCAATGGAACCTCATGATCTGCAGCCGTCAGGACAGAATACTCTCAGATAATCGCTTCCTCCTCCAGAACTGTTTCAAAATTCCTCCAGCCAGGCGGTCCAGATCATCTCCCCCTCCTTTAGCCTTCCCGTTACAGCTCCATCCCTGTCTGTCCGGTATATCCCGGCTCCCGCTTCTTCCAGCCGCTGCAGGGCTTCCGGCGAGGGATGGCCGTACCGGTTGTTTTCCCCGACAGAGATCACGGCTGTTTCCGGCCTGAAAAACCCCAGAAACTCCCGGGAACTGGCATTCTTTGAGCCGTGATGACCCACCTTTAGGAAATCAAGCCTGCGGCTTTCCTGTTTTTCTGTCTGTTTCTCCATGCTCTGCAGCTTTTCTGCCCCTTTCGCTTGCTCCACCCTTTGCTTTTTTTCCTTTTGTTCTTTCTGCTCTTCCCCTTTTTCCCTGGACAATTTTTCCAGCAGCTGTCTTTCCCCCTGACCTTCCAGATCTCCGGTAAACAGCCCGGTAACTGCTTCCCCATATTCCAGAAGCAGTACCATAGAATCCTGGTTGCTGTCCCCGGTAAGCTGTCCTCTTTCCGGAGCCAGACAGGTAAACCGCACCGCTCCTGCTGTAAGAGCTGCGCCTGCCGGAAAGGTTTTCACAGGGATCCCCAGCTTTCCTGCCAGCAGACGAAGCCTTTCCAGCGGATCTTCCCTTGCGGCTTCTGACAATTCCCGGTATTCTCCCGGCTGACCATCCGGCAGAAAAATCTGCCCGACACTGATACCGCCGCCATTCTCTCCCAGCAGATTTTTCTGATATCCTTCTAAAAGCTGGAGTACTCCGCTGATGTGATCCCAGTCTCCGTGAGATAAAAAGACTGCATCTAAACGGCGGATCCCATAATATTTCAATGTACTCTCCATTCGGTACTGCCATACGTCACGGACAGAACTGCTTCCTCCATCTACCAGAAAAGCGCTCCCTTCGGACTGTATCAGAATACCATCCCCCTGTCCCACATCCATCACTGTAATCTGAAGCCTGGGAGAAATGCGGAAAGAGAGAAGCGCCACACTGATCATAAAAAGTCCGATCACCCCCAGCCTGAAACGCCTTTCCTTCTGCCTTTCCTGCTGCTTTTCCTGCTTCGCTCTTTTCTCCAGCAGCTTTCTTCGCTTCACCCACCAGAGAAGGCCACCCAGGATCCCATAATAACCGGCCACCTGCCACAGAGACGGCCGTCCGGTGATCACTACTGCCCCTGGCAGGAGCCCCTCCAATTTGCAGACCAGCGCAAACCATTCCAGCAGATAATGGCAGGGGGCTGCCAGCAAAGCGCCAAGAGCCGGAAAAACAATCCCTGCCAGACTTCCCAGCAGCCCGCTGACCATAAGCAGCTCCAGAAATGGGATCACCAGAAAATTCACCAAGATCCCATAGGGTGTAGCCTGATAAAAAAAGTACAGCACAATGGGCAGCGTCCCCAACTGCAGGGCTGCTGAAGACTGTAAGGCCGCTCCGATTCTTCCGGGAACGGGCAGCAGTTCCCGCGCAAGGGGCGGCAAAAGCCACAGTGACAGGATACAGCCAAAAGACAGTAAAAAACTGCTGTCCCAAAGATACTCCGGTGACAAAAACAACAGCACTGCCGCTGCTGCCACAGAAGCAGAAGTAAGCCCATCCGCTTTTCTTCCTGTAATCTGACTCCCCAGCCAGAGAAGAAACATGATGCAGGCCCGCACGGCAGACACACTGTTTCCGCTGAATATGCAGAAAATCACCAGAAAACTGCCTGAGAAAATACCAGCCACAAAAAAGGAACAGCCGCCTCTTCTCAAAATGCGGTAGATCCCCATGCCAAGAAGAGAGATATGCAGGGAAGAAATCGCCAACAGATGAGCAATTCCCCCTTCCTGATACAGCCGCTTCACCTCCCCGGAAAGCCCGCTTTTGTCTCCCAGTACAATAGCTGCCGTCACTCCGCCCTCTTCCGGTCCCAGAACCTGTTCCAGAGTCATTCTCATCTGTTCCCGCAAGCCGGACAAAAAATCCCGGAAGCCAGATTTTTCCCAGGTCTGAAGAATTCTTGCCTTTTTTAAGATCAGAAACACATTTCTGGCCCGATCGTATGCTCTTGCATTAAACTGTCCCGGATTCCGATCAAGCTGCGAAAGCTCCAGCTCTCCGGAAACTGCCACCCAGCTTCCCACCTTGGGGATCTTTTGCATTGGATCCTGGAAATACACCTGTATCCTGCCTGGAAGCAAGTATTCTGTTTGAAAATTTTTCTTTGATTGAAAACTCTGTTTCGATTGAAACCCTTGATCTGATATAGACTTTTGATCTGAAACAGCACGAAACCTCCGAATAGGGTTGTGCTGCAATAGAAACTGCTCTGACCTGGATAAAAGTTCTGACCGGGTCAGATAACATCGGACGCCTCCGCTGGTCCTCTCCCGGGAAGAAAGCCTTCCAAGCAGGAAAACTTCTCCTTCCTGGATCTGAAAAGAACGGGGTACCGCCTCCGGCACCCCAAAATACGTTCCAAACAGGAGGATCATAACCAGCAGAACGGCTCCGATACAAACAGGCCGTCTTTTCATCTATGCACCTCTCTGTCAATCCTCTGACAGGCTGGGATCCACGCCAATCCCGGGGCCCGGAGCACTCCGGGCAGCTGAAGACGGAACCGTTTCTCCCTCTGTCTCACTTTCTTTTTCTGAAATCTCTGTCATCCCTGATCCATCCGGTTTTTCCACGACTCCCTGAACCACCACTGCATCCTTAGCGTCTGTCTCCGCCTCTGCGGAAGCTTCTGCGCTGACCGGAAGGCTCTCCGACTGTACTCCCTCTTCATCCAGGAATACCTCCTCCAAAGGTTCTGCGGTGCCCGAGGCCTCGATCATATCTGCCTTTCTGTGAAATATCTGATCCAGATTCACCTGATTCCGGAAACGCACATTGGACTCTCCGTCAATGCGGAACCGGACACCGCTGACATCACAGGCATCACAAATGGCGTTTACAAATGCATAGAGGCTGGTCTCCGGCTCTGCCGTACTGCCGGAGGGAAGGGTATTGAATTTGCCGTCCAGATCCACAGTGCAGACTCCATTGGAGATCTGTACCTTCTTCACCACTGTGGAGGGATCCACCACTGCCATGAGATGATCATTAGCAGGCCCCCGGATGATCTGTTCCACGATCACCTTTTCCATGATCAGATTACTGGAATAATATACATTTCTGGTTTCCCGCACCACCTTATCGCCGGTGCTGTTGGAAAAGTACAGATTCAGGGTCACATAATGGTAGGAGTTGATACCATTTCCTCTGGTATCGATGAAACTGTTCTCATTCATTCTCCCGATCACATTTCCATTGCTGTCTGCCAGAGGCTGGCCGTCCACTGTGATCCGGACGCTGGCCACACCGGGAAGCTGCACCAGGGTTTTCACCAGACCGGCCCGAAGCAGAATCTCCTGTGTATTGGAAATGCCAAGATAGGTGGCATTGAAATCCACCAGCAGCTCATCCACTCCCATGGTATATCCCTTAATGCTGACACCCAAAGGCATAGCACTCACCACATCGCTGTGAGAGGGAGTCTGAAATTCCTTCAGAAGTTCTGATAAAATCCCGTCAAACCGGTCAGAGCCCGGAACAAACTCCCGCTCCTCCAGCTTGGTTCCATTGAGATTGGTATAATAAACATAATATTCCTTTGTATCGCTGCCGCCTCTGCCGCCGCAGCCTGCAAGCACCAGGGCAATCAGCAGAAAAAACAGCAGATACCTTCTTTTCCCTGCCATGTCATCCCTCCTAAGGCACATACTTCAGAGGGATCCGAACCGTAAAGGTGGTTCCCTCTCCTTCTTTGCTGTACACCCGAACCGCGCCATGGTGCATCAGCACTGCGCTTTTCGTAATGGCAAGACCCAGCCCGGTGCCGCCGATCTCCCTGGAATGAGACTTATCCACCCGGAAGAAACGCTCAAAAATATGCTCCTGATCCTCTTCCGGAATTCCCATGCCGGAGTCCTCCACCTTCACATAGAAAAAGTTGTTGTCCACATTCAAAGAAACGTGAACCCATCCGTTTTCCTTATTATATTTGATACCGTTTTCCACCAGATTAGAAAGCGCCAGGGTCAGCTTGGTCTCATCCACCTCTGCTAGTATGGGATGAAAACTCTCCAGCACCAGTTCTATGTTCTGTTTCGCTGCAATGGGGCGCAGACGCTTGAGGATCAGTTCAATGAGATCATTGATATTGGTCTCCTTAATAGTAATATCCGAAGAGCGCTTGTCCATCTTCACCAGCGACAAAAGGTCTGTGATGATCTTGTTCTCCCGGTCGATCTCCTCCGCAATGTCTGTCATAAACTCTTTGTAAAGCTCATTGGGCACTTCTCCCGACGCCCCCTGGGCCACCAGGGAATCCGCCAGCACCTTCATGGAAGTCAGAGGGGTTTTCAGTTCATGGGACACATTGGAAACAAACTCCTGTCTGGAGTCCTCCTGAACCTTCATCCTCTTTAACATCCGGTTGTACGCCTCTGCCAGCAGCTTCGTCTCGGTATAGTCCGGAATGGAAATATCCTCCTCCAGAAAGCTTCCCTTCATCTCTTCCAGAGATGCAGTCACCTTGCCAAAGGGCTTTACCAAAATGTGCGCAGCATAAAAAGCCGTCGCCAGCACTACCAGCGTCAGCAAAATCTGCAGGATAAACACTGTATTTCCCAGGGCCTCCCTGCCCTCCCGGATATCCATTGTAGGTACACTGATGATCATAACGCCGATGGTCTCCCTGGTGACCTCATCCACCACAGGCGCTGTCACCTCCAGAAATTCATCGGAACGGTTATAATTATCCATATTGCTGCCGAGAAAGCACTCCAGCACTTCCTCTGCCACAATGAATTTATCTTCATCAATTCCATATGTATCCTTGATGATCTGAAAATTGTTGTTGACGATCACTACCCGACCGCTGTATAAGCTGCCCATCTGGCTGAGTTCTGTCTCGATCAGCTCTGAGGACTGGCCCTTCATATAGCCGGATTCGTAAAGCTGTCCTGAGATCATCTGACACTGGCTGCGGATCATATCTGCCCGCTGATTGATGGTCTGCTTTTCATAATTATCCAGGATCCCCTGTTTTAACAGATTCAGAGGGATCAATCCCACCAGCAGCAAAATAATCAGCAGTCTCAAACGCATACTCTTCCCATAGCGTTTCAAATTGGCCTTAATGCTGGAAATAGTAACCAACTCCCCACTTCGTGTGAACATACTTCGGCTCACTTGGATTCTCTTCAATCTTCTCTCTTAATCTCCGGATGTGTACATCCACAGTCCGTACATCGCCGGGATACTCATACCCCCACACAATATTCAGCAGATTCTCGCGGCTGTATACCTTGTTGGGATTAAATACCAAAAGCTCCAGCACGTCAAATTCCTTCGCAGTCAGGTTGATCTCCTTTCCTGCAATGCTGACCCTTCTTCCCTCGCACTCCAGTACCAGATCTCCCACTTCCACTACCTTTCCTTTGGGCTCCTGGGCCGGTTTCTGCGCCGTCCGGCGGATAATCGCCTTTAATCTCGCCTTAACCTCCAGAATGTTAAAGGGCTTTGTGATGTAATCATCTGCGCCGTACTCCAGACCCAGGATCTTGTCCATGTCATCTCCCTTAGCGGTGAGCATAACGATCGGCACATCGGAAAACTCCCGGATCTGCTGACAGACCTGAAGGCCGTCCACCTTAGGCAGCATAAGATCCAGCAAAATAATGTCGTATTCCTTTTCACTGGCCATCTTCAGCGCCTCTTCCCCGTCATAGGCACAGTCCACTTCCATATCATCCTGCTCCAGGCTGAAACGGATTCCCTTTACGATCAGCTTCTCATCATCCACTACCAGAACTTTCTTACTCATACTAAACTCCTTTAGACCGTTATTCTGTCCTTGATCTTCGCAAACACAGCGTCCTTGATGCCGCTGATCTGCATAATATCCTCAATCGTCTGAAACTTGCCCTGCTCCTGCCGATGGCGGATCACCGCTTCTGCCTTGGATTCACCGATTCCCGGAAGAGTCATCAGCTCCTCCTTGGAGGCAGTATTTAAGTTCACCAATCCGGACTGGGTGGTGCTTGTATCTCCCTGAGTTTCCGGAAGGTCTCCGCTTTCCGAAAGCTGACCCTCACTGCTTCCCCGGGCATCCAGCGTCCTTGTCTCCTCCAGTGTATAGATCTTCAGCTTCTGGCCGTCCTGAAGGACCCCTGCCTGATTGACCCACTCCTGATCTGCCTCAGAGGAAAATCCTCCTGCTGCCTGGATCGCCTCATACACTCTGGAATACTCCTTAAGGGAGTATACACCGGGATTCTGAACTGCTCCGCAGACGTACACCATGATCCCGGCCTCCGTCTGGGGTTCTTCTTCCTGAGAGGTTTCCAGGCTGGAACTCCCGGTCTGCGGATCCTCATCCGCTCCAGCCGGCCCCCGGCCCTTCTCCTCAAAATCCCCGTCAGCCCTGGCTGTATCCCAGACATCACTCCTGGAAAAGCTATCAGCCTCTGTCTCCTTATAAATCCCTGACAGACCGATCCGGGGTCTGGGGCTGCATCCGGTGATCCATAGAACGCAAAACAAGCCTATCCACACTGTCATTAAGAACAGGCTCCATCTCTTTACTCTTTTTTGTTCCACTTCTGCATAGCTCCTTACCGTCTCTGACGGCAGGCTTCCCCGTTATGCAATAATTCATTTTAACAAAGTTGTAGTTTTTTGGCAATATCCTTTTAAAAACTTTGCAAAATTCTTAAGATACGGCCCGGAAGCCTGCGCCTTCCGATAACTCCCAAACTGCCAAAAACCTGCTTCCCCATAAATCCCGGACTGCCTGAAACTCCAAAGTATCGGCCGCTACCACTTAAACAGGATGATCCCCAGAATACTGATCCCCATCCCCAGAACCCTGCGCCACAAAAGAGGCTGCTTTTCTACTCCGAACAGTCCCAGCACCTCGATCAGATAAGCGGCGATCAGCTGTGCGATCACGATCAGCATAGCAGCCCTGGCGGGCCCCAGGCTTCCCATAGCTTTGATTACTGTCACCGTGATCAAAGCCCCCAGCACACCCCCCAGCAGCATATACCATGGCTGTACTTTTCCCACTGCCAGAAAACTGCTCCGGTCTGTAAAGGCCCAGGCTGCCAGACAGACAAGCAGCGCTGTACACTGTACAAAGGAGGAGGATACCCACAGGCTGGTCTGCCTGGTAACCTGCGTGTTAAAAACCCCCTGCACACTCATTAAAATTCCTGACACAATGGCAATAACAATTCCCCACATATTGAACACCTCTCTTCCATACTTATTGTAAAGTATGTTCCGGAAGGCTGAAATTATACAGGAATCCCGGATTTTATCCTCCCTCTTTGAAGACACCGGATCCCGGAAAAAACTGCAGCGCCACTGCGAAACGGCAGACAAACCTCTGCCCTCTGCACTGACGCTGCATACTCTTTGCTGAATAAAAGCTGCTCTCCGGGAAACAGATGTCCCGGCTAAAAGGATGCCTCCAGCTTCTCTGCCATCTCATCAATCTGTTCTTTTGTGATCACCAGCGGCGGAACCAGACGGAGCACATCGCTTCCGGCAGAGAGGACTACCAGACCATTCTCCAGGGTTCTCTTCACAAGTTCCCCCACAGGTCTTCCGGAAACGATCAGTCCCTGCATAAACCCCTTGCCCCTCCGTCCGGTGAGAAACTCATATTTCTCCACCAGCGAATCCAGCTTTTGCTCCAGATAAGGGGTCAGCTCCTTTACGTGAGGGATCACCTGTTCCTGCTCAAACAGGTCAAACACCTGCGAAACAGCCCGGCAGGCCAGAGGATTCCCTCCATAGGTGGTGCCGTGATCCCCTGGAACCAGGGAAGCCGCAGCTGTTTTTTCATTCAATACAAAAGCTCCCACCGGGATCCCGCAGCCAAGCGCTTTTGCACAGGTCATGATATCCGGCTCCACACCGTAATCCTGCCAGGCAAAAAACGCCCCTGTCCGCCCCATTCCGCACTGGATCTCATCCAGGATCAGCAGGATATCCCGTTCTTCACACAGTTCTTTTACTCCCTCTAAGAACTCTGGCAAAGCAGGATAGATTCCTCCCTCCCCCTGAACCGTCTCCATGATAATGGCACAGGTGCGGTCATTGACCTGAGCTTTCACACTCTCCAGATCATTGAAATCTGCGAACCGCACTCCTCCCATCAGAGGCTTAAAAGGCTCCTGATAATGGGGATTCCCGGTGACAGAAAGAGCTCCCACACTTCTTCCATGGAAGGAATGATTCATGGCAATGATCTCATGATCCATTCTTCCGTCCTTTTGATAAGCATACTTCCTGGCAGCCTTAATCGCTCCCTCCACTGCCTCTGTCCCGCTGTTTGTAAAAAACACCCGGCTCATACCGCTGGCCTTCTTCAGCTTCTCTGCCGCTTCCATCATGGGCTGATTATAAAAAAGATTAGAGGTATGTATCAGGGAATCTATCTGATCCTTTAAGGCCTGGTTATACTGAGCGTTTCCGTATCCCAACGCAAACACTGCGATCCCTGCCCCAAAATCCAGATACTTTTTTCCCTCCGCATCTGTGAGGTAAACCCCCTCTCCTTTTTCAAACACCACCGGAAAACGGTTGTAGGTGTGAAGCACTGACGCCTCCGTCCTCCGGATCACTTCCTCTGTCTTACTCATCTTCCTGCTCCTCCCGTTTATCCATAATAGCGGTTCCAATTCCCTTGTTTGTGAAAAACTCCAGCAAAAGCGAATGTTCGATCCGCCCATCCAAAATATGGACTCTGGAAACCCCGGCCTCTATGGCATCAATGCAGTTCTGGATCTTGGGCAGCATACCGCCCCCTGCATTTCCGCTGGCAAGAAACTCCCTGGCCTCCGGGATCGTCATCTCGCTGATCAGACTGGAAGGATCTTTCGGATCCCGGTAAACGCCCTCAATATCTGTGAGAAATACCAGTTTGGCCGCCTGCATAGCCTTTGCAATGGCGCAGGCTGCATCATCTGCATTGATATTGAAGGAATGATACGCTCCATCTGATCCAATGGGGCAGATCACCGGAATAAAATCATTGTCCAAAAGGGTATTTAACAGTGCGGGATTCACCTTTTTTACCTCTCCCACAAAGCCGATGTCCCTTCCTCCGGCCAGCTTTTTCTCCACCTGAAGGACTGTACCGTCCTTGCCACTGATACCCACAGCCTTCAGACCCACCTTTTCCATCATGGAAACCAGTCCCTTGTTTACCCGGTTGAGCACCATCTCCGCCACCTCCATGGTAGCCTTGTCTGTCACCCGAAGTCCATTGACAAACTGCGTCTCAAGACCAATCTTATTGATCCATCTGGTAATCTCCTTTCCTCCGCCGTGAACGATGATCGGCCGAAAGCCCACCAGCTTCAGCAGCGCCACATCCCGGATCACATTCTTTTTCAGTTCGTGATCCACCATAGCGCTTCCACCGTATTTTACCACAATGGTTTTTCCGTGAAACCGCTGAATATACGGCAGCGCCTCAATCAGTACATTGGCTTTTTGAAGCCATAATTCCATATTCTCCATGTTTTTCTCTCCATCCCACAGGTTCTGATCTGTGTCTCTATTGTATTCCTGTTCCCTTCTGTCTCCAGCCAGGATCCCCTCAGCTCAGCTTCTCAAGACCGATAGTCTGCATTAATTCTTACATATTCATAGGTGAGGTCACATCCCCAGGCAGTGGCAGAGGCAGTTCCCATCTTTATATCCGCAATGGCGGTCACTGCTTTCTCCGACAAGATCCTGGTGGCTGTCTCCTCACTGTAATCGAGAGCCACTCCATTCTCAATAATCTTCAGCTTTCCGGCTGCACTCTCAAAATAAAGATCCACCTTTTCCGGATCAAAAGAAGCCCCGGAATACCCCATTGCACAGAGGATCCGGCCCCAGTTGGCATCGTGTCCGCAGATGGCTGCCTTTACCAGACTGGAGGAGACTACGGATTTGCTTAACGTCACTGCCTGCTCCTTGGTCTTTGCCCCCACGATCTTTACCTCAAACAGGGCAGAAGCGCCCTCACCGTCCGCAGCCATATGTTTCGCCAGCCAGGTGTTCACCCAATTCAGAGCCTCACAGAACTCTTTATAGTCCTGATCCTCCTCAGTGATTTTGGGGTTGCCTGCCAATCCATTGGCCAGTACCAGACAGGTGTCGTTGGTGGAAGTATCTCCGTCCACGGAAATCATATTATAAGTATCTGTCACACTGGCGCTTAAGGCTTTTTGCAGCAGAGGCTGATCAATGGCTGCATCTGTAGTGATGAATGCCAGCATGGTACACATATTGGGATGGATCATCCCGGAACCCTTGCTCATACCTCCCAGAGTCACCTTTCTGCCCCCCAGTTCAATTTCCACAGCCACCTCTTTTTTCACCGTATCTGTGGTCATAATGGCCTGAGCTGCCAAAGTTCCTGCCTCCCGGCTGCCGGAGAGCATGGGCACCATGGTTTTGATCCCCTTTTTCACTACATCCATGGGAAGCTGTCTGCCGATCACTCCCGTGGAGGCCACCAGAACCTGGTTCTCTTTAACTCCAAGAGCCTCCGCTGCTGCTTTTGCTGTCTCCTGACAGCACTGGTACCCTTCCGCTCCTGTGCAGGCATTGGCGATCCCGCTGTTTACCACCACTGCCTGCGCGCATTTCTCTTCATAGACCACCTTCTGATCCCATTTTACCGGAGCTGCCTTTACCACATTGGTGGTAAAGGTCCCCGCTGCCTGACAGGGCTCTTTAGAATACAAAAGAGCCATATCCTTTTTTCCTTTCTTGATCCCTGCCGCGATCCCCATCGCCTCAAATCCCATTGGCGCTGTCACGCCGCCCTCTAAAATTTTCATAATGCTTCTCCTCCTTTTTCTGTTACGGAAATACGGGAACCAGCTCCAGTCCCAGATTTTCCGGAAGTCCAAACAGCAGGTTCATGTTTTGTACTGCCTGTCCTGCCGCTCCCTTGACCAGATTATCAATCGCTCCCATGGCAATGATCCGGTGGGTCCGCTCATCTATCTGATAACCGATATCTACAAAATTGCTGCCTTCTACAAATCTGGTCTCCGGGCAGCCCCCTTTTCCCAGAAGCCGGATAAAGTACTCTCCCTTATAGCAGTTCTCGTAAGCTGCCTGCACTTCCTTTTCTGTTACTCCCTCCTTCAGGCCGGCGTAGGCAGTTGCCAGTATTCCTCTGTTCATGGGTACCAGATGAGGGGTAAAATTAATAAGGATCTCTTTTCCCGCTGCATAGCCTAACTGCTCCTCGATCTCCGGTGTGTGCCGGTGTGTAGCTACCCCATAGGCTTTCATATTTTCATTTACCTCGCAGAACAGGTTGGGCGTCTTTGCGCCGCGCCCTGCCCCGGAAGTCCCTGACTTTGCATCCACGATAATCGTGTCCGGATCAATAAGTCCTTCCTTTACAAGAGGATACAGGGTCAAAATGGAACAGGTAGTGTAGCAGCCCGGATTTGCCACCAGACGCGCCTTCCGGATCTCCTCTCTGTTTATTTCACAGAGGCCGTAAACCGCCTCTTTAATATACTCCGGTTTCGGATGCTGAATACCATACCATTTTTCATAGATCTTCACATCCTTCAGCCGGAAATCCGCGCTCAAGTCAATGACCTTTGCATGATTCAGCACCTGCTCACTGATCAGGGAAGCACAAAGTCCCTGGGGCGTTGCCGTAAAGATCACATCCGCCTGTCTGGCTAATTCTTCCATATTATCATCCAGACAGCTGGCATCTACCAGCTGAAACATATTCCGGTATACGTCACTGTATTTCTGGTCAATATAGCTTCTGGAACCATACCAGACCACCTCCGCCTGGGGATGCTGATACAAAAGCCGCACCAGCTCCTGCCCTGCATAGCCTGTGGAACCAATAATCCCTGCTTTTATCATGATCTTCTCCTGTCCGAACCTGGCATCAGCTCACCGGATATGGCATATGGATAAGTCGATCCCTCTCTGCACTTCCGATCCGCTGATGCCGTTGTTCTCTTTTACTTACTTTTTTATTCCTTCTTCTCTTTTTATCATATACCACCTTTCTGTATAAGTAAAGATGTTTTCAGCGTATAAATATACATATTTTTTGTATATATCCAGGGGTTTTTTATTATTTTTGCCAATTTTTCAATTTATACTTGAATATTTATGACAGATGCGGTATAGTAATGCAAGACAGGACACTGTAGGACATAAAATTGATTAATCTACCTGGAGGTAATTAAAATGAAAGAAAAAGTAATTCTTGCTTATTCCGGCGGGCTGGACACCACCGCCCTGATTCCCTGGCTGAAAGAAACCTTTGATTATGAAGTCATCTGCTGCTGCGTCAACTGCGGGCAGGGCAATGAACTGGAAGGTCTGGATGAGAGAGCAAAATTATCCGGAGCCTCCAAATTATATATTGAAGACATTGTAGATGAATTCTGTGATGATTTCATCATGCCCTGTGTAAAGGCAGGAGCTGTGTATGAACACAAATACCTGCTGGGTACTTCCATGGCCCGCCCGGTAATTGCCAAACGCCTGGTGGAGATTGCAAGAAAAGAAGGTGCTACCACCATCTGCCACGGTGCCACCGGAAAAGGAAATGACCAGATCCGTTTTGAACTGGCTATCCACGCTCTGGCTCCGGATCTGAAGATCATCGCTCCCTGGCGGATGACTGATGTGTGGACGATGCAGTCCCGTGACGATGAGATCGCCTTCTGCAAAGCGCATGGCATTGATCTTCCCTTTGACCACAGCCACAGCTACAGCCGTGATCGGAACTTATGGCACATCAGCCATGAGGGCCTTGAGCTGGAAAATCCTGCCAATGAACCAGACTACGGGCAGATGCTGGTGATGGGTGTCACCCCGGAACAGGCTCCTGATGAAGGAGAATATGTAACCATGACCTTTGAAGCCGGTGTTCCCAAAACCTTAAACGGAAAATCCATGAAAGTTTCTGAGATCATTACAGAACTGAATGCCCTTGGCGGAAAGCACGGTATCGGAATTGTGGATATTGTAGAAAACCGTGTGGTAGGCATGAAGAGCCGCGGAGTTTATGAAACCCCTGGCGGAACGATCCTGATGGAAGCTCATGACCAGTTAGAAGAACTGATCCTGGATCGTGACACCATGGAAACAAAGAAAAAACTGGGCAGTCAGTTTGCCCAGATCGTATATGAGGGAAAATGGTTCACTCCTCTGCGGGAAGCCATCCAGGCTTTTGTCGAGACAACGCAGCAGTATGTCACCGGCGAAGTCAAATTCAAGCTGTACAAAGGCAACATCATTAAGGCCGGAACCACTTCCCCCTACTCCTTATACAATGAATCTCTGGCTTCCTTCACCACCGGAGATCTCTATGACCACCATGATGCTTCGGGATTTATCAATCTGTTCGGTCTTCCCTTACGGGTTCGCGCCATGAAGATGATGGAAGTGGAGAAAAATAAAAAATAATTAAAGTCTGAACGAAAATAGAAAAGATACTAATTTTGGGGCTTGCATTTTAGAAGATGAATGTATATAATACAACTATGCAGATATAGTTCATCGGTAGAATGCTAGCTTCCCAAGCTGGAGAGGCGGGTTCGATTCCCGTTATCTGCTTTAAGTATTATCTATTAAAATCTAAAAAACAGATAAGCCAGTGTATCCTATCCGATCATACACTGGCTTATTTTGTAGGCTTCTTCTAAAAAATCTTCTTTCAGTTAAAAACACCGCTGCCTGATGCAGCCTTTTTCATCTTTCCTTTCAATCCTCCAATGCCTTTCTCAAAAGCTCCCTTGCCTGCTCCGGCCGGACGTTGGAATAGAGGACTCCGTCTACCATAAAATTAGGAGAAGTCCTGCACTGCTTGAGACAGTTCTGGTTTTTCACAAGACAGGTACCATCTTTCGAAATTCCATTTTTCCCCACCTGAAGCTCTTTGCGGATGACAGCTGCCAGCTCTCCCCCGCATTTTTTTCCACACCGTTCTCCGGAGCACACTGTGATCACATGGGAGCATGCTGCAGCCTTCAGACTCGGGTAGGTTTTAACAAGCAGATTTATAAACGACAACGAAACTCCGGCCGTCTCAGCTGCCCGCTCTTTTAGCGCTTCTGTCAGAAAACCGTTGGCTTCCTGAAGCTCCTTCAGCATCTCCACGATCACCGGCTGATCCTGTTTGTCTCTCTGGCCGGCGTAATATGCAAAAATTGAATCTATATCCATCTTTTCATTCTCCTGTATTCCTGAATCTTTTCTATGCTTATCTTCTTCTATGCTTCTGCTTCTTATTCTTTTGGATGCACAGCCTTAAAAGATCGCATACTCCAGCACCGTCCCATCTGCCTTCGTCTCTTGGGCATTCCCGGTATGGCAGTCAATCACCACATTAGAGACCGTCTCTCCGGAAACTGTATCCTGGATGGAAAAATAATCCTTTTCTTCCTCTTCTTCCAGATAATCCTGATTGAACCAGTAATGACTGTACTTTTCGTACCCCCAGTTTCTTAAATAATAGTTCGCAACTACTTCCGTCACATTGCTGCATCTGCCGTTTCGGAAACGGGGCGCCTCCACAATATCTTCTGCTGTCATATCCTCCAAAGAAACGGGATCCCCTGCCAGATCCGCTATTGCCTGCTCGTCCAAAATTTTCCACTCCAGCTTGGCCTGGGGATACCGTTTCAGATACTGCTCATAATTTCCATCAAACGGCTGAATATTTCCTTCCACATCCTCCACCGTCTGTTCATCCCCATTCACATAATAATACTCCACTACCTCACAGGATTTTCCATCTGCTCCGATCTTTAAATAGCTCTGATAATTATGAGCCGCTCCTCCGGAACCATTCTCCGATAAAAATCCGCCCTCACAGATCTGGAAGGACCACCGCTCGCCAGAATCCAACAAATGGATGGGGCTTCCTTCTGCCGCAGTAAACAGATCCAGTAAGGATACGCTCTCTAACGCTCCTGCCTGTGCCAATCCCATCACCAGTTCCTCAATTCCGTTTCCATCAAGATCTGTCAGAGAAAACACCAGCTGCGCATCTTCTCTCCCATATCCCATATACAATAAATAATTGACCAGGCTCTCCTCTGAATATTGATCCATTCCCGGATTCTCTCTCCAAACTCTCTCATATTGCCTGAGAATCTCCCCATATAGCTTTGAGGCACTTTTTTCTTCCATCTCCGTTCCGGAACCGTCTTCTGCTCCGGCTGTCACCGCTTCTTCCGTCTCCACAGAAACAGCTTCTATGGGCACGATCTCTTCTGCAAACGCTTTCTCAAACGCCCCTCCGGAAAAGGTTAACGTTGCTGCAATCAGACAGCTTCCTAAAAGAACACTTCCCATTCTGTTTTTCTCCATCGTTTTTCCTCCTGCTATTGATCTGTATGCTCAATATAACATATTTGTATTTCTTTTTATACCATTATCTTTATCTTTTAATCATTGGACTGTTTGCAAATAAAACAGCAAATCCAGAACAAAGGATCCCGCAGCTGAGGATTCTCCGCCCGGATTGGGTTCCTCTGGCGGTTTCTTTCCTGTCCGCCGCAGTGCGATCCTGGAGAGCATCTTTCTTTCACAGCCTGGAATTTCCTGTGAAAAAAATAGTGTGAAGATGCGGTCTGTCAGATGAACTCTCTGTTTCCTCATAAAACTTCACACTATTTCTATTGCTATTTTATAAATCTGTCAATCGCCTTATTCAGCTCCTCCAGCTCCTCCATATCGCCGCTGGCGATGGCATCTACCAGACAGTGCTGAATATGATCCTGCAGGATCACCTTTCCCGTATTGTTGATGGCTGACTTTACTGCGGAAAGCTGGATCAGCACCTCGCTGCAGTCCCGGCCGCTCTCGATCATCCGCTTAATGGATTCCAGATGACCGATGGCTTTGGAAAGGCGGTTTAATACCGCCTTGGTATTCGTATGCGTGTGGGTATGGGCATGGCTGTGAGGATGGCTTCCATCCTGCTGGGGATGAACGTGTATATGCTCATAAACCGTCCCATCCTCCCGGATGTGAACGTGCTTATTACCATGGCTCTCCTCAGAAACAGACGCCGCCGTCAGCTGCTCTCCCTGTGTTTCGCTGTTATTCAATGTCTATTTCTCCTCATCTGCGACCTTCTGAGCCAGCTCCTCTCTCAGGCTTTTTTTCGGCGCCGCCTTTTTGGCTGTGCCTCCGTTCTTTTTGGCTCTGGCCTTCTTCTGCTGTCCAGCCTTGGCTTTCTCATTGGCAGACACCGTCTCATTCACTCTGTTGCAGCTAAACACTGCCATTCCCATAGGCGGAACCTTGATCTCAATGGAATTGGGCTGATCATCGCACTCTTCTTTCTTGGACGCTTTCACTCGGGGATTTACATTTCCCTTTCCTCCAAAGGTTACACTGTCACTGTTAAAGATCTCTTTAAATTTCCCCTTAAAGGGTACACCGATCTTATGTTTTTCGTATACTAAGGGTGAGAAGTTGCAGACTACCAGAAGCGTCTCGTCTTCTTTCTTGGTTTTCCGCAGGAACACCAGCATATTTTCGTTGGCAGAAATGCTGTTGATCCACTCAAAGCCCTGAGGATCATAATCCATCTGATACAGAGCCGGATTGTTTTTATACAGGTTCAGAAGCGCCTTCATATAAGTATGCATTCCCTGATGCTCCTCAGACTGAAGAAGCTCCCACTCAAGCCCCCGCTCCTCAGACCACTCGTCAAACTGGGCAAAATCCTGTCCCATAAACAAAAGCTTCTTTCCCGGATGGGTCATCATGTAACCATAGGCCACACGGAGATTGGCAAACTTCAGCTCCCGTTTTCCCGGCATTTTGCCGATCATGGAACCCTTTCCATGAACCACCTCATCATGGGACAGGGTCAGAATAAAGTCCTCGCTGTAATTGTAGATCATGCTGAAGGTCAGCTCCCCGTGGTGATATCCTCTGAAAATAGGATCCAGCTGCATATAACCAAGGAAATCATTCATCCAGCCCATATTCCACTTGTAATCAAAGCCAAGACCTTCCTCCTCCAAAGCTCCTGTGATCTTGGGCCATGCGGTGGATTCCTCCGCGATCAGCATTGCCCCTCTGGTCTGCTTCTTGAAAACAGAGTTCAGGTGTTTCAGAAATTCCACTGCTTCCAGATTTTCATTCCCGCCGTAAATATTGGCCACCCATTCTCCGTCATTTTTTCCGTAATCCAGATACAGCATAGAAGCCACTGCATCCATGCGTATTCCATCTGCGTGGTACTTTTTCGCCCAGAACAGTGCATTGGCAATAAGGAAATTCTTTACTTCCGGCCTGCCGTAATTATAAATCAGTGTGCCCCAATGAGGATGGTAGCCCTGTCTGGGATCCAGATGCTCATACAGGCAGGTTCCGTCAAAACCGGACAGACCGTGAACATCTCTGGGAAAATGAGCCGGTACCCAGTCCAGGATCACTCCAATGCCCTGCTCATGCATATAGTTCATAAAATACATAAAATCTTTGGGACTTCCATAGCGGGCCGTAGGCGCATAATAACCGATCACCTGATATCCCCAGGAGGCATCCAGGGGATGCTCCATCACCGGCATCAGCTCCACATGAGTATAGCCCATCTCTTTGATATAGTCCGCCACCATGGGGGCCAGCTCCCGGTAATTATAAAACTCTCTTCCATCCTCCGGCTTTTTCCAGGAGCCAAGGTGCATCTCATAGATATACATAGGCTCCTTTTTGGTGTCCCGTTTTTCCCTGGCTGTCAGCCACTTCTCATCCGTCCAGTCAAAACCGGACAGATCTGCTACCACAGAGGCTGTGGCAGGCCGCATTTCCGCCGCATTTCCATAGGGATCGGATTTTAAGAAGGTGAGTCCTCCTCTTGCCTTGATCTCATATTTATAGATGGCGCCCTCCTGCAGACCGGGAACAAACAATTCAAAAATACCGGAATCCCACAATCTGCGCATAGGCATCCGCCTTCCGTCCCAGAGAACAAAATCGCCTACCACACTGACCCGCAGGGCATTGGGCGCCCAGACTGCAAAATAAACTCCCTTCACCCCATCTATCGTCATGGGATGAGCCCCCAGTTTTTCATAGATATCATAGCAGATCCCTGCGTTAAACTTTTTTGTCTCCTTCTCTGTGATCTGAGGTGCAAAAGCGTACGCATCTGCCATTCTCTGAGTCGTCCCATCGTCATAGGTCACCAGCAGCTTATACTTTGGTATGGTCTTTCTTGGAAGCAGTACCGCAAAAAATCCGGCTTCGTCCTCCTGCTCCATGGGGTAGGTCTTCTTCACGCCTTCAATCTCTACGGAAACAGAGACTGCTGTGGGTATAAAGGTCTGTATCAACACCCCATCCTCAGTCAGATGAGGGCCAAGAAAACTGTGAGGCTGATCTTCCTCTGAATAAACCAGCGCCTCCACCTTCGCCCAATCCATCATATTATACAATTTTTCATTCATAAGGCTTACCTCCCCAATTTCAATATGATATCTATTTTAACATTAATTCCGGCAAATTACAACAAAAAGGGCCTCCGAAACATGAAAATACCGGAGGAGCTTCTGCCTCTTCGGTCAAACGCTCCTCCGGCTCTTCTTTTCATACACAGTATCCGTTTCCTCACTGCAGGTATCCCCCATCTTCGGGATCCCTTTTATTCACCGCTCAATCTCATGAATGAACAAACCGCTCCTTAGCTTCGGCTCAAACCAGGTGGATTTGGGAGGCATCAAACGGCCGGCATCCGCCACAGCGAACAATTCCTGAATGGAAGTGGGATACATGGCAAAGGCCACTGCGCAGTCCTGCTCTGTCCGCCGTTCCAGCTCCGAAAGTCCCCGGATACCTCCCACGAAAACCAGTCTCTGATCCTTCCTGGGATCTCCGATTCCCAATACCGGCGAAAGCAGATGGTCCTGGAGAAGGGACACATCCAATCCCCCCACCGGGTCAGCACTTATATACTCCTGTCTCAGGGTAAGTCTGTACCACTGTTTCTCCAAATACATGGTAACCTGCCCCTTTTTGACAGGAACATATCCCTCCTCTTTTCCTGATCTTTCCGTTTCCGGCACCTGCGGCGCTGCCTTTGCCTCCGGCAGCCGCTCCACCGACCATCTTTCACGGATCTTCTCCAGAAATTCCGGCACCTGCAAGCCGTTTAAATCCTTTACCGCCCGATTGTAGGGCAGGATTTTAAGCTCTTCATCCGGAAACAAAACGGATAGAAAATAGTTAAACTCCTCCGTTCCGTCATAATCCGGATGTTCCTCTCTCCTCTTTAATCCCACCTTCACAGCAGAGGCCGCCCTGTGATGGCCGTCTGCAATATAAATCTCCCGGATCTCCCGGAAGATCCCTTCGATCTGCTCCAGTATGGAGGGATCCAGTATCTCCCAGCCCCGGTGAGTGATCCCATCCTCTGAGGTAAAATCAAACAAGGGCGCCTGTCTTTTTGTCCCCTCTAAAAGGCTTTGAAGCCTGGGATCTTTCCGGTAAGCCAGATAGATGGGGCCGGTCTGGGCGCTGCAGGCATCCACATGGCGAATCCGATCCAGCTCCTTATCCTCCCTGGTCTTTTCATGCTCTTTGATCACCCCGGAAAGGTAATCGTCAATGGAAGCGCAGGCTGTCAGGCCGGTCTGGGTGCGCCCTTCCATGGTAAGCTCATACACATAATATCCCGGCCGCTTTTCCCGCACAAGCTTTCCCTCCGAAAGCCACTGGTTCAGCATCTGAGCAGCCTTCTCATACACCCTGGGAGCGTACATATCCTGTCCTTCCTCAAACTGGGTCTCCGGCCGATCAATATTCAGAAAAGACAGCGGCTCCTTCTTTGCCTCCGCCCTGGCTTCCTTCCTGCTGTACACATCATAGGGCAGCGCTGCGATCCGGTCTGCCAGCCCTGCGGCCGGCCTGATACATTGAAAAGGTTTTATAACTGCCATAAGCCCTCCCTTTTTCCAATTACTCGGGCTGCTGCAAAAAGTGCCCCATCCAGCATTTCTTTCAGCCCGGATCCGAAACCGGTGCTATTTTACCACCCGCACCCGCATCACGCCCTCGACTGCTGCCAGAGAATCCAGTATCTCCGGACTCACCGGGCCTCCCAGATCCAGAAGGGTGTAGGCATATTCCCCCCGGCTGGTATTGCTCATATTTTCAATGTTATTGTCAGACAGAAGATTGGTAAACTGGCTGATCATTTTTTTAATATTCTTATGATAGAGAGCGATCCTGCAGGCAGACTGGCAGATCCCCAGATTACAGTTCGGGTAATTTACAGAATTGCGGATATTTCCATTCTCCAGGAAATCCTGAAGCTCCTTCACCGCCATCACTGCGCAGTTATCCTCCGATTCTGCAGTGGAGGCCCCCAGATGAGGCACTACGATCACGCCTGGTTTCCCCACAGTCTTCGGGTTCGGAAAATCCGAGACGTATTTCCGGATCTTTCCTGCTTCCAGTGCCTCCAGCACTGCATCCTCATCCACCAGAAGATCTCTGGCAAAATTCAGAACCACTGCATTTTCCTTCATCTGAGAGAGGGCATCCCGGTTGATCATTTTCCTGGTGCTGTCTAACAGAGGCACATGGATGGTAATATAATCGCACTGACGGTAAATCTCATTCACATCATTGATGTGCTTAATACTTCTGGAAAGATTCCAGGCTGCATCCACAGAAATGTACGGATCATAGCCATATACCTCCATTCCCAGATGGATGGCCGCATTGGCCACCAGAGCTCCGATAGCTCCCAGACCGATGATGCCAAGGCTTTTTCCGGAGAGTTCGCTCCCTGCAAACTGTTTTTTCACTTTTTCTGTATCTTTTGCCACATTTTCATTGTCCGTCTGAGTATTTACCCAGTTGATCCCTCCCACCACATCTCTTGCAGCCAGAAGCATTCCTGCAAATACCAGTTCCTTCACTCCGTTGGCGTTGGCTCCAGGCGTATTAAATACCACCACGCCCTGATCGGCATAGGATTCCAGAGGAATATTGTTCACACCAGCTCCGGCTCTGGCCACTGCCAGCACATTTTCCGGCAGCTTTGTCTCATGCATATTGGCGCTGCGGACTAAAACGGCATCTGCCTGGGCAAGCTCCTCACAGCTCTCATAATCCGCTCCAAAGCGTTCCAGGCCAACGGGAGAAATTGCATTTAAACAAGTATAACGATACATTTTACTGATTCTCCTTTTCAAATTCTTTCATAAATGCCACCAGTTTTTCCACACCTTCTATGGGCATGGCATTGTAAATGCTGGCTCTCATACCGCCCACCGTGCGGTGCCCTTTCAGGTTTACAAAGCCGGCTTCCTCCGCCGCCTTCACAAATCTGGCATCCATATCCTTGTCGCCGGTGACAAAAGGAACATTCATCAGAGAACGATCCTCTTTGCGCACCGTTCCGTGAAACAGCCTGCTCTCATCCAGGAAATCATAAAGGATCCCTGCCTTTTTTTCATTATACGCCTTCATGGCCTCCAGACCGCCCATGGATTTCAGCCATTTAAATACTTTTCCGCAGATATAGATACAGTAGCAGTTAGGCGTATTATAGAGAGAATTGGCGTCTGCATGAGTTTTAAACTTCATCATGGTAGGAGTCCCGGGAAGCACATCCTCTGTGATCAGATCCTCCCGGATCACAGAGATCACCATTCCCGCAGGGCCAATGTTCTTCTGAACACCACCGTAGAGGATCCCATACCTGGAAACATCCACAGGCTCTGACAAAAAGCAGGAGGATACATCTGCCACCAGAAGCTTACCCTTGGTATTGGGAAGTTTTTTATACTTTGTACCGTAAATCGTATTGTTCTCACAGATGTAGACATAGTCCGCTTCCGGAGTAATGGGCAGATCTGAGCAGTCCGGGATATAGGTAAAGGTCTCATCTTCACTGCTGGCGATCTTATTGGCTGTTCCGTATTTCCGGGCCTCCTGATAAGCCTTTTTCGCCCACTGACCGGTAACAATGTAATCTGCCACCCGGTTTTTCATCAGGTTCATGGGGATCATAGAAAACTGCAGGGAAGCGCCTCCCTGTAAAAACAGAACCTTATAATGATCCGGAATCTTCAGAAGCTCCCGAAAATCTGCTTCCGTCTCCTGTATCAGCTCATCAAACACTTTGGAGCGATGGCTCATCTCCATCACGGACATACCGCAGCCTCTGTAGTTCATCATTTCTTCTGCAGCTTCCTGCAGCACCGGCTCCGGAAGCACTGCCGGACCGGCTGAAAAATTATACACTCTGCTCATTTTTTCATATCCTCCTCTGCCTGCTATACAACAGCCCCGAACAGCCTGGGAAACAGACCTTCCGGGGCATAACGGCAACAGCTGCCATTTTTATTATTTTTCTCTTTGCTGATTACTTTCTAGTACTTTAATCCTGTCATTTCTTTTCCAGATCATCCTGGTCAAAAACTTCATCAATGGCATGGCCTGCCGGAACCATAGGAAAGACCTTATCATCACAGTCGATGATGCAGTCCAGCACTACCGGACCGCCATGGGCAATGGCTTTTTGCAGGGCCGGACGGAAATCTTCCTTCCGTTCTACCCGAATGCCTACAGCCCCCATAGCCTCTGCCAGCTTGACAAAATCTACTGCATCGTTGAGCACCGTCTGTGCATAGCGCTGCCCGTAAAAGAGATTCTGCCACTGACGCACCATACCCAGCACATGATTATTCACTACCACCTGGATCACCGGGATGTTGTATCTGGCTGCTGTTGCGATCTCATTCATATTCATGCGGAAGCATCCGTCCCCCGCAATATTGATCACCGTCTTATCCGGACAGCCCAGCTTGGCTCCCAGGCTGGCTCCCAGTCCGTATCCCATGGTGCCCAGACCGCCGGAAGTGAGAAGGGTGCGGGGCTTGGAATATCTGTAATACTGAGCAGCCCACATCTGATGCTGTCCCACCTCTGTGACGATAATGGCATCTCCCTTGGTTTCTTTGTAGATCTCCTCAATCAAATACGGGCCTGTCAGGGAATTCCGGTCGTACTTCAGCGGGTATTTTTCTTTCAGCTCTTTTATATAGGAGATCCACTCCTGATGCTTCTGCTGCTCCAGTTCCTGATTCAGCTGCTTCAGCACTTCCCGGATATCTCCGATAATGCTGGCATCCACTACGATATTTTTGTTGATCTCCGCCGGATCCACATCGATCTGGACAATCTTGGCATGTCTTGCAAAACGCTTGGCATTTCCCGTAACCCGGTCGCTGAACCTGGCTCCCACAGTGATTAGAAGATCACACTGGGAAACCCCGTAATTCGCCGTTTTTGTCCCATGCATTCCCAGCATTCCGCAGTAAAGGTCGCTGGTACCGTCAAAAGCCCCTTTTCCCATAAGGGAATCTGTCACAGGTGCCTGCACTTTTTCCACAAACTCCCGAAGCTCCTCTGAGGCATTGGAGATCACTGCTCCGCCACCCACAAAGATAAAGGGCTTCTTTGCTTTGGAGATCAGCTTCTTCACCTGCTCCAGATCTTCCTTTTTAATGTATTCTCTGGAAGGCTCCACAGGCTCCGGAACGTGAGGGGTGTACTCAGCCAGATCTGCAGTGGCATCTTTTGTAATATCAATCAGTACCGGACCCGGACGTCCTTCCTTTGCAATGCGGAACGCATTTCTCACCACATCCGCCAGTTTGGAAGCATCCTTCACTATATAATTATGCTTTGTGATCGGCATGGTAACTCCGGTAATATCGATTTCCTGGAAGCTGTCTCTTCCAAGGAGGGAAACGCCCACATTGGCAGTAATAGCCACAATGGGTACGGAATCCATATAGGCTGTTGCGATCCCGGTCACCAGGTTGGTTGCGCCCGGTCCGGAAGTAGCCAGACAGACTCCCACCCTTCCGGTAGCTCTGGCATAACCGTCTGCCGCATGGGATGCCCCCTGTTCGTGGGAGGTAAGGATATGCCGGATCTCATGGCTGTGCTTGTATAATTCATCATATACATTGAGAATGGCTCCGCCCGGGTAACCGAATACCGTATCTACCCCCTGCTCCTTCAGACATTCTATCAAGATTTGGGAACCTGTTAATTTCATGTGACTGCTCCTCTCTGTTCCTTTTCTTCTTTCTCGTAAGCCAATCAGGCAAAGCCTGTTTATCTGGGAAGCTCCAGGATCGCTCCCCTGTTTCCGGAAGTTACCATGGCTGCATAGCGGGCCAGGTATCCGGTAGTGATCTTAGGCTGTCTGGGCGTCCAGGCTGCGCGGCGTCTTGCCATCTCCTCATCGGAAACAGCCACCTCCAGTTTCAGCTCCGGAATATTGATCTTAATAATATCTCCCTCTTCCACCAATGCGATGGGACCGCCCACAGCTGCCTCAGGAGACACATGACCAATGGAAGCGCCTCTGGAAGCGCCGCTGAACCGTCCGTCTGTGATCAGCGCCACAGAGGAGCCAAGACCCATTCCTGCGATGGCTGAGGTGGGATTTAACATCTCGCGCATACCCGGCCCTCCCTTGGGCCCTTCATAGCGGATCACTACCACGTCTCCGGCTACGATCTTTCCTCCAAGGATCGCCTCAATGGCATCCTCCTCACAGTCAAATACCCTGGCAGGTCCTTCATGCACCATCATCTCCGGCACCACAGCGGAACGTTTTACAATACCGGAATCCGGAGCCAGATTTCCTTTCAGAGCTGCCAGTCCTCCCGTCTCACTGTAGGGATTCTCCACAGGACGGATCACTTCCGGATTCAGATTGACACTGTTCTGAATATTTTCTCCCACTGTCTTGCCGGTCACTGTCATGCACTCCAGATTCAGAAGGTTCTTCTTGGTCAGCTCCTTCATCACTGCATACACGCCTCCCGCCTCATTCAGATCCTCCATATAGGTAGGACCTGCGGGAGCCAGGTGACATAGATTCGGCGTCCTTGCGCTTACCTCATTGGCAATATCCACATTCAGCTCCACTCCAGCCTCATGGGCAATGGCAGGCAGGTGCAGCATACTGTTGGTGGAGCATCCCAGCGCCATATCCACTGTCAGAGCGTTCATAAATGCCGCCTCTGTCATAATGTCTCTGGGACGGATGTCCTTCTCCAAAAGCTCCATGATCTTCATGCCTGCATGCTTTGCCAGCTTGATCCTGTCAGAATAGACTGCAGGAATCGTACCGTTCCCCTGCAGCCCCATGCCCAGAACCTCTGTCAGACAGTTCATGCTGTTGGCAGTATACATACCGGAACAGGAACCGCAGGTAGGGCAGACCTTATTTTCATATTCCTCTACCTCTTCCATCGTCATCTTTCCGGCTGCATGCTCGCCCACAGCCTCAAACATGGAAGAAAGGCTTCTCTTTTTCCCCTTGAGATGGCCGGCCATCATCGGACCGCCGCTGACAAAAATAGTGGGGATGTTCAGCCTTGCCGCTGCCATCAAAAGTCCCGGAACATTCTTATCACAGTTGGGGATCATCACCAGAGCGTCAAACTGATGAGCCCTTGCCATACACTCGGTAGAATCTGCGATCAGGTCTCTGGTCACCAGAGAATACTTCATTCCCTCATGACCCATGGCAATACCGTCACAGACTGCGATCGCGGGAAATTCCCTGGGAACTCCTCCCGCCATAGCCACACCCAGTTTCACTGCCTCTGTGATCTTATCCAGATTCATATGTCCCGGAACGATCTCATTATAAGAATTAACAATGCCGATCAGGGGCTTGTTCATCTCTTCCTTTGTCAGCCCCAGGGCATTGAACAATGACCGGTGGGGCGCCTGCTGGATCCCTTTCTTTACTGCATCACTTTTCATAATCCTTCCTCCTCTTGTATTTATGCCTTTCCACTTATACACCTGTACTGAGGCTTCCGCATTCTATTCTGATCCCTCTGCTCCTGCCTCAGGCTTCTGAACCTGCATCCTTATACTTATACGCCTGTACCCAGACACTTATTCCTACACTCTCTCAGCGATCCGATCGCCCATTTCCACAGTACCCACCTTGGTACAGCCCTCTGACCAGATATCCGGTGTTCGGAAGCCATCCTTCAACACCTGACGCACAGCCGCCTCAATGCTGTCCGCCGCCTGATCCAGATCCAGGGAATACCGCAGCATCATGGCTGCCGAAAGGATCGTGGCAATGGGATTTGCCAGATTCTTTCCTGCAATGTCCGGCGCTGACCCGTGGCTTGGCTCATACAGGCCGAACCTGGTCTCATTTAAGGATGCAGAAGCCAGCATTCCGATAGAACCGGTCACCATGCTTGCCTCATCCGACAGGATATCTCCAAACATATTTTCCGTCAGAATCACATCAAACTGTGCCGGATCTCTCACCAGCTGCATGGCACAGTTGTCCACCAGCATATGCTCCAGGGTCACATCCGGGTAATCCTTTGCCACTTCCTCCACCACAGCTCTCCACAGTCTGGAGGAATCCAGCACATTGGCCTTATCCACGCTGCACACCTTATGGCGCCTCTTTCTGGCAATATCAAATCCCTTCACTGCGATCCGGCGGATCTCTTCTTCACTGTAAACCAGAGTGTCTACCGCTTTGCGCACTCCATGCTCTGTGGTGGTGCGGCGTTCTCCAAAGTAAAGCCCTCCGGTAAGCTCTCTCATGATCATCATATCAAAACCTGCTTTGCTGATATCCTCTCTCAAGGGGCAGGCTGCCCGAAGTTCTTCATATAAATAAGCGGGCCGCAGGTTCGCAAACAGGTTCAACGATTTTCTTATTTTTAACAGACCTGCCTCCGGCCGTCTCTCCGGCGGAAGCTGATACCACAGAGAAGTCTTTGCATCTCCCCCAATGGAACCCATCAAAACTGCATCGCTTGCTTTGGCAGTCTCGATAGCCTCATCGGTAAGGGGGATCCCATGTACATCAATGGAGGCTCCTCCCATCAAAACATCTGTGTAATCCAGGGTAAAACCAAATTTCTTTCCGGCTGCATCCAGCACCTTCTGCGCTTCTCTTACAATCTCCGGGCCAATCCCATCACCGGGAATTACAGCGATCTTATATCCCATTGTTTTTCATCCTTTCCATGTAAACCTGCATTTTATCTGCCCTTTCTCCCCCAAAACCCTTTGCAGACAAACGGGAAAACACTTTTGTTGTATATATTAATTTATTTTTTGAAATTTTTCAACCCAAACTGCGAAAAATGTGCTATACTATTTGCGGTGAACCACAAAATCACACTAAAATTTAAGATTTTACAGAAGGAAGCAAGAAAAATTATGGATTACTTAGATTATCAGATTTTAAACGAACTCAAAACCAACGCCAGACAGACCGCCTCTGAGATCAGCAAAAATATCCATCTGTCCGTATCCACGGTCATTGAGCGAATCAAAAAGATGGAAAAATCCGGATTGATCCAATATTATACTGCTATCACAGATGACGCAAAGCTGGGAAATGACATCACAGTCCTCATGGAGGTGAGCATGGAGCACCCCCGCTATAATGAGGATTTCATCCATCAGGTAAACACTCACCCAAACATCATTGCCTGCTACTATCTCACCGGGGATTTTGATTTTCTTCTGAAGATCTGCTGCAAATCCGCAGACCACCTGGAGCAGATACACAAGCATATCAAAGACTGCAATGGCGTGCGTTTTACCAAATCCCACTATGTGCTGAGAACAGTGAAGAATATTCACTCCTCACCAGCTGATCTGGACGAGGAATAAAAGAATAGGAGGAATATCCCCCCTACCCTTCTTTGCATTTTAGGAAACTACCAAAAAATAAAAACAGGCTACTGCAAAATCTAGTCTTTCTTCTGACTTCTGAAGATTTTACAATAGCCTGTTTCATCTAAGTTCTTACCTGTTAAAGTTTTATTTTTCAGATTCGCAGCCGATATCATGCAGCTATTTGGAAATTGGCTTATTATTTTATGATACAGCCGAATACGCATAACTATTTTCATACATAAATTCCGGAGCGCAGTCAATTTCCCCGTCTAGCCAGGTGACAACTCCATGATCGATTTTCCCATCTTTAAATACAGTCTCATCATCCAGGGGCGCAAAAACTTCTCCTATCAATATACTTGCGTCAAACAATCTTGTTTCCCCATTGGAAAACGTAATAAGCATTATTTTATCTGAAAGAATTTTCATTGCAGATACAGAAACACTTTCCGTAGGTGTACCTCCATATACAATTCCGTTCATCACATACATCTGTTTCCCCTCCAATACTTCTCCATCCAGCGCCATTGACGCTTCATATTCACCATAATAAACATGAACATGAGGCTTATGATGTTTATCATTATCATTAAAAATCATTTTAATGATAATTCCGTAAAATCTGCTTATCTCCGGCATAATCTCCCCCCTTCCTTCCAACGCTCCTATTTCTAAAATCAGTATACCATTAACCATGACAGAATAAAAGAAAAACTTCCGGTTTTAGATAGTTCAGATAGCCTCCTGCAAATATTGTATAAATATTTTATAAAATGCTTGCTGAATTGGAAGAAACTGTGTATAGTAGTAATAGTGTCCAAAAGAGACAGTAATAGAATTGCAGGAGGAAAATCAGAATGATGAATTTATTGACAGAGGCTGCTCCGGCTGGAGCCGCAGGCGGCGGAATGATGCTGATGCTGGTCTACATCCTGATCATCGGCGGCGCCATGTATTTCTTTGCCATCCGTCCCCAGAAAAAAGAGCAGAAGAGAATGGCTGCTCTGCTGGCTTCCATGGAAGTAGGCGACGTGGTAGTGACCACCAGCGGATTTTACGGCATTGTGATCTCTATTCAGGACGATGACTGCATCGTAGAGTTCGGCAACAACAAAAACTGCCGTATTCCCATGAGAAAAGCTGCCATCGCTGAGGTAGAAAAGCAGAGTGAAGCTGTAGAAGCTGCTCCGGAAAAGACTGAGAACAAAAAAGAAAAATAACTGTTTCAAGCCAATCCTTTTGCGGATTGGCTTGAATTCGTTAAAGCAGCGGAAAATGGTTTAAAAAAGCCCTGCAAAGGAGGAGATTTCCCGTATTCCATTCGGGAACGCTCCTCCTTTGCAGGGTATTTTCATGAAAAGCGCTTCGCTCCGTCAGCGTTTCCTACTCTCCCGCCAGCATACCGTCAATCTTATGCTTTTTATACCGCTGATAGCAGCCTGCGTCAATAGCCTCCCGAATCTCCTCCATCATATGATTATAGAAATAAAGATTGTGAAGAACACAAAGGCGCATCCCCAGCATCTCCTTAGCCTTCAAAAGATGGCGGATATAGGCTCTGCTGTAGCTGCGGCAGGCCGGACACTGACAGCCCTCCTCTATAGGACGCTCATCCAGCTCATACTTGGCATTAAACAGGTTCAGCTTGCCGTGATTGGTATACACATGACCGTGACGGCCATTGCGGCTGGGATACACACAGTCAAAAAAGTCCACGCCACGATCTACTCCTTCCAGGATGTTGATGGGAGTACCCACTCCCATCAGATAGGTTGGTTTATCCTCCGGCAGATACGGAGTCACAGCCTCAATGATCCGGTACATCTCCTCATGACTTTCCCCCACAGCCAATCCTCCAATGGCATAGCCGTCCAGATCCAGTTCTGCGATCTGCTTGGCGTGTTCAATGCGGATGTCCTCATAAATGGCTCCCTGATTGATCCCAAAAAGCATCTGATGTTTATTAATGGTATCCTCCAGTCCATTCAGTCTGGCCATCTCCGTCTTGCAGCGATGAAGCCATCTTGTGGTGCGGTCCACCGAATTCTGCACATAGGTGCGGTCTGCCACGCTGGAAGGGCATTCATCAAAAGCCATGGCAATAGTGGATGCCAGGTGAGACTGGATCTGCATACTCTGCTCCGGCCCCATGAAAATCTTTCGCCCGTCAATGTGGGACTGGAAATAAACGCCCTCCTCCTTGATCTTTCTGAGACTTGCCAGGGAAAATACCTGGAATCCGCCAGAATCCGTTAAAATGGGACGGTCCCAGTTCATAAACTTATGAAGTCCGCCCAGTTTTTTTACAATCTCATCTCCCGGACGGACGTGAAGATGGTAGGTGTTGGATAATTCCACCTGCGTCCCGATGGTCTTTAAATCCTCCGTGGAAACCGCTCCCTTGATGGCTGCCACAGTTCCCACATTCATAAACACCGGTGTCTGAATCACTCCATGAACGGTTCTGAACTCTCCCCGCTTGGCTCCCCCGTCTTTTTTTAATAATGTATAATTTTTACTCATAAATGGTCTGCCTTTCCTGCTTTTTTATCACTTTTTACTCTGGTTTTTTCCTAATCCTTTCCTTATAAAATGTGGAAATTTTAATGTTTCCCGGAAATGTTCTGAAATAATTTAGAACTATTTTTGCATTCTTAGTATATATGGAAAAATTTAATAATGCAAGGGGTTTGAATTTTTTAAGATTTTGTCGTATAATGTATCCTTAGATTTTTATGAGGTCCATTTATAACGGTTCCGCCATTTCCCACTGTATCCTATGGCCAGACCGTAAAAAACTTCGCCGCAGTATCCGGGTTTTCCCGGATATCCGGCATTTTAAACAAAGGAGGCAGCAGATACAATCTGACTATTATGAATGAACGAAACATACATACTCTCGGAATTGATATCGGCTCTACTACAGTTAAGATCGCCATCTTAGACGAAAAACAGCAGCTTCTGTTTTCCGATTACGAACGCCATTATGCCAATATCCAGGAAACCCTGGCTTCTCTGACTCAAAAGGCGATCCACCAGCTGGGGGAACTGACCGTAGCTCCGGTAATCACAGGCTCCGGCGGGCTGACCCTTGCCACCCATATGGGCATTCCCTTTGTGCAGGAGGTGATCGCCGTGTCCTCTTCCCTGCAGCATCTCTGTCCGAAAACGGATGTTGCCATTGAGCTTGGAGGAGAGGATGCCAAGATCATTTACTTTGAAGGTGGCACGGTGGAACAGCGGATGAACGGCATCTGCGCAGGAGGCACTGGTTCCTTTATCGACCAGATGGCCTCTCTGCTCCAGACAGATGCGCCGGGACTGAATGAATATGCGAAAAATTATCAGTCCCTCTACTCCATCGCTGCCCGCTGCGGCGTGTTTGCCAAATCCGATATCCAGCCCTTGATCAATGAGGGCGCCACCAAGGAAGACTTGGCGGCTTCTATTTTCCAGGCGGTTGTAAACCAGACCATCAGCGGTCTGGCCTGCGGCAAGCCGATCCGGGGCCATGTAGCATTTTTAGGCGGTCCCCTGCACTTTCTGTCCGAGCTTCGCACCGCTTTTATCCGGACTCTGAAACTGGACGATGAGCATGCCATTATTCCGGAAAACTCTCACCTGTTTGCCGCCATAGGCTCTGCGCTCAATGCAGACCTGTCGGTGACCACTACCCTGGGAGATTTGACCAGTCAGCTTTCTCACAGCATTAAGCTGGAATTTGAAGTGGCCCGCATGGAGCCCCTTTTTGCATCCAAAGAAGACTACGAAGAATTTATTGAGCGGCAGAACAGCTACAATGTGGTAACCGATGATCTTTCCACCTATGAAGGGAACTGCTTTCTGGGAATCGACGCCGGTTCCACTACTACGAAGGCTGCCCTGGTAGGGGAGGACGGCTCCCTGCTGTATTCTTTCTACAGCAATAACAACGGAAGCCCCTTAAAGACCACCATCCGGGCTATGCAGGAGATCTACTCCCTGCTGCCGGATACTGCCAATATCGTATATTCCTGCTCCACCGGCTACGGAGAGGCGCTGATCAAGGCCGCCCTGATGCTGGATGAGGGGGAGGTAGAGACCGTATCCCACTATTATGCCGCCGCCTTTTTTGATCCCCAGGTGGATTGTATTCTGGACATTGGCGGCCAGGATATGAAGTGCATTAAGATTAAAAATGAAACCGTGGACAGTGTGCAGTTAAACGAAGCCTGCTCCTCCGGCTGCGGTTCCTTTATTGAAACCTTTGCCAAATCCCTGAATTACTCTGTTCAGGATTTTGCAAAGGCGGCCCTTTTTGCCAAAAATCCCATTGACCTTGGCACCAGATGTACGGTATTTATGAACTCCAAGGTAAAGCAGGCGCAGAAAGAGGGGGCGGAGGTTTCCGACATCTCTGCGGGCCTGGCCTACTCGGTGATCAAAAACGCGCTGTATAAGGTAATCAAGGTCTCTGATGCAGCAGAGCTCGGGAAACACATTGTGGTTCAGGGCGGCACCTTCTACAACGATGCTGTGCTGCGCAGCTTTGAAAAAATCGCAGGCTGCGAGGCGATCCGTCCGGATATTGCAGGAATCATGGGAGCCTTCGGCGCTGCTCTCATTGCCAGGGAGCGGTACAAACCGGGCAAAGAAACTACCATGCTGTCCATTGACAAGATCAATACCCTGCAGTTTACCACCCATATGGCCAAGTGCAAAGGCTGCACCAACCAGTGCCGTCTCACTATCAACCGTTTCTCCGGAGGACGCCAGTTTATCAGCGGAAACCGCTGCGAACGGGGCATCGGCAAGGAGCGGAATAAAGACAATATCCCCAACCTGTTTGACTTTAAAAACAAACTGCTGTTTTCCTACCCTCCTCTGGAGGAGGATGAAGCTGTGCGGGGCATTGTGGGGATCCCAAGGGTTCTGAATATGTATGAGAATTATCCCTTCTGGTTCCGTTTCTTTACCAACCTGAAATACCGGGTAATTCTCTCCCCCCCTTCCTCCAGGAAGATTTATGAGCTGGGCATTGAGTCCATTCCCAGTGAGTCAGAATGCTATCCTGCAAAGCTGGCCCACGGTCATGTAGAATGGCTGATCAAGCACGGGGTTCCCTATATTTTTTATCCCTGCATTCCCTATGAGCGGAATGAGTTTCCCGATGCCCCCAACCATTACAACTGCCCCATTGTCACCTCCTATGCGGAGAACATTAAAAACAATGTGGAGGATCTGCGCACCGGGCGGGTACGATTTGATAATCCCTTTATCGCCTTCACCAACTTAAACACTGTGACCGGACAGCTGGTGAAAGCATTTCCGGATATCCCTCAGCTGGAGGTGGAGGCAGCTGCCAAAGCCGGATGGGCAGAGCTGGAACGCACAAGACAGATCATGTACCAGAAGGGGCAGGAAACCTTAAAATATATGGAAGAAACAGGGCGCCGGGGCATTGTTCTGGCAGGGCGGCCCTATCATGTAGACTCAGAGATCAATCACGGGATCCCGGAGCTGATCAACTCCTACGGCATTGCGGTGCTTACAGAGGATTCCGTGTCCAATCTCAATCCGGTGGATCGGCCTCTGATCGTTCTGGATCAGTGGATGTACCACAGCCGCCTTTACGCAGCAGCCAACTTCGTAAAAACCAGAGAGGATCTGGATCTGATCCAGCTGAATTCCTTCGGCTGCGGTCTGGATGCTGTGACCACAGACTGTGTCAATGACATCCTATCTTCCTCCGGAAAGATCTATACCTGTTTAAAAATCGATGAGGTGAATAACCTGGGAGCTGCAAGGATCCGGATACGTTCCCTTATCGCTGCCATCCGCGTTCGGGAAGAGCGAAAACAGAGCCGCACCATTGTGCCCTCCAGCATCTCTCCGGTCTCCTTTACCCAGGAAATGCGGAAAAATTACACCATTCTCTGTCCCCAGATGTCTCCCATCCATTTTGGGATGCTGGAATCCGCCTTTCAGGCAGGAGGCTATCATCTTGAGGTCGTAAAGGCTGACGAGCGAAAGGCTGTGGACATGGGGCTGAAATATGTAAACAACGATGCCTGCTATCCCTCCCTCATTGTGGTAGGGCAGATGATGGAGGCCCTACACTCCGGAAAGTACGACTTAAACCGCACCGCCATTATTATGACCCAGACCGGCGGCGGCTGCCGCGCTTCCAATTACGTAGGATTTTTCCGCCGGGCTCTGCGCAAAGCAGGAATGGAACAGATTCCTGTGATCTCCCTGAATTTAAGTGGATTGGAGAGCAATCCAGGCTTTCAGTTAAGCTACAATATGGTAAGACGGGGACTGTTTGCCGTCGTATTCGGAGATATATTTATGCGCTGTCTCTACCGGATGCGTCCTTATGAGCTGGTTCCCGGCTCTGCCAATAAGCTTCATCGGGAATTGGAGTCACAGTGCAAAGAATTTTTGCTCCACTCCAATGCAGGCTACCGGGGCTTCCGACAGCTTTGCCGGGAGATCGTGCAGAAATTTGACCATCTTCCCATCACCGATGAGGTAAAGCCGAAAGTGGGCATAGTGGGAGAGATCCTGGTAAAATTCAATCCCGCTGCCAACAATCATCTGGTAGAGCTTCTGGAGGCGGAAGGAGCAGAAGCTGTAGTTCCCGATCTCATGGACTTTCTGCTCTACTGCTTCTACAACCAGAACTTTAAGGCAGAAAATCTTGGTGCCAAACGTTCTTCTGCCTTTATGGGAAATCTGGGAAATTCCATCCTGGAATGGCTGCGAAAAACTGCCCGGACAGAGTTGGAGAACAGCACCCACTTTGCTCCCCCTGCCCGCATCGAAGAGCTGGGAAATATGGCAAAGGATATTGTATCCCTGGGCAACCAGACCGGAGAGGGATGGTTCCTTACAGGAGAGATGCTGGAGCTGATCCATGGCGGTACCAACAATATCGTTTGTACCCAGCCCTTTGGCTGTCTCCCCAACCATGTGGTGGGCAAGGGCGTGATCAAAGAGATCCGCAGACGCTATCCTCTGGCCAACATTGTGGCCATTGACTATGATCCCGGCGCCAGCGAAGTAAACCAGCTGAACCGGATCAAGCTGATGCTTTCCACGGCGCAGAAGAATCTGGAAAAAGAAGCTCTGGAGAAAGCGGAATAATACTTCCCCCATGCGGAATATCTATGGAACTGAAAATCCAAAAAACAGATGCTGCAGTCCTCCTTTTGGAGATACTGCAGCATCTGCCTGTTTTATCCTGTAAAATATCCACCACAATTTTCTCAAACGCGGCAATTTCCCTTAAACCATACTATTTCCATTCTTTGCTTCACTTCAATGTACTGCTTCTGCTCACTCAGGATACCCAGCCGTTCCCCTGTTCATCCAGCCAGAGCCCTCCCCATTGGGGTGTGAGAATTTCTCCTGTTTCAGTCTGATTCAGCCCGGTGTCTGGATTATAGTAGACCCACATTGTCTCAGTTCCATCCTCAGAGGTAAACAGAGTCTTATGATCTGCATTGTTTATCACATAATCCCCGATACTGCCAATGGGTTCTTCCTGATAAAGGATCGTATCCAGATTGCTTTTCCAGTAATTTCCTTCTTTGGTCCAGATCCCATGAGCGCCGTCGATCAAAGTCCCGTCTGCCTCAGGAAACAGATTGACAGAACTGCCGTCCCGCACGCTGTAAAGAGTGACCGTCTGATTGGTCTGCTGCTCTGCACTATGACTCTCTGCCTGAGACTGGGCTTCTGTCTGCCCTTGGTTCTCCTGCTGGCTCACGCCTCCCGGTTTTTTGTCAGACAGATACTGGGCGGATACATAGCCGGTTCCTCCATTGTAGGAGATCTGATACCAGCCGGTATCCGTACTGCCATTCTTTACCAAGCCGGTCACCTTTACCTGCTGGCCGTAACCTAAGGTTCCCAAAACACTGCTGCCTGCATCGCTGCTGCTTCGCACATTCAGCCCTACATTTGTGGTCACATACCCATCAAAGGAAACGCTGCTGATGCTTCCGGACTGGCTGCCTGCTGATGCCTGCGGCGCTGCCGCCGTTTTCGTCCCGTAGGTCAGGATTTCCACACTCTCCACTGCGTCCTGCACAGCGGCAAAATCCTCTTCTGCCGCCACAGATCCGGTGATGATAAACACTTCGTCCTTTGTGGAAATAATGCTCTGGCAAAGGTATCGTCCGCCACAGCCACTGACGGGAGCTGCTCCCCATTAGAAAGATGAAGAATGGCGATCCGGTCATTTCCTTTTGCCAGGGTCACCCAGGTATCCTGATCCTCCACCTGTTTCCACTCCTTATCCGGTGTCTGAAGCTTCAGCACCTGATCTGCTGTGACAAACTCCTCCGCCATAACCGGCATTCCCATAGCCAGCGCTCCTGCCATTCCCGCCAAAACGATGTTCCATTTTCCTTTCATTCCAGTTTCTCCTTTCTTCGCCAGGCCTTTCCCTCCATAGCTGTATCAGCATTTCATACTTCTGCTATACAGCACTGTCAAATCAGCCCCTGTAGATAGAAAAGAGCTTATCACTTTTTTTACTGTTTTGCTTCTTATGTCCTTTATCTTGGCTGATCTGTCCTGCAAATGTCCTTACTGCCAGTCAGTATCCATTCTCACTGCCACCTCAAAGGAATCCCCATCATAATGAAACGTAATATCTCCCTGATACTTTTCCACAATACTTTCCACGCTTTTTATCCCAAAGCCGTGGGCGCTCTTATCCGATTTTGAGGTCAGAAAGCCCCTCTCTTTCCTCTCCGGCATCTGACTGCTGGTATTGGATAGCTGAAGCAAAAACATCTCATTCACTGTTTTTAACATCAGACGGATCTCCCGCTTTCCCACCTCACAGTTTCCGGCTGCCTCAATGGCATTATCCAGCAGATTTCCAAGAAGCACCACAAAATCGGCATCCTCCATGGGAATGCTGTCCAGCTCTGCCTCCAGCGTAAATTCGATCATCTGCTCATCCATCAACCGTTTTTTCACATTTAAAATAAAATCCAGGGTGGAAATGCCTGTCCAGACCCGGCGCTGCTTCTGGGCAATATCCTGTCGGTATTCCCGCAGAAAACGGCTGGCAGCCTGATAATCCTCTGCATCCAGACACTCTCCCACATACTGGATCAGCTGCTTCTCGTCATGGATCAGCTGTCGGTTTTGCTCATAAGCGATCTGCAGCTCCCGATACTGCAGCTCCACCGCTGTATTCCGCACATCCAGCAGTTTTTTTTCATTTTCCATAGTTTTTACTAACGATCTGGTTAAGAAAAACAGTGAGGCAAACACAGTAATTATGACAAAGCCAAAGGTAACTGTCATCACGGTAGCATCAATACTTTTGATGCCTGAAATCATCAATCCTGTCAATGCCCACCACTCAATGAAAATCACCAGAAAGAGCATCCGCTTATGATGTTCCAGTATTCTTTTCAGTATCAGCTCCACCGGCAGATAGCGAAAAAGCAAAACAATCGCTCCGTAGATCATAAGTCCGTAAACCACGGTGGAATATCGGTGCAGCAGCGGTGTGATATTTACCACTCCCCAGTTTTGGTTCTCCATTTTTCCCACATACACCGCATAGATACAGCGCAGCAGGCCAATGTTGCACAGGTAAAACCATTCCCACAGATAGGCCTGCCTTAGCTGGCATCTGTAAAAACCATAAAGAAAAAACGGAATCATGACGTTTGCAAGCAGAATCATTCCGTTTGATATGTAGCCTAACCAGGTATTCCAGGAAATAATAAATCCAGCTCCGATAAACAGCAGCAGCTTCACCACACCGTAAAACGCTTTCACTGCCTTGGGATTCTGAAGCTTCTCTTCCACCAGCCACCGCAATGCCAGGTATAGGAGCGTCCCTATCCCGGAGATCAGCAGCTTTACCGCCAGATCTGCTTTGATAAAATTGTGGGCAATCAAAAGATAAATCAGGCCATACGTGCAGAAAGTCCCTACTGTAAACTGAGGCTCCTCCTTCTGCCGTCTGGGAAAGATCTTTCCAAAGATCCAGATCCCAATGGCTGTCTCTATAAAGCCCAGACTATTGTACAATATAAAAAGCATCATCCTCTATCCCCGCCAAAAATCTGTAATTTTTCTCTTCACTTCCTGCAGTCTGGGTGCCCCCACCGGCAGCAAAGTGCCATCCCGCATCCGAATCTTCTGATCCTTCAGAGACATCACATGGCGGATATTCACTGCGTAGCTTTTATCGATCATAATAAATTCTCTGGCATTTAACTCCTCCACCACCGCAGTGAGGGCTTTTCGCACCCTGCTCTCCCGTCCCTGATGGACAAGCACGGTGTATTTTCCCTCCTTCTTCAGGTACTGGATCTCCCTGCTGCTGATCTTCTCCAGAGAATTTTTCACTTCTATAATATAGTAGTTCTCCTCCCGCTCTAGCAGTTGGGAAAGCAGCGTCTCATAAGTTTCCGGAAGCTTTTTTTCCAGCAGCTCCTTGGGAATGTAGCGATAGGTATTCACTTCATAGGCCTCTACCGCATATTCTACAAAATTAGTCACAAATATGATCACCGGATCCGGATAATGCCTGCGGATGCTTTTTGCCGCCTCCAGCCCGTTTTTCCCCGGCATCTCCACATCCAGCACATACAGATCATACTGTTCTTCCTCCAAGCCCATGATAAACCACTCGGAATTCTGGAAGGTCTGAATCTCCCAGTCTATTCCCTTAGATGAAAAAAGAGTTCTGTGATCTTTTTCTCCTTTTCCAGATAATATCCCTCGTCATCCACCAAAGCGATCTTAACCATTTTTTCACCTTCTCTTTTTTAATGTATTATTATGTTAACAAATCTTTATTTCTTTATCAACTATTTTCATGCATTATAACTGCGCCGCAGCGCGATCCTGCAAACCAACGACGCTTGCGGCATTCACCAAATATCCACACAAGAGCTTCTGCTTGGCTCATTGCTTGAAAAACGAAAACATCAGACCCTCAAAATTTTTGCTTCTATAAAAATACACCCAGGCAGCATTGCAAACCACCTGGGTGTCTCATTTACTTCTTTAAGGAAGCCTCTCATAAAGCTCCATCTTTCGGTACATCCGTCTGGCCAGCGCCTCATTCCAGTCTCCCGGCAAGGCTCTCCAGCGCCAGTTCTCTCCCTGGGTGGAAGGAATATTCATCCGCCCTTCCCTGCCAAGTCCCAAAAGATCCTGCATCTGAACGATCACCAGATCTGCCCGGCTGGCCCACAGGGCAGTCATCATGCCCCAGTTTTCTTCCTTTCCAGGCTCCAGACGCAGATACTCTCTGGCAAGAGCCACATCCTCCGGATCTGCCTGTTCCAGCCACCCAAGAGCAGTGTCATTGTCATGAGTTCCCACATAGGCTACACAGTTTTGAGGATAATTGTGAGGCTGATACATCCTGCCGCCTCCGTCCCTCCGGTCGAAGCCAAATTCCAGAACCTTCATTCCCGGAAAACCAGTGTACTCCAGAAGGCTTTTTACCTCCGGAGTGATAAAGCCCAGATCCTCTGCAATGATCTGCTGTTTCCCCATGGCTTTCTCCAAAGCCGCAAAGAAATCCTTTCCAGGTCCCTTCTCCCAGGCCCCTCTGCTGGCGTCCTTGTCCCCCCAGGGGATGGCATAGTAGGACTCAAATCCCCGGAAGTGATCGATCCGCAGGATATCGTAAAGCCGAAGCTGGAAAGAAATCCGGTGGATCCACCAGCCATATCCCTCCTGCTTCATCCGCTGCCAGTCAAACAGAGGATTCCCCCAAAGCTGTCCTGTGGCAGAAAAGCCGTCCGGCGGGCAGCCCGCCACCTTTCTGGGATGAAGGTTTTCATCCATCTGGAACTGTTCCGGATGGGCCCACACATCTGCGCTGTCCTCTGCCACATAGATAGGCAGATCTCCGATAATGGAGATTCCCCTTTCCCTGGTGTTTCTTTTCAGGATTTCCCACTGATGAAAAAACAGAAACTGCACGCCCTTCCAGAACCAGAGCTCTTCCTCCAGCTCCTTCTTCGCCAGGGCCAGCGCTTCCGACTCTCTTCTTTTGAACGGTTCCGGCCACTGATTCCAGGCCGCTCCGGAGAACCTTCCTTTCAGAGCCATAAAGAGGGCGTAATCCTCCAGCCATCCAGCCTCTTTTTCACAAAATGCCTCCAGAAGGGAGAAATTTTTGGTTTTGAGACGATGAACTGCCTTTTCCAGCACAGCAAACCGTTTCTGATACAAAAGGCCATAATCCGTTTTCCCCGGATCCTCCCCCCAGGAGAGCTGCTGATATTCTTCCGGTTCCAATAGCCCTTCCTGTGAAAGCGCATCCAGATCAATAAGATATGGATTTCCCGCAAAAGAGGAGAATGGCTGATAAGGGGAATCCCCATAACCGGTGGGACCTATGGGCAAAACCTGCCAGCAGCTCTGCCCTGCGCTCTGTAAAAAATCCGCAAAGTCAAGCGCCGCCTTCCCCAGTGTGCCCACCCCCCAGGGGGAAGGCAATGAAGTAATGGGCATCAAAACGCCTGCTTTTCTCATACCTTCTCACATCCTTTCGCCATCTGCTTTCCTGTTTGTTTTCTCTTATAATTGTCTATCCGAAAGCTCCGCTTCAAAATCCCTCAGCCAATCGAAGCTTCCTCAGCCTGCAAATCCTGCTGTTGTCCCTGGCACTTCTATAGATTTTCCGCCTGTTTTCCGCAAAAACTGCTCTCACCCGGTATTGATATTCCCGGTTCTCCGGCACACACTCTCCCGCTCCACCAGCTGGAAGGGAATTCGCTCATGCACCGGTGGAAGCTCATAGTGAATGCTCTGAAGAAGGGTTCTCACTCCGCTGTCCGCCAGCGCCTCCCCATCCTGCCGGATAGTGGTGAGCCTGGGGATGCTGTAGGCGGAGGATACAATGCCGTCATATCCGATAATGGATATGTCCTCCGGAATCTTAAGGCCCAGATCTGCCATAGCCCGCATGGCTCCCAGAGCGATCACATCTCCCAGGGCAAAAATAGCCGTAAGCTCCGGCTCCCGCTTCAAAAGACGTTTCGCTGCTTCGTACCCTGCTGCCATGGAGTAGCGGCAGGGCTCATACTGACGCTCAGTCTCAAACTCCAGTCCCCATTTCCCTGCGGAGCGGTACACTCCCTCCAGACGCCGGTAGCTGATCTGATCTTTGGAAAGATTGCCTCCCAGCACTCCGATCTTTCGGTGTCCGCAGGCATAAAGATAATCCACTGCCTCCTTGGCCCCGGCTCCGTCATCCGTAGAGAAGCTGGACAGATTGGAGAAGTTCAGTTCTCTGGCATCGTTGGTAAGCAGCACGCAGGGAACCGTAAGATTAGAAAAATCCCTTCGGAAAAACTCCATATCCCCTCCCAGAAACAGAAAACCCCTGGGGGTTTTCTGCTTGGACAGCTGCATGGCATATTGAATCTCATTGTCATCCTCATCCAGATAATCCACATACACCTCTTCCCCGCTGGTCAGGAATTTCGCCTGGATCCGCTCCAGGATATCAGAAAACAGCAGGTTCTGGGAGCCCTTTACCAAAACTGCAACAGCAGACTTGGCTCTCATTTTCAGATGCCTGGCATTGGTGTTCGGCTCAAAGCCCTGCTCCTGCACCACCGCCATCACCCGCTCTCTGGCTTTCCTGCTTACATCAGGATGATTGTTTAACACCCGGGAAACCGTTCCCAGGCTGTATCCGGACAGCCTGGCAATATCCTTGATCGTCATAAGCTATCCCTTGACAGCTCCGGCGATCACGCCTTTGATGATGTATTTCTGCCCTGCTACATAGACTATGATAATCGGCAGGATTGCCAGCATAATGCAGGCCATCATGGGGCCCATCTCCACACGGCCGTAGCTTCCCCGGAAAAACTGGATCAGCATGGAAATGGTTTTGTACTTATTAATATCCAAAATCAGAGTGGGCAGCAGATAATCGTTCCAGATCCACATCGCCTCCAGAATGGCCACTGACACCATGGTGGGACGCAGGATGGGAACCACAATGCGGAAATAAGTCTGCAAAGGACTGCAGCCGTCGATCAGGGATGCCTCCTCAATATCCAGAGGCACGCTGCGCATAAATCCGCAGAACATAAACACTGCCAGCCCTGCTCCAAAGCCAAGATAAATGATCCACAGCAGCCATGGCGTATCCAGCTGCAGAGTATCTGCCATGGAGGAGAGGGTAAACATTACCATCTGAAAAGGTACTACCATGGAAAATGCACACAAAAGATAAAGGCCCTTGGTCACTTTATTATTTACCCTTGTAATATACCAGGCAAACATGGAACAAAACAGCAAAATAGCGATCACAGAGGTTACTGTGATAAAGGTGGTGTAAAACAGGCTGCTTAAAAAGCCCTGGGACTGAATGGCATTCTCATAATTGGCCCACCCGGCAAAGCTCTCCCCTGTGGGAAGCTGAAATGCCGTGTTGGTGCTGATGGCGCTTTCCACCTTCAGAGAATTCATCAGTACCATGAAAATAGGGTACATATAAAACAGTGACACCACTGCCATTATAATACTTATGATTCGATTAGAACGGCGCTCTTGCTTCATTACTGCTGCACCTCCTTTTTCCTGGTCACCTGGAGCTGTATCAGGGAAATGGCAATCACGATCAGACAAAAGATCACTGCCTTAGCCTGGCCGATACCTCTCCACTGAGGGCCGGAACGGCCGTAGAAGGTATAGTAAATGTTGTAGGCCAGCAATTCGCTCTGGTGAGCCGGCTGTCCTGCCGTCAAAGCCATGTTCTGGTCAAACAGCTTAAAGCTGTTGGTGATGGTAAGGAACAGGCAGATGGTGATGGAGGGCATCAGCATAGGCAGCTTCACCTTCAGAAGGGTCTGCCATGGAGTAGCCCCGTCGATCTGAGCTGCCTCTGTGAGGGTATCCGGAATGCTCTGAAGACCTGCCACATAAATGATCATCATATAGCCGATCTGCTGCCAGCACATCAGAATCACCAATCCCCAGAAACCGGCCGTGGCATCCAGCGCCAGCAGCGGCCGTTTCATCAGGCTGAGCACACAGTTTAACAGGATCTGCCAGATATATCCCAGCACGATTCCGCCGATCAGATTGGGCATAAAAAATACGGTACGGTATACATTTCTTCCCCGGATCTCTCTGGTGAGGATCAGGGCCACGCACAGTCCGCACAGATTGATGGCAAGAGTGCTGACCACCACAAATGCACAGTTAAACCAGAACGCATGACTGAAAGTAGGGTCACTGATGGCTTTCATAAAATTAGAAACTCCAATAAACTTTGCATCCCTCACAGTGGTGAACTGACAGAACGCCAGATAAACTCCCTGTATAAATGGGATCACAAAGCCAATGAGAAACGCTGCCAGAGTGGGCAGCAAAAATACGGGCCAGTATCGTTTGATTGCTTTTTCCAAAACAGTCCAGCCTCCTTTCTTCTGAAACTATCCTCATCAGCAGCCTCTGCCTCTATCAGATGTAAAACTTTCCAGCTCCCTGATGACGCAGTTTGGGCAGGCCGCGCATCAAAGCGGCAGCCTGCCCGGAAAACTGATAAGGTATTTTAATAATCGTTCCTAATCCGTTGCTTGTTCACTTAGCCGTTTGCAAGAGCGTACTCAGCTGCCCAGTTGTCCACGAAAGCAGAAACAACTGCTGCCCAGTTGTCGTCGGTCTGATCTGCCGCATATACTGCCAGTGCAGAACCAACCATATTCTTCCACTCCTCAGAAGGCATGGTGGTAAAGTTCCAACTTACCGGAGTCTTTCCATCAGCGGTCATCTGAGCGTCAACAGATACAAACAGATTGGTGGATGCAGGAGCCTGCTTGAAGGGGATGGCAAATGCCATACCTGCTTCACCGGAAGGCATAGCGCCCTCGCCGCCGGTAAGAGCCTTCAGAGCGGTCTCATCGGTTACGCACCACTCCATGAAATCAAGAGTAGCCTGAATGTCCTCTTCGCTGGCATTCTTATTTACACACCAGTAGTTCTCACTTCCGGTACACAGACCCTGGTTCGCCTCATCTCCTGCTCCGATGTAGATGGGGATCATGGTCACATCATCGTCTGTATATTTGCCTTCTCCAACCACATTGCCGTATTCCCAAGAACCGTTCTGGTAGAACACTGCTGCTCCGTTTAAGAAATCGTTGAGAGAATCATTGGCTGTCTTTGCTGTCAGATCTGTGGGCTCACAGGTAGAATTGTTGATGTACAGATCCCACATATTTCTGTAATTATCCAGGTAAGTGCCCTCAATGGCATCTGTGGAGGAGATTCCCTTCTCCTGATACTCATAGTAGATAGGCAGATTTGCCAGGTGGGTCTTAAATCTCCAGTCAGAGGAACTGTCCATACCTGCGGAGGTGAAAGCTGCAAATCCCAGCTCGTCCTTTCTTGCGGTAATATCCTCTGCCACCTTCTTCAGATCTTCAAAGGACTGGATATCCTCTACCTTATATCCTGCCTCTCCCAGAAGAGTCTTGTTTACGATCAGTCCGTAGGACTCGATTACATAAGCGATGCCATAAACAGCTCCGTCCTCAGAAAGGGCATAATCATCGCTGGTCAGCTCTCCGTAAATACCGCTTCCGCTCAGGTCATAGCAGTAATCCTTCCAGCTCTTTAATCCTACAGGGCCGTTCACCTGGAACATGGTGGGGGCATCACTGGATGCCATCTCGCTGGTAAGCATGGTCTCATAGGTACCGGAAGCCGCAGTAGTCACAGTCACCGGAACGCCGGTCTGCTCCGTGTAAACCTTTGCCAGCTCCTGCCACTGAGCATCCTGCTCCGGCTTGAAGTTCAGATAATAAACAGAACCTGCGGGAGCCTCCGCTGCCTCTTCTGCGTATACCGGAACTGCTGAAACTGCGGTAGCTGCCGCAAGACCCAATGCCAATAACTTTTTCTTCATTCTCATAACCTCCTTAACAAATAAACACTGAAAACACTACACCGTATTTCACTGGAAACATTTCCAGAAACGTTTCCAGTTGTGATGTTTTTATTTTAATATAATTAGACACAAATGTCAATCTGGCAGCTTTTTATTTCTGTATTTTCAGCATTTTATATAATTCTGTTCAGGATATTTTGTATACTATTTTTGTTATTTCTTGGAATATTTGTATTATTCAAAGAATAAAGATGCCTGCAACACAGAATTCTCCGCCTGCGGCGGCCGCATTTGCGACAGAATTCCACTGCGCCGCAGCGCGATCCTGCACGGAGTGCTTTTTTATTTAACCGGAGTTTCCTGTCAGATAAAAAAAGGCTGCCCCAAAATGGTTTCCCGCTTTTGGCGTCTCCATTTTGAGGCAGCCTTTATCATTCGTACCTATTTACATTTACAACAGACAATTCTCACAAAGCTGCATGGTATATCTGCTTTTCTCTTTTAGTGATGGAACAGCCGGATGCCGGTAAAGGCCATAGCCATGCCATACTTATTGCAGGTGGCGATCACATCTTCGTCCCGGACAGATCCTCCCGGCTCTGCAATGTATTTTACTCCGCTCTTGTGAGCCCGCTCAATATTGTCTGAGAAGGGGAAGAAGGCGTCAGAACCTAAGGTCACATCCTGAAGCTGATCCAGCCATGCCCGCTTCTCTTCCTCTGTAAATACCTCCGGCTTTCTGGTAAATACCTTCTGCCATGCCCCCTCTGCCAGCACATCTGCAGATTCATTTCCAATATACACATCAATGGCATTGTCCCGCTCTGCCCTGGTGATGTGATCTGCAAAGGGAAGCTCCAATACCTTGGGACACTGACGAAGGAACCAGTTGTCCGCCTTCTGGCCTGCCAGACGGGTACAGTGTACTCTGGACTGCTGACCGGCTCCGATACCGATGGCCTGTCCGCCTTTTACATAGCACACAGAGTTGGACTGGGTATATTTCAGTGTGATCAGGGCAATCTTCAGATCCGTGAGAGCTTCTTTTGGGATATCCTTGTTTTCTGTCACCACATTGGCCAGCAGAGCATCATCGATCTTCAGCTCCTGACGGCCCTGTTCAAAGGTGATGCCGTACACCTGCTTCCGCTCAATGGGATTGGGACGGAAATTTTCATCAATCTGGATTACATTGTAGTTGCCTTTTTTCTTCTGTCCCAGGATCTCAAGAGCTTCTTTGGTGTAACCGGGAGCAATGACGCCATCGGACACCTCCCGCTTAATGAGCATGGCGGTATCTTTGTCGCACACATCCGAGAGGGCAATAAAATCTCCGAAGGAGGACATCCGGTCAGCGCCTCTGGCTCTCGCGTATGCGCAGGCCAAAGGAGAAAGTTCTCCCAGATCATCCACCCAGTAGATCTTTGCCAGCGTCTCATCCAGCGGCAGTCCCACTGCCGCGCCGGCAGGAGACACATGCTTAAAAGAAGTGGCTGCCGGAAGGCCTGTGGCCTCCTTCAGTTCCTTCACCAGCTGCCAGCCGTTAAAGGCATCCAGAAAATTGATATAGCCCGGTCTCCCGGAAAGCACCTGGATGGGAAGCTGGCTTCCATCCTCCATGTAAATCCTGGAAGGTTTCTGGTTGGGGTTGCATCCGTATTTTAACTGTAATTCCTGCATTTGAATCCTCCTCGTTCTTCTGACCTTGTTTCTTAAAATTGATTGCTGGTCTTAGCTGCCTGCTCTTTTCAGGGCTGGTGCCAAACTTTGATCCTGCGCTCCGATCTTTTTCTGATCCCGCGCTCCAGTCTTTATCTCTGATTTTTATTTACGATTTTTGTCTCATAAGCGCCTGTTGCAATATCAATATACCGCACAAATAAGGATACTTTATTATCCTCATTCAGGCTGTTCCACAGCAGATCCGTGAAAGCCTCCATATCATCGGGAATACTCACCAGTTTAGGTTCTCCCTCAAAGCTGGGAAGCGGATTTCCGTCATTTTTGTAGGTATGGATGAAGTGTCCCTCTCCTGCCACACAGTTCTCATAAGCAAAAGTATAACGGTTGCAGGCGGAAGGATCTCCGTTGTTGCTCTTTAAAATCGACATGGCATAGCTGTAGGCGCCATTCTCCACGTGCATCACTGCGGAAATTCTGGGGGTGTAGTTGGGCGCATCCGGCTCGAACTCCCTGCTTCTCAAGGACTGCTCAAAGGTGAGCTGATGATCCATTCCCTCATAAATGGTATCCGTCTGGTCTCCGTTGGTCACAATGGTCTTATTTCCCAGAACCCGCACCGGAGCATAGATGATCAGACTGGGATCCACCAGCTTGGAGGGATCAAACGCCTGGGTGCGGATTCCCCGGCCTTCTTCCACAAAAATCCGATTCCTGCTGTTTTCGCTTCTTCCCATAATAAAATAAGCAGCCACAGCCTTCTTACCGTCTGCGGAACGGCCGATCACAATTCCCCTCCCGGGATAGCTGTTAGACTTTAACTCCTGCTCTAAAGAAATTTTCTCCATAAATCTTTCTCCTCTCTCTCCTGTGAGCCTGTACCAGGTACCCTTTCTGCCGATGCGCCTCTGCTGTCTTTGTTCTGCTCCGCTGCAGTGCAGTCTTGCACAGGCAGGGTGCTTTTTGTTTGATAAAAAGTTCCTGTCAAAAAACAAAGGCTCCTGCACCGAGTGCTTTTTTATTTGACAGAAATTTTCTGTCAAATAAAAAAACCGCCTGGACATTCTCACAATGCCCAGACGGTCGGCTTTTTCAATCTCCTCATACTCCCTGTGGTCAATTCCACTTCCGTCAGTCGTATGAGTACTTACACAATACCATTCTTTTTCCGAAAAATCAAGACTGAAATCCAAAAAACTTTGGTATCCCTCTTATTCCTGTGTCAGTCCGTTGAGATACTCATCCAAAGCCCCGGTATCCACCGTATAATTCTCCAGCTCTACTGCTGTCTGAGGTTCTGCTGTCATACTCTGATACACAGAAAAGCCTGCCCAGCCTAACACTGCCACACCGAATACACAAAGACCGATCTTGGTCAGCAGCCATTCCATCTTCTGCTTTTTCATAATCTTTTCACGGTTTTTCTTTTCTTCTTTATAACGGTCCACTTTTGCCTGACTCATACGAATACGCTCCTTACACCAGATCCGGCAAACCCCGAATCCTGTTTTTTTCCTACTATCCAGTATACACGAAAATTATTATTTTTCAATCTTTTTTTCTGACCCTGAAAAAACTGCCCAGAATCTTTTACATTTTGGTTACACGACCTTTAATTGTAATCGCCCCTTCTATATACTATAATTACAGAAGATATACCGAAAAAAACGGACATATGCGCCGCAATATCCGAATTTTAGATCGGATTGCAAAAGTGCGCAGCACCAACTGTCCATCCGCATCTTTGTGATCACTATAGTCAAAAAGGAGGCTGCCTATGAAAGCCAGAATTCTTGTTGTGGAGGACGAGCCTTCCATTAATACCCTGGTATGTCTCAATCTGGAGACCGCAGGCTATGAAACCAGCCCTTTTTTCGAGGGCGGCAGTCTGCTAACCCATTTGGAAAAAGATGAGCGGTATGATCTTGCCATTTTGGATATTATGCTGCCGGGGATGGACGGCTTTGCCATCCTGCCCATCCTTCAGGAGAAGCAGATCCCTGTGCTGTTCCTCACCGCCTGCTCCGACCTGCCAAGCAAGGTGCGGGGATTAAAAAGCGGAGCGGAAGATTACCTGGTAAAGCCCTTTGAAATGCTGGAACTTCTGGTTCGGGTGGAAAAGATCCTGGAGCGCCGCACAAAATCCAATCCATGCCTGCGGATCCGGGATGTGGAGATCTATCCCGCAGAGCGGGTTGTAAAAAAATCCGGCAGGGAGATTCCCTTTAAACCCATGGAATTTGACTGTCTTCTTTTGCTGGCCAAATACAAAAACATTGCCCTCTCCAGAGATCAAATGCTGCAGATGCTCTGGGGCATTGACTTTCAGGGAGAAACCAGGACCATTGACGTCCATGTATCCCGGATACGGAAAAAACTGGACTTTCAGAATGTGATCAAAACCATTCCCTGCATTGGCTATCGCCTGGAGGATTGATAAGAAATGAAACCAAGAATGAAACTCAGTACCAAAATTGCCCTTTTAGGGACAGCCTTCTTAATATTCCTCTCCCAGATCTCTGCCTTTCTTTCCATAAAGGCAAGCCAGCAGCGGGTGGTGGAACGGCTTCTTAGGGATGAATGGAAGATTCTGTCAAATGATACCTCCCAACTGCAAAACGATTTTGGGGAGCTGCAGCAGATCGCCCCCTCTCAGGAGGATTTTGGCATACTGCTCAAACAGCTCTATCAGAAAAAAATCTACCGGAAGTATACGGTGCTCTACCGAAACGGCCGGGAGCTGATAAACCAGACTCCTTACTCCTTTAACTTTGAGAAGGCAAATCGCTTTTCTGGCGGTTCCAAAAAGCCCTTCTCCTATGATCCCAATGTCACTTATCTGGAAACCTTCCAGGGGAGAAAGCTTCTGTTCCTTCATTCCTTTCTTTCCTCCAGCTATGTTAATAACACCGCTCTTTTGGAAGAGCCTTTTTCCCTGCTGCGCTTTGTGGACGTAACTGATATTTATCAGGAGGGGCAGTCCCTTCTGCTTTGGAGCCTTCTTCCTGCCGCCCTGCTCTCCCTGCTGCTGGCCATGCTCCTGAGCTTTCTGGTAAACCGAATGCTCCGCCCCCTGTATCGTCTGAAGCATACCGCAGAGCAGATCGCCAAGGGCCAGTACCAGATGCGGGTGGAGTGCTCCGCCCAAAACGAGGTAGCCCAGATTGCAGACAGCTTCAATCACATGGCTCAACAGGTAGAACAGCAGATCACAGCCCTGCAGCAGCTCAATGAAAAACAGACCAGGCTTCTTGGCGCTCTCTCCCATGAGCTGAAAACTCCCATGACCAGCATTCAGGGCTATGCCCAGCTTCTGCAGCGGGTTGCTCTTCCGGAAAAACAGCGCCAGCAATCCCTTCTTCCCTCCCGGCTCTTTGCCCAGGCCAGCTCTTGTGCAGAACCGCTTCTGGCTTCCAAAAAGCTGCGGCTTAAGATCTGCCTGAAAAATGACCGGCCCATCTTGGGTGATCCGGATCTTCTTCTGAGCCTTCTCTCCAATCTGATCCACAATAGCTGCAAGGCCAGCCCGGCCCAAGGCGTCATCACTCTGATAGAAACAGATCTGGGGCTTTTTGTGAAGGATCAGGGGCCCGGCATCCCGCCGGATGAGCAGGACCGCATTCTGGAGCCCTTCTACCGCATTGACAAAGCCCGTTCCCGCAAGGAGGGCGGCGCCGGGCTCGGTCTGGCTCTCTGCCATCAGATCGCCAGACTTCATGGGGGAACACTGCTGATAAAAAATAATCCGGATAAAGGCTGCTGCATCGGTATCCTGTGGAGAAAGCCGTGACCGCAGGCATTCCGTCTAAAACAGCCTCACACAAAAGTACACCTTCTTTCCTTTTTCCCCATCTTTTACACTTTGGCAACACATCCTTAAAGACGCAGCAACAGCTTTTGGTCTATAATCGTATCATACATTCGAGTTCTCAGGTTTTACACCTGGGGAAGCAAAAAAGGAGGATCTGCTCATGTACCGAAAAAAAATCACCGTGGCACTGGCCATCTGTGCACTTTGCCTTACCACCCTGCCCCATTCTTCTGCGGCAGACGAAACCGGCACTGTCCTGGAAAACCCAAATCAGCTTCTGAGTCATTACCGGGAGCTGCAGCTTCCGGATCCAGACGCCCAGTCTCTGAAGCTGAAAAGCCGGCTGAAGGTGCCGGATCTATGGAGCTTAGACCAGTCTTTTCATGAGGGTAACATGAAGCTGCATCTGGAAGCAAAGCCAAGCGTTCCGGAGGTGACTGCTGTACCCGTCTATCCGGTAACTCCCCAGGAATTTTCTCCGGAAACCGTGGATATCATCCGAAAAGCTTTTTTTGATGACGCTCCTCTTTACGATCCGGAGGGCTATTATACGCTGGGTGCCTGTCCCCAGGCAGAGTGTTCCCCGTCTTTGGATTTTGGGGAAGCTTCTTCTGACAGCCCGGATACGGAAGCCACATTGACCAGTCTGGCCTCCATGAAAGATGGACTTTTCTCTTTTAAGATAAAAAGCACACCTGCTTTTCCCATGGAGGTGGAAGTGGCAAGACAACCCTCTGAAGATACCTATGCTTCTATGGCCAACACCTGGATTGCGCCGGATTTTCAGGATGAAGGTATCGTTCAAAGCCTCTGCACCCGGGAGGAAGCAGAGAAATTGGCTCAGGTGACACCTGCGGAAGCGGTGCAGATCACCGACGTATATGTGGAAAAGCTGGGGCTTTCTGATTTCTCCCCCAAGGATATAGAACTGGCGGTGTGCCGGGATCTGACTGCCCTTACTTCCAAAACCTCCGGTCAGGATCCGGCCGAAAAAAAACATGCTGTAACAGCGGCAGGCTACCTGGTGCGCTACACCAGAGATCTGGATGGCATCCCCATCACTGCCCAATCCAACTACGGAGGAGCCTACGAGGATGAGACCGGGAACCCTGGCCACAGCCAAAAAGCAGCCCCAGACCATGCCTGGGGCTACGAAACTCTGGAGTTCTATGTAAATAGTCAGGGACTTCAATACGCCTGCCTGATGAATCTTTATCAGGTGGGGGAACCTGTTTTTCAGTCCGTGGACATGCTCTCCTTTTCTGAGCTCTCCCCCTTTGTCCAGAACGGCTTTGCCATCCTGCCCGTCTTAACCAAATGCACCTGCGATATGGACATCTCCCGGATCACTCTGGGCTACAGCCGTATCTACGATCCCTGGGCGGATCCCTACACCGGCTATCTGGTTCCGGTATGGGATTTTTTCGGAGAGTATACAGAAACCCGAAACTCTGAAAATGCTTCCTACACCTTCACCCACCGCAGTCCTGACATAAGCCTTCTCACCGTAAATGCAGTGGACGGCAGCATCATAAACCGCAGCCTGGGCTATTAGATCAGCTGATCCAAGAAATATACAGGATCCGGCTGCTGCCATGCGCACCCTTTCCTTTAAAGAATATCGATATATTCTCCATTCAGTGCTTTGTTCATGCTGCGCACTGCGCAGAATTTTCCGCACATGGAACAGCTGTCCTCATATTCCGGCGCCCGCTCCTCCCGGATCCGCTTTGCTGTCTCCGGATCAAGGGAACACTCCCACTGTTTTTCCCAGTCAAAGGTTCTTCTTGCATCTCCCATGGCATCGTCCAGATCTCTTGCATACGGAACCTTTTTGGCGATATCCGCCGCATGAGCGGCGATCTTGGAGGCAATGATCCCCTGTTTTACATCCTCCACATTGGGAAGGGCCAAATGCTCTGCCGGGGTCACATAACAGAGAAAAGCCGCTCCGGCGGAAGCTGCCACTGCCCCTCCGATGGCTGCGGTAATATGGTCGTAGCCAGGCGCAATATCTGTTACAATGGGGCCCAGCACATAGAAAGGAGCACCCATGCAGATGGTCTGCTGAAGCTTCATATTCGCCTCGATCTGATCTAAAGGCATATGACCGGGTCCTTCCACCATCACCTGCACATCCTTTTCCCAGGCCCGTTTTGTCAGCTCTCCCAGACGCACCAGCTCTTCGATCTGACACACGTCGCTGCCGTCTGCCAGACAGCCCGGACGGCAGGCATCCCCCAGAGAGATAGTCACATCGTACTCCCGGCAGATCTCCAGTATCTCATCAAAATATTCGTAAAAAGGATTCTCCTGCCCTGTCATGCTCATCCAGGCAAACACCAGAGAACCGCCTCTGGAAACAATGTTCATCTTTCTTTTATGTTGCCGGATCTGTTCAATAGTCTTCCTGGTGATCCCGCAGTGAAGGGTCACAAAGTCCACCCCATCCTCCGCATGAAGCCTCACGACATCAATAAAATCCTTTGCTGTCAGCGTTGCAAGATCTCGCTGATAGTGGATCACACTGTCATAGACAGGGACTGTTCCGATCATAACCGGACATTCGCTGACAAGCTTTCTGCGGAAAGGCCGGGTATTTCCATGGGAAGAAAGATCCATGATCGCCTCCGCTCCCATGTCCACCGCTGCCATCACCTTTTTCATTTCCACCTCATAGTCCTTGCAGTCTCTGGAAACGCCCAGGTTGACATTGATCTTGGTCCGCAGCATGGAACCCACTCCGTTGGGATCGATGCAGGTATGCCGCTTATTGGCGCAGATCACCACCTGCCCCCTGGCAACCAGCTCCCTCAGATCCTCCTCTCTGTAATACTCCTTTGCCGCCACTGCCTTCATCTCCGGTGTAATGATCCCTTTTCTGGCCGCATCCATCTGCGTTGTATAATTTCTCATGATCTTCCATTCCCTCCCAAATCATATTCTTCTGCAAACCCACCGCTCAGGGCAAAATTATGCTTCATGGGCCCAGCGCCTTTTCCCAGATCCAGCATTGCCTCTAGCGCTTCTGAAACATAGTCCTTTCCCCGTCTCACAGACTTTCCCAGAGGAAAACCTTTTGCCAGATTTGCCGCTATCGCAGAGGAAAGGGTACAGCCGGTTCCATGGGTATTGGGATTGTCCACCCTTTTTCCCTCAAACCAGAGGTACGCATCCCCCTCATAAAAAAGGTCATTGGCATCATTGATCCGATGCCCCCCTTTCAGAAGCACTGCGCAGCCAAATTTTTCATTTATGATCCTGGCTGCTTCTACCATATCTTCTTTTCCGGAAACAGCAATCCCTGTAAGCAGCTCCGCTTCCGGAATATTGGGTGTCACAAGAGACGCCAGCGGAAACAACGTTTCTGTCAAGGTCAAAACCGCCTCCTGCTCCAGCAGTCTGCTGCCGCTGGTAGAAACCATCACCGGATCCACCACCAGATTTTTCACTCCATAATAGTTCATCCGGTCTGCGATCACCTGGATCAGCCCCGCAGAGGATACCATCCCGATCTTCACCCCATCCGGCACAATATCCTCAAATACGGCATCTATCTGCTTTTTTAAAAAGTCCGGCGGTACCTCCAGAATTCCCTGGACTCCTGTTGTATTCTGTGCAGTCAGCGCAGTGATTACACTCATTGCATAGACACCGTTCATGGTCATAGTCTTAATATCCGCCTGGATTCCGGCTCCTCCGCTGGAGTCGCTTCCCGCGATCGTCAATGCTGTTTTCATCTTCCTTCCCCTGCTTTCTTTTTTTCTCCCTCTGTATGCTCTGGTATCTTATCTCCCCAGCAGTCCCCGGACTGCCTGCCTGAGCTCCTGTGCCGCAAATCGGGGATCTCCTGCCTTCATGATCGCCGATACCACACAGATTCCCGCTATGGGAATCCCTTTCAGAATACCAATATCCTCCCGGTTCAGTCCTCCTATGGCATTCACCGGTATCGGCACTGCATTGCAGATCTTCTCCAGCATATCAGTGGAAGTCAACACCGTTTTCACCTTTGTTGCTGTTGGATAAATAGCGCCCACCCCCAGATAATCGGCTCCCTTTTCATATGCCTCCAGAGCCTGCTCCACCGTCTTTGCGGTTGCTCCTACGATTTTTTTCTCTCCCAGTATCCTTCTTGCTATATCTGCCGGAAGATCACTCTGCCCAAGATGGACGCCTTCCGCATCCACGGCTATAGCCACATCCACACGGTCATCAATGATCATGGGAATCCCATATTTCTTCGTCAAATCGTGAACTTTCCGGGCCAGAGCAATATATTCTCTTGCTGTCTTTTCCTTTTCCCGAAGCTGCAGAAGGGTAACTCCTCCCTGAAGAGCCGCCTCTGTTCTTCTTAAAAACTCCTCCTCACACAGCCCGGTACTGTCTGTAATAAAGTACAGCGTTGTATCAAATCCCTGCAATTTCTATTACCTCCATCTTCAGATTCCTTTCCAGCTCCTTCCGGCTTAGTGTGGACAGGCGATCCATAAGACTGACCATAAAACTGCCGGAACCTTTCCTGGTCTCTGCCAGTTCTCCGCAGACCCCAAGAACCCCGCAGGCCGCTGCAGCCCCATATAGTCCCTCGCCTGCAGACAGATAGCTGGCACACAGGGCTCCCAGCATACAGCCGGTGCCAGTGACCGCGGTCAGCATGGGGGATCCATTTTTTACGCAGATCCTCTGTTTCCCATCTGTGATGATATCTGTTTTCCCGCTGGCAAGAACAATGAGCCTGTACTTCCCTGCCAGCTTGTCTGCTGCTGCGCCGATCTGCTCTGCTGTCAGGGAAGCCTCCGCATCTATCCCTGACGCTGCGTAGCCTTGGGAACACAGTGCCTGTATCTCCGAATAATTTCCTTTCACAACAGTCACCGGTGCCTTAGAAAGCAGTTCCTCTGCAAAGTTTCTGCGCATTCTGGAACAGGCAACCCCCACCGCATCTAAAAGAACGGGGATCTCATATTTTTTTGCCGCTGATGATGCGCGAAGCATGGCCTCCATCCGAACATCTGTAATATTTCCCAAATTCAGCATCAATGCTTTTGCAGTCGCCGTAATCTCCTCCACTTCATCCGGATGTTCTGCCATAATAGGGCGGGCTCCCACTGCTAAAACTGCATTGGCACACTGATGAATGGAAATAGGATTGGTGATGCAATGGATCAGCGGTCTGGTTTCCTTTACTTTTTCTCTGATCTTTTCTATCATTTAACGAACCTTTTTCCCTCTTTTTTTCATGTAATAAATGATACCGGCTGCAGGAAAAACTGCCAACATCCCATAAGCTAAGCCAGACCAGACCGGAGCCGTGAGCGCGAACAGCTCCGCTGCAATCTTTGTCACAACAAATCCCACTGCTCCCAGCGCTGCAATGGTCACTGCTCTGGAAAGCACACTGCTCTGATCCGTATAGCTTTTGGAGCCTAACAGTTCCTGAAGCCTTACCAGCATCCCGTTATCTGCCAGCTTGCGCAAAAACAGATAGCCAATGCTTCCTCCGATCAGGGTTCCGCAGATAAAAGAAGGCACATAAAAAAGCCAGCTTAACCCTTCCTTTCCCCACAGAAACGTCATAACCGGATAGGAAACGACTGCGCCGATCAGGCCTGTCCCCACCACCTCGCCGATTACTGCTCCCATCAGTTTTCCTCTGGACAGCTGATAGAACCATCCTGAGAGAAACGCTCCAAAAACCGCTCCTGTGAGAGCCAGCGGCGGGATCCCCATCAGTGCCATTCTTATGATCCCAATGAGAAAAGCGCACAGCAGTGCATACCAGGGGCCAAGAAACACCCCGCACACTACATTAATGAAATGCGCCATAGGGCACATCCCCTCTACTCTCAGAATGGGAGAGATCACTACTCCCAGTCCTACAAACATGGACAGCACAACCATTTTTAACAATCCTTTATGATCCTTCATTGAATTATCCTCTTTTCGTATTTTGTACGAAGCGCAAACGCTCCGCCCGGTCGAGAATCCCTTTTCTCCTCTCACCCCGAAACACGGGTTCCCATCGCAAAATACAAGACACAAGGCGCTCCCCTTCTATCCGCCCGAATTCATCGGGAATCCTCTTTTCACTTCCTTTCCTTCACAGAACGGTTTCCGATCCTCCTCACCATGGACACCCGCGGGCTTCGCTGTATCCTTTCCCTCTGCCAGAGGGAAAGGGGCCTTTCACCCGTCAGCGGCACGCGCCCATAGCGCGCAAACAAAAAGCGGAAGCCGCCTAATCTGACAGCTTCCGCTAAATAGTCCTATCCCAGGCTCCCTACGTTGGCATTATCCAAATCAGGTTATCGGTCGAAGGTCATACCTTCCTCTCAGCCTGTCATACAAGCTCCCGTCTGCTTTCTTCTGTTTTATATCGATGTTTATTGTACTGGAATTCTGCGAAAATTGCAAGCAGTTTTTCCAGCCTGTTTTTACTCCTCTGCCCTGGTGGACACTGCCAGGCCGCTTGCCCTCAACACCGCCAGAGTAACAATCAGCAGCAGCACGGCTGCCGGGAGCGCAATCCAAACGGTCTTGACAAAGCCTGCGATCAGGTAAGAGACAAAGGACACTGCTGCCGCTAACACTGCATAGGGAATCTGAGTGCTCACATGATTCACATGCTCACACTGGGCTCCCGCTGAGGACATGATGGTCGTATCTGAAATGGGAGAACAGTGATCTCCGCATACGGCTCCAGCCATGCAGGCAGAGATTGCGATGATCATCAGCTGAGGATCTGTCGCAGCAAATGCATCTGTTACAATGGGGATGAGGATTCCAAAGGTTCCCCAGGAAGTACCGGTGGCAAAGGCCATCAGACAGCCCACCAAAAATACAATAGCAGGCAGGAAATTCATCAGACCTGAAGCGCCTCCCTTTACCAGCGCTTCCACAAACTCGCTGGCTCCCAGGCCGTCGGTCATTGCCTTTAAGGTCCAGGCAAAGGTAAGGATCAGGATAGCCGGAACCATGGCCTTAAACCCTTCCGGCAGACAGCTCATACAGTCCTTGAAGCTTAACACCCGGCGGATCTGATACAGCACAATGGTAATGATCAGACCGAAAAAGCTTCCCAGCGTCAGACCCAGAGAGGCATCGCTGTTGGAAAAGGCTGTGACAAAATCCGTACCGGAAAAGAAGCCGCCAGTATAAAGCATTCCAAGAATACAGCACACTACCAGAGACAGAATGGGGATCAGCAGATCCAGCACAGTACCTTTGGCAGATACCGTATCCTCTTCTGCATTTTCGTAGGGACGGCCCGGAGTGGTATAGAGATCGCCTCTCAGAGCATTTTTCTCATGCTTTGCCATGGAACCAAACTCCATCTTCATCAAAACCATGGAGACCATCATGACAATAGTCAGGATCGCATAAAAATTATAAGGGATCGCCCGGATAAACAGGGAAAATCCGTCTTCTCCCTCCACAAACCCGGTAACCGCTGCGGCCCAGGAAGAGATGGGGGCAATGATACAAATCGGCGCCGCTGTGGCATCGATCAGATAGGCCAGCTTTGCTCTGGATACCTTGAACCGGTCCGTGACCGGGCGCATCACGCTTCCCACAGTAAGACAGTTAAAATAGTCGTCAATAAAGATGAGCACTCCCAGCAAAATAGTCGACAGCTGGGCTCCCACACGGCTCTTAATGTGTTTTGCCGCAAACCGTCCGAAGGCTGCAGAGCCGCCGGCCCGGTTCATCAGGCATACCATAACTCCCAAGATCACCAGGAAGATCAGGATCCCCACATTGTATTCATCGGACAGCACTGCAATGAACCCGTCCTGGAAAATATGGGTCACAGTCCGCTCGAAATTCATTCCGGAATACAAAACAGAACCCACCAGAATTCCCAAAAACAGAGAACTGTACACCTCTTTGGTGATCAGCGCCAGACCGATGGCCACTACCGGAGGGATCAGAGACCAGAAGGTTCCAAAGACAGGAGCCACATATTCAGCTCCCTCCTCCGCTCCCAGGGCCGTCATGCCAAAGATGCACAAAAACAGCAGTACCGCTGCCCCCAGCCAGCCCAGTTTTTTTCTTTCATTACACATATTTTCTCTCTCCTCTCTCATAAAAAGAAGTCTGCTCGCAGACTTTTCCGTCTGCGGCGGGATACCCTGGCAGCATCCTTTCGATCTGCTGCAGCGTGATCCCGCGGAGCATTTTTGTATCCCGGGAAGCAATTTCCTGTGATACAAAAACACCGCAAACGGCAACTCCCCTGGGGAGACGCATTTGCGGTGCAACGGTTTCTCACATAAACTTCTTTTACGTTCCAACACAGATAGCGCTCCACGTTCCGTGACAGTACACCGCATCTTCTGCGGTGTCCCAGAATATCCTGCCCGGACCGGCAGAACATCCTTCGGCAGTCTCCCCTTTCCCGAAAACGGCGGTCCAGCCTGATATTTCCGGTACTGATGAAGCCTGCGCCTCTATCATGTTTTTTTATATTCTGTTTTGTCTGCGAATTTTAGGTTATCTTCGCCATTGTAGCACGTTTCTGTCAAAAATGGAAGAGGAAATTTCCCATAAATTTCATATAAATTTTATTTGAATTTTATTTTTATCGAAACACTCCTCCAGGATCAATAAGTCTTTCCCACAAATACACATACCGATCTTGGGCGCATCACAAAACGGCTCTCAATCCTGCGTTCCTGCCCAGACGGATAAAAATATCTTCCAGCCTCATCTCCATTGGTGTTTACGGTGAGATACCAGGCTCCCCGCTTCAGCTTCGGAAGCGTGATGGTCACATCCTCCCAATAGGTATTAAGGGAAAGATAGACGAGATCATCCTTGCCCCGGGCTCTGTCATAGCCTGCAAAGCTTACAGAAAAGGTTCTGGCGCCTTCCGGCAGATTCGTTTCCTCTGCCTGCACAGCGTGAATATGCATAGGCTCCATCCCGCAGACAGCGGAGGGAAGCTTTTTCTGGATCACAGGATGATTTTTGCGAAAAGCGATCATAAAACGGAAAAATTCATACAGTTCCCTGTTTTTCTCCAGCAGACTCCAGTCCAGCCAGGAGATCTCGTTGTCCTGACAGTAACTGTTGTTATTCCCGTACTGAGTATTTCCAAATTCATCTCCAGCCAGGAACATAGGCGTTCCCCGGCTGCACATTAATACTGCGCAGGCATTGCGCATCATCCGGAACCTGAGCCTTAACACCTCCGGATCCTCCGTCTCTCCCTCAGCGCCACAGTTCCAGCTTCGATTGTCATTGGCTCCATCCGTATTCTCCCAGCCATTGTCCAGGTTATGCTTTTCATTATAGGCATACAGGTCATGAAGGGTGAAGCCGTCATGACAGGTGAGAAAATTCACACAGGAATTGTACCCCGCATACCGGCTGTTCTGCTCCTGCCCGGAATGCCCTCCTCCATAAAGGTCTCCGGAACCGCAAATGCTCCAAGCTGCCCTCCATGCTTCCCAATTATCCCCCTTTAAAAAGCCTCTCACTGCATCCCGGTATCTGCCGTTCCACTCTGCCCACCGCTTATGAGCCGGAAAGCTGCCCACCTGGTACATTCCCCCTGCATCCCAGGCCTCTGCGATCAGCTTCACCCTGCTTAAGATGGGGTCAAAAGCCAGGCTGTGAAGCAGAGGCGGCATATTCATGGGGGTACCGTCCTCATTTCGTCCCAGGATGCTGGCCAGATCGAAACGGAAACCATCTACCCGGTAGCACACAGTCCAGTACCGCAGACACTCCAGGATCAGCTGGCGCACCACCGGATGATTGCAGTTTAAGGTATTGCCGCAGCCGCTGAAATTGTAATAATTGCCGTCCGGAGTGAGCATATAATAAATTTTATTATCCAACCCCTTAAAACAGAAGGTGGCTCCCTGTTCATTCCCCTCCGCAGTGTGATTAAACACTACATCCAGGATCACCTCGATCCCATTGTCATGGAAAGCTTTGATCAGGTCCTTCAGCTCCATGCCCTCCCGGTTAAATTCCACGGAAGCACTGTAGCTGGTATTGGGAGAAAAGAAATTGACCGTATTATATCCCCAGTAATCCAGAAGGCGTTTCCCATCCACCTCCCTGGCATTGCGGTTTTCATCAAACTCAAAAATAGGCATCAGCTCCACTGCATTAATGCCCAGATCCTTTAAATAGGGGATCTTCTCTTTCAGCCCCGCAAAGGTGCCACCACACGCTACTCCGGAGGAAGGATGTCTGGTAAATCCCCGGACATGCAGCTCATAGATGATCAGATCGCTCAGCTCCCGTTTGGACTGAGGCATATCTCCCCAGTCAAAGGAATCTTTTACCACCCTGGCGTGATACGCTCCATGCCTTGCCTCCCCCCAGATTTTCTGTCCCGCCACTGCCCTGGCGTAGGGATCTAAAAGCACATTCTTCCGGTCAAACAAAAGCCCCTCCTCCGGCCGGTAGGGACCGTCCACCCGATAGGCATATTCGATCTCCTCAATATCCAGATCAAACACGATCATGGAATACACATCTCCGATCTTATACTCCTCCGGAAAGGGGAGTACAGCAAAGGGCTCCTCCTGCTGCCGATGGAATAAAAGCAGCTCACAGGCAGTCCCGTAATGGGTATGAATGGTAAAATTAACTCCGTTTCTTAATGCCATGGCACCATTGATATCAAACATACCGGGACGCACTTTGAAGCCGCAGATGGTCCGCAGCGGCGTCTCCATATCGTAATCCAGCATATCCTTCTGACTGTATAAATTCATACTTTTTCCTCTCTGTCTGTATAGGCAGAAGACCTGCAGCAGCTTTCGCTGACGCCTCAGTACTCCGTCTGCCGAAACTATTTTCTTTAGTTATTTTCACTCTTTTTCAAAAAATCTTCCACATTTTCCGGAGCCACCTTAGCATAGGGCAGATAAATATATTTATCATTCTCAAAAGAGATTTCATCCAAACCTTCCCCGGTGATCAGCGCCACTGCCAACTCCGCCATGGCTCCTGCCTGGCCTTCCTTGTCATTGTAAACAGTACCTGCTATCCGTCCCTCCTGCAAAGCCTCCAGCCCCTGGCGCGTGCCGTCAATGCCGAAGAATACCGGCACTGAGGTCTCTGTAAGATTCAGCTTCTCATAAGCATCCAATGCCCCCAAGATCATATCGTCATTATTAGCCAGCACCAGCTCGATCTTGTTGGGATACTGAACGATCATCTGCGTCATACGGTTCTGGGCCTGAGCCCGGCTCCAGTTGGCGATCCCGTAGCTGATCTTTTCCAGCCGGATCCCCTTTTTCTTCATGGTATCTACTGCATTCTCAGTGCGGATGATGGCATCCTGGTGGCCCGGTTCCCCCTCCAGCACTGCATATTGGATCTTCCCATCCTTATTCCGGTCGATCTTATCGTTCTTCTCAATGGCCTCTGCTGCCAGCTCTCCCTGCATGATTCCGGACTGCTCCGCATAGGCTCCCACATAATACAGGCCGCTCCACTGCAGCATATCCTCTGCCACCGGCTCCCGGTTGAAAAAAATAATGGGAACATCATTCTCCCTGGCCAGATCAATGATCTCCGACGGATCTGTCCGATCCACCAGATTGACGCACAGCACATCACAGCCTCCGGCGATCAGCTCTTTCACCTGATCATCCTGGCTCCTCTGCACTCCTCCTGCATCCATCACTGTCACTTCCGCCTTAAAGCCCTGTTCCTCATACTGGATCATCTGGTCTTTAAAGCTCTCCACCAGAGCGCTGATAAAGGTATCGCTCTGGTTGTAGCAGGCTACCCCGATCCGGCCCTTTTCAATTTTCTCCGGCTGCTGCTCTGCGCAGCCCCAAAGGGAAATTGCCGCCATGCACACAGCCATCCCCAACAAAATCCTTTTCTTCATATCTGTTCACCTTCCGGCGCAAAATCTTCCTGGTATAAGAGCCTTCCAATTCACTGGTTCATGGTAAACAGGATTTCCTGATTCTCTTTGAAAAACAGTTCTTCCCTGCGCAGCACCGTGTGAGAAACAATCCGGCTCTCCATACTGCCATAAAAGCTGCCGCTTCTATCTGCCGCCTCCGCCAGGCTCTGATAACCCACATTAAATTCATCCGGCACCACCAGACACCGGACTGCATCAGAATCCAGATAGTAGACAGCCTCCGTCGAGTTTCCAATTCCGTAGACCAAAGCGCCATGAAGATCATTGGTCTCAGATGCTCCTCCGGCCTGTACTACACTCCCATCATCCAGGGCGATCACAAAATCCACCCTGGGCTGTTCTTCCAGTGTAAATCGCCCGATCTCCTGGCTTTTGGGCAGACTCCAGAGAACCTTTCCGCCCTTTCCCTCAATGGTATCCAAAAATCCCTGTTTCCGCTTCTGGGCTGCCATAGAACCCTCGGTCTCCAAAACAATCCCCAGCGTTTTCTCCTGTATCGTCCCGCTGTAATCCAAAAGAAGTTCCTGCGCCAGCGCCTTCCCCATCTCATAATTATCCGGCGCTGTGTAGGGCAGCTCCGGATCCTCCCCCTCCGCAAAACCGGTATCCTCCACCAGCATCAAGGGAATCTGGCGCGCCATCTTTTTGAGCATTTCTTCTGTTCCCGGATAGGGGGAGGGCTGGACGATCACTGCGTCCGCTCCGTTTTCCATCTCCCGCTTGATCAACCTTTGCTCTTCCTCCATTCCCAGATATCCCTGGGTCCTCACCACTGCCAGATCAATCCCATAATCCTGGGCTGCCATCCGAAGGCCGTACTGAAATGCAGCCCACTGGCTGTCATCCGAATCGCTGACAATCGCAGAGATCTTCTTCTGCTCCACGGGTTTTCGCTCCCGCATCATGGCCGCAGACACGATCACCAGAAGCAGTGCCAGCAGCCCTTCTATGAGAATAAACATTTTCTTATTATTTTTCATTGCTATTCTCCCTGCGTTTTCTGCTTATGATCTCCTCTTTGCTGAAACGATATCCCTTTTCCAGAAGTTTCCGGTTTTCTTCCGTATAAGGAATAAAGGGAATGCAGATGGTCACTGTGGTTCCCTCATCCGGCTCGCTCTCAATGCGAAGGCCATACTCCTCCCCAAACAGCAGCTGCAGCCGGTTGTTTACATTCACAAGGCCCACTCCGGATCCGTGTTTATGCACCCGCTCATTGTCTGTGAGCAGCAGCTCCACCTGATCCTCCGGGATTCCCATTCCATTGTCCTTTACCATAAGGAGGATATTTCCCTCCTCCTCTTTTCCTATGATCCGGATCTCTCCATCCTCATCTTCTCCACTGACTCCATAATGGATCGCATTCTCCAGTATCGGCTGGAGAACCAGCTTCACCGTGCAGGCAGAGAGGATTTCCGGATCAATCGCAAAATCCACGGTAAAAGAATTTTTGCACCGGATCTTTTGAATATTCATATAGCTTTGAGCGTGCTGCAGCTCGTCCTTCACCGGTATGATGGTGCGCCCCTTGGAAAGGCTGATGCGGAACAGGCGGGCAAGCTGGGTAATCATGTAGGCTGCCTCGTCATTGCGCTCCGCCTCAATCATCCAGGTAATGGAATCCAGGGCATTATAGAGGAAATGAGGATTGATCTGACTCTGCAGCGCATCCAGTTCACTTTTGCGCCGTTCATTCTGCTCCCATACAATGCGCTTCATCAGTTCCTCAATCTCTTCGTAGGATTTCTGAATGGAATATCCCAGGTGTCTGATCTCCTTGGAGCCTCCGATATAAATTTCCGGCTTCTCTCCCGCCTCATATTCCAGAACAGAATCATTCAGCCGCAGTATGGGCCGGGAAATCCGCACGGACACCATGCGGTTGATCACCACCAGAGTCATCATCATAATAATGGTAAACAGCACAATAAAGTACCGGACACCGGTCATGCCGGAAGTAAATGCAGAATAGGGTATCACACCTACCAGCTTCCAGCCGGTGTAGCTGATGGTGTTTACCACCACCTTCCTGTGCTCTCCCTCAAAAACCTCATCGTAGATCCCGTCCTTGCAGGCGGCAGCCGCCTTGCTGTTTTCGCTGGCAACTCCGTCACTGATCTGTACCTGGCGCTGATGATAGATGATCTCTCCATTGCTGTCGCACAGATAATAATATTGTCCGTTGTTGGCCGTATTGATCTTTTTCATCAGTCTGGAAATACTGGAGTAATCCATGTCCACTAAAAGCACTCCCAGCTGCGAATCTCCGCCGTCCGTAAGCTCCACCACCCTGCTTAAGGAGATCACCCAGTAATAGCGAAAGGCCACATCCTTAAACAGATTCTGAATATGAGGAGTAGAAAAATGCATATTCTCCATCTCATTCACCGCCTGCTGATACCAGTCCTGGTGGGTCACATCCGGATCCTCCTTCTGGGCTGCCACAGGTTCCGCCGCCAGCAGGCTGCCGTAATTGTTGTACAGGGCAATGCTTCTAAGCTTCTCCTTATTGGCTTCGTACAAAAGATTCAGGCCCGCTCGGATCTCCTGATTCTGGGTAGAAAAATCGCTCTCCTTGATCACGTTGTAATAGGCTGCATCTGAAATCTGCCGCATGCTGATCAGATAATCCTCCAGGCTCTCTCCCGTCTGCTCCATAAGCTTCTGGGTGCTCTGGATCACTTCCTCCCTGGACACTGCGGAAAAACGAACGTACAGCACGATCCCCAGGATCAGGATAATGGAGATAGATATAACAGAAAAGGCCATCATAATGGTGGTCTGGATGCCTCTCTGCCTTAAGCTCTCTAACCGTCTGTAATAATTATTTTTCACGCCTTGTATGCTCCGTTCTGTATTTGGAAGGGGACACGCCATACTGCCTCTTAAACACATAGCTGAAATAGTTGGAATCCGTGTATCCCACCTTCTGGGCTATGATATAGCTCTTCTCATTGGTCTCGATCAGCATCCGGGAAGCCTGCTCCATCCGAAACTCTGTGAGATACCCGATAAAAGAATTGCCTGTCTCCTTTTTAAAAATGGTAGAAAAATAGGAATTGGATACTCCCAGAGCGTCACAGATCTGATTCAGGGAAAGCTGTTCATCCCCATAATTATTTCTTACATATTCTTTTGCATTCTGGACAAAGGATTTGGTAGAACTGCTTCTAAGCCGAATCAGCTGATCTCTGAAGTCCAGACTGATCTGCAGCAGCCACTTTTTCAGCCCTTCCGGCTCCAGCTCTAAAAGCCGGCTGTAAAGCTGACGGATATCTCCCAGAGCCTCCTGCTCATTCATCTCGTTGTTAGCGGAAAAACGATACAGAGCGATCACCATCTCCATCACATGAATATGATGCTGGGAAAGGGACTGAACCGGTGTGGTCATATAACTCAGATATTGATCCACCGCAGTTTCTACTTCCTGGCTGGTACCCAGCCGGATCATTTTGAAGAGAGTTCCCATCTCTGTCTCTCCCGTGCTGCCGCTCTGCTTCTGGGTTCTGGGCACGATCTCCTTGATATTGATCGCCCGGTTGGCACCGTAAATACTTCTGTAATAGAGTGCTTCTCTGGCTCCCCGGTAAGAGTCTGCCAGCTGAGGAAGCGCTCTGCACACCTGTCCGATCCCCACCGTGACCACGGCGCCAATGATACGGTGCACATAACGGCAAAACCGATCACACTCATCGGTAAGCTCCGAAACTTCTTCCTCATTTTTCAGCTGCGCGATGAGCACGATATTCCCCAGATAAGAAAACCATTTGGCCTGCCACTGCTCCACCAGCCGTTCCTCCACCTGCTTCTGCACAGATGCAGCCAAAAGGAGCGGTGTCATCTCTTTGGGAACCTGACTGGAGGAGGTATGAATCAAAAGACAGCAGTAGCAGGGGCCCGACAGCTGGATCTGATAATCCGTAAGATATTTTCCCAGGTCTTCTTCCTGAATCCGCCCTTCGATCAGGGTGATATAGAAATTACTCCTGAGAAAAGGAAGGGATTCCAGGTAATAGTTCTGCAGTGTTTCCACATTCCGTTTTTCACTGATCTCCTGATCCAGTTTCCCCTTAAGCTGGGCAAACACTTTGGTCAGCTCCACAGAGTTCACCGGTTTGAGGACGTACTCCTCCACTTCCAGATGAACCGCCTCCTTGGCATACTCAAACTCATCAAATCCCGTAAACAGCAAGAGCTTTGTTGTGGGAAACTCCGCCTTGATCCTGCCGGCCAGCTCCATGCCGTCCATATAAGGCATCTTGATGTCTGTCATCACCACATCCGGCTGGAATTCTTCCACCATCTCCAGTGCCTTCACTCCGTTATTGGCATAGCCGATCACCGTAAATCCCAGACCTTTCCAGTCTATTTTCTTCATAATGACCTGAATTACTTCGTCCTCATCATCCACCAAAAGTACTGTATAATTATCTGTCTCCATATCCTGTTCTCCGCTCATGTTTCCCCCGTCATCACTGCTTTTCGTTCTTGTGATTCCTCTTTTTTATCTCTCTTTTTCAGCCCTTCCTGCTGCAGATGTCCTATGTTCGCTGATTGTTTCTATTATATCAAATGGCAAAATAATTGTAAACTGCTGCAAAAAAAGAGCTGCTGCAAAAGAATTGAGAAGAAAACCTCTCTTTTCCTTTGAAGCAGCTCTCCTTAAGAGAACTTATAACCTGTTCAATTAATCACCGGGATTGATTCATTATTTCTTCTGTACATATTTCAGGCAGTCAAGTGTTACAGCTACCAGAATGATGATACCGGAGAATACGAACTGCAGGTTGGTATCAATACCAAGAATGGTCAGGGAGTAGGTCAGAGCGGTGAAGATCAGCACACCAACTACTACGCCTGAAATCTTACCGATACCACCGGTAAAGGATACGCCGCCTACTACGCAGGCTGCGATAGCGTCTGTCTCCCAGCCCTGTCCATAAGCTGCAGAACCGGAACCGAACATTCTCGCACACTCCAGCCAGGCGCCGAAGCCGTACAGGATACCTGCCAGAATGAATGCACCCATAGTTACTTTAAATACAGAGATACCGGATACAGAAGCTGCCTCCGGGTTTCCGCCTACTGCATACAGATATTTACCAAAGGTAGTCTTGTTCCAGATGAACCATACAACGGCCACAGCCACAACTGCCCAGATGATGATGGTTGGGAAACCATTGATCTTGGGAATGATCATACCTGGGATGGTACCTTCAATAGCACCGAAGGATACACCCTTGGTAGCATAGGTAACAAGACCGAAAATCATCAGCATGTTAGCCATGGTGGAAATAAAGGGATGCATCTTAAATTTTGCAGTAAAGAAACCAGCAATAGAGGTAAAGAAGGTACACAGCACAATACATACAAGCAATGCCAAAATCATACGAACAACTACCGGAAGTCCTGTAAAATCAAATACATGACCAAACACAGCACCGGTATTCTTGCCCTGATGCATGATAATAGTAGCTGCGGTCATACCCATACCAACCATACGGCCAATGGAGAGGTCCGTACCAGCTAACATAATCAGGCCGGCAACTCCAAGCGCCAGGAACATACGGGGTGATGCCTGCTGAAGGATATTCAGCACATTGTTATAAGTCAAAAGCGGTGTATGCTTTACGATCGGGGTAATGATACACAGAGCCACAAAGATCAGAACAATGGCAATATACAGACCATTTTTCAGCAGGAAATCTCTGCGGTTAAAGGTATACTTATAGTTCTCCCACTTCTGCGCCCGGTTCTCCATAAAGGTAAACTTGGACATACGCAGCAGATCGATCATATGGTACTTCCAGGTATATGCTGCATGTCTTCTGTCCTTGATCTCCTGAAGATCCTTCTCATAAGTCATCTTGGCATCAAAAAGTCTGTTTTTATGTACATACTTCTCGTCCTTGATCTCCTGATGGTTAGAGAGCTTTGCCAGATTGTCCTGATGCTCTTTATTTAACTTTGCTACATTTTCCTCATATTTTGCCTTTGCCCGTGCTTTTTCCTGCTCGCAGCTTTCCTTCACCGGCTGATAGTATTCTTTGTCAAAATGTGCTTTGAGGTAGTTTTCCGCATCCCCAATCAATTTTGAAACTTCATTTTTGTTGGCAGCTTCCACAGATTTTGCTTTTTGCAGTTCACTCTGCAGCTTTGCTTTTAAAGACTCCTTTTCTGAAGAGGTCAGTGTGCGGTCTCTCTTTACGGAATCCATTTTGTTCTGAATTGCCACCACTTTATCGGTGCCATCCACTCTGAGGCTGTCAATCTTCGCCTGAATTTTTCCGACATAATCTTCGATGGGCTGACGCAGTTTTTTCTCCTGCTCAACTGTCAGAATCTTACCATTTCCATTTGCCATAATAATCTTTCTCCCTCATTATAGGTATTTTGCACTGAGTCTTAAAAGTTCTTCCTGATTCGTCTCCTTGGTATTTACAATTCCGGAAAGATGTCCGTTGGACATAACGCCGATCCGGTTTGTAATTCCCAGGATCTCCGGCATCTCAGAGGAAACCACGATGATGGTCTTGCCCTGCTTTGCCATCTGGATGATCAGCTCGTAAATCTCATATTTTGCACCAACGTCAATGCCTCGGGTAGGCTCATCCATCATAAATACATTGGGGCTGCGCTCCAGCCACTTACCAAAGATAACCTTCTGCTGGTTACCGCCGGAAAGACTGGTGATCATATCCTCCGGCCCCATGCATTTGGTATGCATGATCTTGATCTCTTTGGCAGTTGCCTTGGTCATCTTCTGATCAGACAGCGCCGCTCCGGACATATACTGACTCAGATTGGCAATGGTGGTATTGAATGTAAGATCACCCTTCAAAAACAGTCCGTTAGCCTTACGCTCCTCCGTGATCATGGCAAAACCATGCTCCATAGCGTCCCTCGCACTGTCAAAATTCATCAGACGACCATTGTAGTATACCCGTCCGGCTGCTCTGGTCCGAACGCCAAAGATGGTCTCCAGCAGCTCCGTACGTCCGGCTCCTACCAGTCCATACAGTCCGAAGATCTCGCCTTCTTTTACATCAAAGGTAATATCCTGCAGATGGGGCTCAAATTTGGTGGACAGATGCTGAACTGACAGGATCACGTCTCCCGGCGTATTATCCACCGGCGGGAAACGATTTTCCAGAGAACGTCCAACCATAGCTGCGATCAGCTCATTCATGTCTGTTTCCTTGGAGGATTTAGTCATAACCAGATTACCGTCACGAAGTACGGAGATCTCGTCGCAGATTTCAAAAATCTCATCCATCTTATGAGAGATATAGATCAGAGCAATTCCCTGCTCCTTCAGCATTCTCATCATCTCAAACAGCTTGTCAACCTCCTGTACTGTCAGGGAGGAAGTGGGCTCATCCAGAACGATCACTTTTGCATTATAAGAGATTGCCTTTGCGATCTCACACATCTGACGCTGAGATACCGACATATTTCTCATAGGCTGAGTCAGGTTCACCGTCATGCCCAGCTTACGGAACAGCTCAGATGCTTCTTTTTTCATTCTTCCCTCATCAACTACGCCCATGGAATTTACCGGGTAGCGGCCCAGAAAAAGATTGTCCATTACGTTCCGCTCCAGACACTGGTTCAGCTCCTGGTGCACCATGGCAATCCCATTCTCTAACGCATCCTTTGGTCCGGAGAAGCTTACTTCCTTTCCATCCAGGATGATGGTTCCCTCATCTTTCTGGTAAGTACCGAAAAGGCATTTCATCATGGTAGACTTTCCGGCTCCGTTCTCACCCATGAGTCCCATGACAGTTCCCCGCTTCACATTCAGGTTAATGTGATCCAGAACCCGGTTTCTGCCGAAAGACTTACACATTCCGCGTATTGATAAGATATTTTCATTTTTCTTATCTGCCATTATTTTTACTCCTGTATCAGTAGATTTATAATTTTCTCTAAATTCCCTTAACAGAATATTAGGGAGAATTTCTTCTCCCTAATAATCCGTACCTCTTTATGGTTTCTGTAATTATTACTGACTAAGCAGAGATGTATAGGAAGCTGCGTTGTCGGTCTTAACCATGTTGATTGCAAATGCATCATACTGGCTGGGGTTGCCCAGACGGTTGGTGATGTTGGACTCAGTCTGTCCGTCTCCGCCGATGTACTCAACATCCAGATTCAGAAGATCATCGTAGTTCTGAAGCAGCGGCTGATAAGTAGCGCTCAGGAAGTTATCTGCTGCGTTGTAGATGTTCAGCCATACCTTCTTAGCAGGATGAGCTGCCTCGTCAAGCTGGTTGGATACAGGCTCGTAAACCTTTGTGGAGTCTGTGAAATCCTGATAGTTGTCAGAAGTAACAGCTACGTTCAATGCGTAGTAGGAACGCTGCTCTTCGTTGTATACATATACGTCTTCGCTAAGAACGTTGCCAGCGTCATCTGCAGTACCGATACCGGTATCAATGTCTACGCCGTCCAGAGCGTTACGCAGAACACGGAGGGTCAGGTAAGCCTGAACGTCTGCATGCTGGCTGATGGTTCCGCCGTAGCCCTCTGCGATAGCTGCTACTGCGTCACTGTTTGCATCGTAACCGAAGGTGGGAACCTTGTTGTCTTTGGACCATGCGTTGAACATGGACATTCCCATACCATCGTTATTGGAAACTACTACATCAATCTGATCGCCGAAAGAAGAGGACCAGGTTCCGATTGCATTTCCGGCGGTAGCTGCATCCCAAGTAGCACCTGCAGAGTTCTTCATCTCCTGAGAAGCCAGCTCACGCACTACATAGGTGGTTCCGTCAACTTCCAGAGAACCATCCTGTACTGCAGAAGCAGATCCATCGGTGTTGGTTCCTACCGGATCACTGTTGATGTTGCCATCTTTGTCAATGCCTGTTCCAAGTGCTTTACGAACGCCTCTTGTACGAGCGATGGAGTCGTTATGTCCGATATCTCCGATTGCCAGAACATAACCGATGGTTCCGTCACCGTTACGGTCGATCTCGCTGATATGTGCTTTGATGTAATCCAGAACCATAACACCCTGCAGTTCTGCACCCTGATTTGCATCAAAACCTACATAGTAAGTATTGTCATTGAAGCTTAAAGCTGCCATATCCAGTTCTCCGGTGGAGCTGTTGGAGGGCTGACGGTTATACCATACCAGCGGCTTATCCTTGTTAGCCACCTCGCCTTCAGCAAATGCAGTCATGGAAAGACCCATAACAGCTGCCATTGTCAGTGCTAATGCTCTTTTCATCATAGTATCATTTTCTCCCTTCTGTACGGAGTTTTTCTTCGGGCTTTTTCCCGCTCCGTCTCTTTATGTTGACATTCTACACAATATCCCCAAAATAAAACATAGAATATTTTTCGTTTTTCATTGAAAATCTTAAGATTTCATTGGTTATATTCACCAACTTCTACCATTTCCCTTATAAAAGCGCCCGTAAATCTATGTGAAAACCTCCAATTTTCCCCTTTTTTCGACAACATTTACAATTTCTCCGCTTATTTAAACCCAATAGCTGTGGGAAATATACAGCAGATTTCTGTTTGAAATTTTTTTTATTTCCCCGGAAAATCCGGAAATAATTTACAGTTTCCCTTTCAAACGAATATACTAAAAAAGCCAAGACCGCCGCAAAACACATTCCGCCTTCCCCTTTCAGGAATTTTTCGCTGAAAACAACGCCGTTTTCATTGAACATATGCGAAGATCCACCAGGATCCGTGTTTTGCAGAAGCCTCAGCCCTGTCTCTTTATCATAAATATTGTAATTATAAATAGTATCAATGTGATGTTTCTATGATTTCATTGATACTATGGTTTCATTGATAGTTTCATTTTCAGAAGCAATGCCGGAACCTAAATCGCCACAATGATGCCCCCGTCATTGGCATACATGGTGCTGATCCCTGCTGTGTCCACTACAAACACATCTTTCACTTTCATCTTTTCCAGCAGCGCATCTCTCACCATCATGGCCCGTTCTTTACAGTTGCAGTGAGAAATCGCCAGAATGCGGTTTTCCGGATCTTCCGCAGTCTCTGCGATATAATTTACCATCTTGATAAGTGCTTTGTTGATCCCCCTGGCCTGATCCAGCTGGGCGAGGGTCCCCTCGGGAGTTGCCACCATTACCGGCTTAATCTTCAGCACATTGGCCACCATTGCTTTCACATTGCTCAGCCGGCCATTCTTTCGCAGTGTCTCCAGGGTTTCCAGCACAAACCAGGTATTCTGACCTGCAATAAAGCGCTCTACGGTCTCGACCACAGCTTCAAAACTCATCCCTGCTTCCTCACACTCCCGGATCTTCAGAGCAATCAATGTCTCCCCGATAGAAGCAGAACGGGAATTGAACACATGGATCTTTGCCTCCGGATGTTCTTCCAGAAACAGATTTTTCCCCAATTCCGCACTGTTGTAGGAACCGCTGAGTTCTGCAGAGAGCGTAACTGCATAGATGTGCTCCGCACCGCAGTCATACGCTTTCTGATAAAACTCCGGCGAAGGACAGGCAGATTTGGGACAGTTCGGGCTGGCTGCAGTCTTTTGTAAAAAGTCTGCCTGGTCAAAACTCTCATCATCCACAAAATCATACTCATCCAACTGCATTGTCAAAGGCGCTGAAACAAAATGCTCATCCCGCTTCATCTCCTCTGTCAATTCACCGCAACTATCCACCACAACTCTATATTTCATAATAACCTCCAGGATTTTAATATTCAGATTTCATAACGTAGTAATAAATACTACATTATGATAACACATCTATTTCTTCTTGAAAAGAGGGAAAAACAAGATTATAATAATTTTTAACTATTTTATGCTGCTACACTGCAGGATCGGAGGTTTCCCTTGCACTCATTCCAATTCCCGGACGTGAAAGATTTTATGTCCCGGCTTCTGACTACGGAATGCTTTGACGCATTTTTGCTCTCAGAGGCTTCCATCACTACCTTTACCACCTTCCATATTGACGGCAGTTTTCACAAAGATTATTTTGGTCTTTCCCAGGAGCAGACTGCCTGCCCCGCTGTCTCCGCCCTCACCTGGCGGCTGGTACGGCCTTTTTTCTATGATCTGGTAAAGGGCAGGCACACTCCTTTAAATTTCAAGCTGATCTTCCGTCTGGCAGACTACAACACGGAAAAACTTCTGGAACAATCCGGGATCCCACTCACCTCCAATGATGTGGCAGGTCTGTTTCTAAACATTCATTATAATGGAAAGGAAGTGTTCTGCACCACCGGAACCTCCCTTCGCCTCTTCACGCTGGACAAATCTCTGGATTTTGCCTGGGATTCCATGGTTGAAAAATTTCTCCGTCAGCGGCAGATACCTTTTCTGTCCATCTGATCCTTCTATAATATATAATGATGGAATTATATCAGGACAGAACACAATGGTTGAAATATCCTATCAAAACTACAGGAGCAACGAAGCAAAAGACCCCCGGTTTATCCGGATCAGCTTTTTTGTTAGCACTCATTTTTATTGAGTGCTAATTTTTTCTTGACATTTCTATACACCGGGATTACAATAGGGTTCAGAACAAGGGATTTTCCCCATTTTTCATTATTTTGTACCAAATAATTACTATATTATATAAGGAGTGTTGTATATGAGCAAGAAAACTGGCAGCCTTTCCATTAACAGCGAAAATATTTTTCCTATTATAAAAAAATGGCTTTATTCTGACCACGATATTTTCGCCCGTGAAGTAGTTTCCAACGGCTGCGATGCTATTACCAAGCTGCACAAACTGGAGATTATGGGTGAGTATTCCTATCCGGATGATCACAAGGATTCCATCCAGGTAATCGTCAATCCTGAGGACAAAACTCTGAAATTTATTGATACCGGTCTTGGTATGACTGCCGACGAAGTGGAGGAATACATTACCCAGATCGCGTTTTCCGGTGCCACCGCTTTCCTGGAAAAATATAAGGATAAGACCAACAAAGACGAGATCATCGGCCACTTTGGTCTGGGCTTCTACTCTGTCTTTATGGTAGCTGACTCCGTAGAAATCAATACTCTTTCTTACCAGAAGGATGCTGCGGCCGTTCACTGGGAAAGCGACGGCGGCTCAGAGTACACCATTGAAGACGGAACAAAGACCACTGTAGGAACAGAGATCACCCTTCATCTGAATGAAGAACGTCTGGAGTTTGCCAACGAATACCGGATGCGGGAAGTTCTGGAAAAATACTGCTCCTTTATGCCTGTGGAGATCTATCTCTCCAAGGCCAATGCTCCCCAGGAATACGAGACTATTGATGAATCCGAATTAAAAGAGGATGACGTGGTAGTTGAGCGCATCCATGAAGATGCCAAGACAGAGGAAAAGGAAGATGAAAACGGAAACAAGGAAACCGTAGAGATCTCTCCTGCCAGAGAGCGGGTAAAGATCAACAAACGGCCGGTTCCGGTAAATGATATCCATCCGCTGTGGACCAAACATCCCAATGAATGTACCGAAGAAGAATACCGGGATTTCTACCGCAAAGTATTTATGGATTACAAGGAGCCTCTGTTCTGGATCCACCTGAACATGGACTATCCCTTTAACCTCAAAGGTATCCTTTACTTCCCCAAGATCAATACGGAGTACGATTCCATTGAGGGAACCATCAAGCTGTACAATAATCAGGTATTTATTGCCGATAACATCAAGGAAGTGATCCCTGAATTTTTGATGCTGTTAAAGGGTGTCATCGACTGTCCGGATCTTCCTCTGAATGTTTCCAGAAGCGCCCTGCAAAATGACGGCTTTGTGAAAAAGATTTCTGACTATATTACGAAAAAGGTAGCTGACAAGCTTTCCGGCATGTGCAAAACGGATCGGGAAAACTATGAAAAATACTGGGATGACATCAATCCCTTTATCAAATTCGGCTGCATCAAGGATACCAAATTCAGCGACAAGATGATGGATTATATCCTTTATAAGGATATTGACAACAAATACCTCACCCTGAAGGAGCTGCTGGAACAGAAAAAAGATCAGGCAGAGGGTGTGGACGAGACGGTAGATTTTACAGAAGATCCTGCTGAAACGGATCCCTCCAAGGACAGTAAGGAGGATGCTTCCGCTGAAGCTGCTGACGAGACTCCCGCCGAAGCTGCTGACGAGGAGAAAGAAAAGCCCAAGACCACCATTCATTATGTGACCGATGAAGTTCAGCAGAGCCAGTATATCAATATGTTCAAGGAAGAAGGCTTAAACGCTGTAATCTTAAAGCATAACATTGACACTGCCTTTATCACTCATGTAGAGCGCACCAATGAGGAAGTAAAATTTGAGCGCATTGACGCAGATGTGACTGACACCTTTAAAGAAGAGACCAGCGAAGACGAGTTAAAAGAAACTGCTGAAACCCTCACAGAGCTGTTCCGCAAGAATCTGGAGAAGGAAAAGCTGGAAGTAAAGGTAGAAAAGCTGAAAAATGCAGGCATTTCCTCTATGATGATCCTCTCTGAGGAAAGCCGCAGAATGCAGGATATGATGAAGATGTACAATATGTACGGCATGGATCCCTCCATGTTCGGCTCTTCCGAAACCCTGGTGCTCAATGCCAACAACCAGCTGGTACAGTACATCCTTCAGAATAAGGACGGAGAACACGTTCCCATGATGTGCCGTCAGCTTTACGATCTGGCTATGCTGGCCCACAAGCCCCTGTCTCCTGATGAGATGACCAAATTCATTGCCCGCAGCAATGAGATCATGATGCTGCTGACCAAATAGCCGTCAGCCAGGCATGATACAGACATGATAGAAGAAAACCGCTGTCCGACCAGGGAATGATCCCCTTGTCGGCAGCGGTTTTCTTCTATATTTGCAAAAATATCTTTCTTCCCCGATCCCCCAAAAAGTTCCCAAAAGCAGGCTGGATATCCCAAGGTCATAAAACAGCGGCACCATAAATCAGAAGCCTTCTGCCTCTCATTTTTTAAATGACAGCTCCTTAAAAATATAGTATAATGTGCAAAGATAAAAATAAGACCTACTTGCGGAGGAACTGTATCTATGAATTGGAAAGAAAAATTTGGCATTTCCGGCAGTACCCTGAAATTCATTGCTATCATCACCATGTTTATTGACCATGCAGGAGCTACTTTTGTGCGGGCTTTAGCCAGACAGCCCTATATCCGCACCAGCACAGAAAGCCTTGCCCTGCTCAATGATATTTACTCTACGATGCGGGACATCGGGCGTCTTGCCTTCCCTATCTTCTGTTTTCTTTTGGTGGAAGGTTTTCTCCACACCCGGGACGTAAAAAAATATGCTTCCCGTATGTTTCTCTTTGCCCTGATCTCTGAGATCCCCTTTGACTTTGCCTTAAAGCCCAGCTGGTTTTATCCCGGGAAGCAGAATGTTTACTTTACCCTCCTCATCGGCCTCCTGGTTTTGTGGGGCATTACCATCTGCCAGGGCCGGATCGTAATCCAGCTTTTAGTCATGATCGCAGGACTGCTGGCTGCCACTGTGTTAAAGACCGACTACAGCTACAAGGGCGTATTTTTGATCGAGATCCTCTATCTCCTCCGCTTTTCCAGGCTGTATCAGTGTCTGGGCGGCGCTGCGGCCATCTCCTGGGAACTGCCCGCCCCTGCAGCATTCCTCCCCGTATACTTCTACAACGGCAAACGTGGACTGTCCCTGAAGTATTTCTTTTACTGGTTCTACCCTGCTCATCTGGTACTGCTGGGGATCCTGACCAAATATGTGCTGCCTGCGTTTGCGTAGAAGAAAAGCAAAACGATCTTGATTTTTATTTCGGCAAAGATAAGAGATCACAATATGGCATCCATATTATATGAGTACGGACTATGAGGGATCTTAGTATCCGTTTGCATGGGGTATGCGCCCTATATACACGGATGCAACCCCTGGATGGAAAAAAATCAGATACAAGGGAAAGGGGATTTCGCAAATGGTACATCGTAAAAGTTTTACAGTCGTAACCATATCAACAATTTTATTTGGGGTTCTTTCAAAATGGCTCGTAGGAATACCTTATATGTCTCTGAACCATTTTGACCTGTATTTTGTAATGTCCTTTATACTGTGGGTACTTTATGCCGCCTCTCTGTATATTGCCAGTAAGATCAAATGCAATGGAACTAGTCCTATTGCTTTTTGGAAGTCTGATGATGCTATTTTTATTTAGGAGGCTGCAAAAAAAGAGAGTTACATGGGTTAAATCCTTAAACAAAGCTGCAATTATTTTAGGCTGCTTAATAGGGGTTTATACGATCACTTTCTTTTCCCTCAATGCTAAGTATCAGATCTTAACCCCTTACACGGATGTGGAGGCTTTAGCGGAAAGCGGAACTATCAATTTGAATACTTTAATGGGAATAGAAAGCAGTCTGCAATACAGCAAAACGTTTACCATGTTAAGTATGATCGTATCTGTGGTATTTTTCATTGGATTGTGGTTTATGCTGGAAAAAAGCAGTGATAAAACGGAGCATAAATAATATACAAAAAGACAGGTCTCTCCTCTCCAAAAGAGAGTTCCACCTGTCTTTTTTACTTCTGCTCTTCTTTTATCCTTCCACCACCAGAAATCTTCCATCCGGCAGCCCAAATACCTCGCAGGCTTCCAAAAGCTCCTGGTCGCTCATGCCTGCTGCATCCATGTTTTCCTCAAAATACTTCCGCACCTCTTTTAGATCCTTTAACACCACTGCCATACACTCTTCCAGGAACTCCTCCGCCTCTTCCAGCGTCTCGGCCACCGGCTCATCAAAGAGACGTCCCTGCTCTTTTAAAAATGTTTCCAGACACACCTGATCGTACATCCTATGCTCCTCCTTCGTCCTTCCTGCCATTTCTGTTTTTGCTGCTTATCTTCTGTCACTGCTGTTCCTAAGATTGCAGTACCTTCTCCTGCCTTTGCCGCTTCCTGCATTTCCCTTCCATCTGTCCATTTCTTCCATCACAGATCACTGCTGTTCCAGCAGCCTTTTCAGCACCTTGAGAACACCGTCCTCTGCTCCCCGTCCCGCAATATGCTTTGCAGCCCGCTTCACTTCTTCTCTGGCGTTCTCCACCGCATAGCTCTCGCCTGCCCGGGCAAGCATTCCAATGTCATTAATATTATCTCCAAAGGCCATGGTCTCCTCCGGAAGGATCTTCATCAGCTTCTGAACACGGCCAAGGGCATTTCCCTTATCCACATCCGGCCGGACAAAATCGACCCAGTGAGCGCCGGAAGCCATCACATTCAATCTTCCCTTAAAATGTTCTCCCGCAGGAAGCGCCATGCTCTGGGCATCCTCCTGACAGTATGCGGCCACCTTTACTACAGGGATATCCAGCTTCAGCACATCCTCCACCTGCTGGATCTTCATATTGTAGCCCTCCCGGAGCATGGTGATAAACGGTTCATCCCGGCTGTCTGTATAACCCACCTCCGGAGATTCCACCAGAAGAAATCCCTTCATTTTCCTTACATATGCAACAGTCTCTTCCAAAACGGAACGATCAAAAAAGAAGCTCTCCATCTCACGTCCCCGGCATACCACATAGGCACCGTTGTCTGCAATAAAGATCATCTCGTTTTCCACAGGGGCAAACACTTCCCGGATACTCTCATACTGGCGTCCGCTGGCTGCTGCAAAAATAACCCCTTTTTCCTTTAGTTTCAAAATCACCTGAAACAGCTCCGGATTCAAGTTTGGGGTTCCTTCCTCCAAAAGTGTTCCGTCCACATCTGACGCAATCAATTTAATCATGATGTTCCTCCGCATATGCTTTCATAATCTCATGAAACTGGGCTCCGCACCGCTCCACCTCTCCCAGCACCAAGGCGATCTTCTCCGGATCCAAAAACCAGTTATCCCTTCGAATATCCTGCACCACTGTTGGGCTGACAAAAAATTCTGTATCCGGAAACTGCTCCTGATAATACATCAGCGCTCTCCTGGCATGAAAGGATTTGCAGGAGAGAATGGCCCGCTTCACCTGAATACCCATAGTATCTGTCACCATTCTGGATTTTATGGCATTTTCGTAAGTAAAGGTGGCCTGATCTTCTTTTAAAATCACTTCTTCCGGGACATCACACGCAAGCAGCACCTGCCGCAGATAGTCCCACTCCGTATCATACTCGCCGGGAAAATATCCCTGCACAATGCTGTACCGCCCGGAGGGAAGAATCAAGGGCGCCAGCCCCCGGTGATACAAAGAGGCGGCATGTTCTGCCGCCTCCGGGTAATTTCCTCCTGGGATAAATATAATATCCGCCTTCTTTGGCGTATGCTCTACAAAAATAAAGTCTGTGATTCCCTGAAAAAATTTCTGAGGCATTTGATTTCTCCCGTTCTTTTACTCTGCCTTCGGCAGCTTAAAAGAACTCTTCAAAGATACGATCCGATTGAATACCGGCGCACCAGGCCTGGAGTCTCTGGAGTCTGCACAGAAAAATCCGGTGCGGACGAACTGAAAGCTGTCATAAGCCTTTGCTTCCTTCAAAGTCGGCTCCAGATAACAATTCTTTAACACAGTCAGAGAGTTTGGATTCAGGTTCAGAGAACCATCCTCATTGTAAACTCCCTTCTCCTCATCAATAATATTCTCATAGAGACGCACCTCTGCCTGGAAAGCAGTCTTGGCTGCCACCCAGTGAATGGTGCCTTTCACCTTCCGTCCGGTGAAGCCGCTTCCGCACTTGGTCTCCGGATCATAGGTACAGTGGATCTCTGTCACATTGCCCGCTTCATCCTTCTCAAACCCGGTACATTTCACAAAGTAGGCGCCCATCAGCCGCACCTCATTTCCCGGGAACAGACGGAAATATTTCTTAGGAGGATTCTCCATAAAATCATCCCGATTGATATAAAGCTCTCTGCCAAAAGGAACCTTCCTGGTACCCAGCTCCGGATTCTCCAGGTTATTCTCCACATCCAGTTCTTCCATCTGATCTTCCGGATAATTGTCAATGATCAGTTTCACCGGATCCAATACTGCCATCATTCTGGGACGCTTCATCTTCAAGTCCTCCCGGATGCAGTATTCCAGCATGGCATAATCCACAGAGCTGTTGCTCTTGCTGACACCGCACAGATCTACAAACAGCTTGATGGACTCAGGGGTAAAGCCTCTGCGGCGCAGCGCTGCGATAGATACCAGCCTGGGATCATCCCAGCCGTCTACAATCCCTTCCTCTACCAGCTTCTTAATATAGCGCTTACCCGTCACCACGTTGGTCAGATACAGCTTGGCAAACTCGATCTGTTTAGGGGGATGGGGATACTCCAGCTCCCGAACCACCCAGTCGTATAAAGGTCTGTGATCCTCAAACTCCAGCGTACAGATGGAATGGGTCACTCCCTCAATGGCATCCTCAATGGGATGAGCAAAATCATACATGGGATAAATGCACCACTTGTCCCCGGTATTGTGATGGGACATGCGGGCCACCCGGTAGATCACCGGATCTCTCATGTTGATATTCGGGGAAGCCATGTCGATTTTCGCTCTAAGCACCTTTGATCCATCCGGATACATACCGTTTTTCATATTTTCAAACAGCTCCAGATTCTCTTCAACGCTTCGATCCCGATAAGGGCTGTTCTTTCCCGGCTCTGTCAAAGTTCCCCGATAAGCCCGGATTTCATCTGCTGACAGATCACAGACAAAAGCCTTTCCCTTCTTGATCAGCTTCACCGCTGCCTCATACATCTGATCAAAATAATTGGAGGCAAAAAACAGACGATCTTCCCAATCTGCTCCCAGCCATTTAATATCCTCCAGGATCGACTCTACAAACTCTGTCTTTTCCTTGGTGGGATTGGTATCGTCAAAACGCATATTAAATTTTCCGTGATATTCCTGCGCCAAACCATAATTTAAAAGAATGGATTTCGCATGTCCGATATGGAGATATCCATTAGGCTCCGGCGGAAAACGGGTGCACACCTCTTTACAGGTTCCCTCCGCTAAATCCTTCTCAATAATCTGTTCAATAAAATTCTTTCCAACTGTTTCCATATTTGCCCTCCTTAGGCATACTTTCATAACTCTTAACATATTTTTTCAGGCTCTCCCATAATATCATAAAAATCCCAAAAAGACAACATTGTGAACAGCAATAAAAATATGATACAATGTACCTGAAAGCAATGAGCAGTGCGAAGGCGGGAACTGGCAGAACGGCTGCTGGCAGACGGCTCTGACAGGGAATGCCTTCTTAGGGCGAATGCCCGGGAATGAGGAAATGCAGCGCATTTCCCAAGGACACTGCAAATGAATCTGCAAAAATAGAGAAACACACAGGATAACGACTATCTTTTCGGAGGTTTTATGTACTATTTTATTGTAAACCCCACCTCCCGCTCCGGGAAAGGACGGAAAATCTGGGATAAAGTAGAACAGCTGCTGATAGAGCAGGAAATTGAATATGAGGTATTTCTTTTGGATGCTCCTGATAAAGCCAGAGGACTGGCCCAGTATTTTTCTGAACATATAACGCCATGCACGGTAGTGATCGTGGGGGGAGACGGTACCATCAATGAATTTTTAAGCGGCCTGGTCACCTATGAAGGCCTGACTCTGGGCTATATCCCTACCGGTTCCGGCAATGATTTTGCCAGAGGAATGCATATGCCCTCTAAACCGGAAGAGGCTCTGGAGGTTATTCTGGCTCAGGAAAAATTCAGAAATATTAATATCGGCATCACTTCCTCCGGAAACAGAAAAAAATATTTTGCCATCAGTTCCGGCATCGGATATGATGCTTCTGTCTGCGAACAGGTAAATACTACTTCCTCCAAACATTTTCTAAACAAACTGGGAGCCGGAAAACTGGTATACCTGTTTCAGGGATTGCGCCTTTTGCTTTCCCAAAAGCCTTCTTCTATGCGGGTTCTGTTAGACGACAATCAGCTGCTGACCTTTGAAAAGGTATACTTTGCCACTGCCATGAATATGAAATACGAAGGGGGCGGCTTTATGTTCTGCCCCAAAGCCAGTCCGGTGGATCAGTATCTGGATTTTATTGTCGTGGAAGGACTCCCCAAATGGAAAATTCTCCTCCTCCTTCCCACTGCCCTTTTCGGAAAACATACCCGTTTTAAGGGCATCCATATTTATCGATGCAAACGTGCTGTGATACAGTGCGAAGAAGACACCTGCGTCCATGCAGACGGAGAACACTTCGGTTACTGCAAAAAAGTATCCTTCGGCTTAATGAAGGAAAAACTGCGCTTTATCGTAGACTGAAGGTTTTGGGCAGACTGACGCCTTTGTTCCTGTTCTCCGGAGAACAGGCTTTCACTGGAAAAACTGCTTTACAAAGAGGTCTGAAAGCTGACTGCAAAAGGGTTCCAAATCCCCCGTTTTTTCACCTTCCCTATAAGATCCGAAACCTGCATACGATTTTATGCTTTTGGGATCCAATAAGAAGGAACCGAACACTGGAGGATCTGGAACCCTTTTATTGGGAAGTGCTGCAAAATATCTCCGGCGGTACCCTTTCGGGTGATTTTTCTCCGAAAACTAACATGTTTTCTGCGAAAAACACACCGAAAATCCACCGGGATCCGTATTTTGCAACACTTCCTTTTTCTTATTTATAACGCTGCCTTTCATTCAGGTCGGTACCTCTGATCATTGGCTGAGGTACCGGAAACCCGCATAAAAAATGTATTACTCTTTGTCCCTGATCATTTTATGAAGCTCCTGCAAAGACCGCACCTCTCCGCAGCCCTGCATCTTCATGGACTTAATGCCGCTGACAGTAGCCCTGGCTGCTGCCATAGTAGTAATATACGGAACCTTCTTCTTGATAGCTGCCTTTCTCAGATAGCTGTCATCCCAGGCACTCTCCTTACCCACAGGTGTATTAATAATCAGATCCAGCTTTCCGTTGGTGATCAGATCCAGCATATTGGGTCTGCCCTCCTGAAGCTTATCGATCTGGGCTGCCTCAATGCCAGCCTCCTGAAGGACTTTCTTTGTTCCTCTGGAAGCATAAATCTTGAATCCGGTATTCACAAATTCTCTGGCAATTTCCGCCACTTCAGCCTTATCCTTATCATTCACCGTGATCAGCACGGTTCCCTCCAAAGGTACTCTTGTCTGGGTGGCTTCCTGCGCCTTGAAAAATGCCTCTCCCCAGAACTGGGACAATCCCAGTACCTCTCCTGTGGATCTCATTTCCGGTCCAAGGATGGGATCCACCTCCGGGAACATATTGAAGGGGAATACGGATTCCTTTACGCCGTAATAGGGAATTTCCTGCTCTTTCAGCGCAGGTACCGGTGAGGGACGTCCTGTCAGTTCAGAAGTCACGATGTCAATGGCCAGCGGTACCATGCGGATGTTGCAGACTTTGGATACCAGAGGTACGGTACGGGATGCTCTCGGATTTGCCTCCAATACATAAACCTTGCCGTTCTCAATGGCATACTGCATGTTCATCAGACCCTTTACATGCATTTCCTCTGCAATCTTTTTCGTATACTCCTTAATGGTCTTTAAATTCTCCTCCGTCAGATGCCGGGAGGGAATGATACAGGCAGAGTCACCGGAATGAACTCCAGCCAGCTCGATGTGCTCCATTACCGCTGGAACAAAGGCATGGGCACCGTCACTGATGGCATCTGCCTCACACTCGATAGCATGCATCAGGAACCGGTCGATCAAAATAGGCCGGTCCGGAGTCACTCCCACTGCTGCCTTCATATATCCCGTCATACTCTCCGCATCATAAACCACTTCCATGCCGCGGCCGCCCAGCACATAAGAGGGCCGAACCATCACAGGATATCCGATCTTATCTGCAATCTCCAGAGCATCCTCAACAGTCACAGCCATTCCGGACTCCGGCATGGGAATCTCCAACTTGTCCATCATAGCCCGGAACAGATCCCGATCTTCCGCCAGGTCAATGACAGAGGGGGCAGTTCCCAGGATCTTAACGCCGTTCTTCTCCAGATCAGCCGCCAGATTCAGAGGCGTCTGTCCGCCGAACTGTGCGATCACTCCTACCGGCTGTTCTTTCTTATAGATACTCAGCACATCCTCCAGAGTCAGCGGCTCAAAGTACAGCTTGTCTGAAGTATCATAGTCTGTAGAAACCGTCTCCGGATTGCAGTTTACAATAATCGTCTCAAAGCCCAGCTTTTTCAGGGCCAGAGAAGCGTGAACGCAGCAGTAATCAAACTCAATTCCCTGTCCGATCCGGTTGGGACCTCCGCCCAGGATCATAATCTTGGGTTTGTCCGCAGATACTGGATTCTTATCCTCTCCATTATAGGTGGAATAATAATAAGTGCTGTCCTGGGTGCTGCTTACATGTACGCCTTCCCAGTTTTCTTCCACACCAATCTGGATCCTCCGGTTCCGGATCTCCTCCTCCGGGATCTCCAGTATCTGACTTAAGTATTTGTCAGAAAATCCGTCTTTCTTTGCAGCCTTAAGGGCTTCATCCGAGGGAAGCTGTCCCTTGTGGGCGATCAGAGCTTCCTCTTCCTCCACCAGTTCTTTCATCTGCTGGATAAAATAATGCTTTACTTTGGTGATCTCATGGATCTCCTCCACAGTCGCACCTTTGCGCAGGGCTTCATACATAATGAAATGCCGCTCGCTGGAGGGAGTCAGCAGCATGCGAAGCAGCTTTTCTTTTGATTTGCTGCCAAAGTCCTTGGCACCGCCAAGTCCGTACCTTCCGGTTTCCAGACTGCGGATTGCCTTCTGGAAAGCTTCTTTGTAATTTTTTCCGATGCTCATCACTTCGCCTACCGCGCGCATCTGGGTTCCCAGCTTGTCCTCAACGCCTTTGAATTTTTCAAAAGCCCAGCGGGCAAACTTGATCACCACATAATCTCCACCCGGCACATACTGATCCAAAGTTCCATATTTTCCGCAGGGAATCTCTTTCAGAGTCAGACCGGTAGCCAGCATTGCGGAGATCAGGGCAATGGGGAAGCCGGTGGCCTTGGAAGCCAGCGCTGAAGAACGGGAAGTTCTGGGATTGATCTCAATGATAATATCCCGGTCTGACACCGGGTCATGAGCCCACTGCACATTGCTTCCTCCAATGACCTGAATCGCCTCCATGATCTTGTAGGATTTTTCCTGGAGACGCTTCTGCACGCTCTCTGAAATGGTAAGCATAGGCGCAGAGCAGAATGAATCGCCGGTATGAACCCCCAGGGGATCAATATTTTCAATGAAGCATACGGTGATCATATTGTTGTCGGAATCCCGGACCACCTCCAGCTCCAGCTCTTCCCAGCCAAGAATAGACTCCTCCACCAGGACCTGTCCTACCAGGCTGGCCTGAAGACCTCTGGCGCAGGTTTTCCGCAGCTCCTCCACATTGTACACCAGTCCGCCGCCGGTTCCTCCCATAGTATAAGCAGGACGCAGCACCACCGGATAGCCCAGCTTGTCCGCGATCGCTTCTGCCTGGTCAACAGAATATGCCACTTCACTTCTTGCCATCTCGATACCAAGACTCTCCATAGTCTTTTTAAATTCGATCCGGTCCTCTCCCCGCTCAATGGCATCCACCTGAACGCCAATGACCTTCACATTATATTTCTTCAGAATTCCTTTTTTATCAAGTTCTGAACATAAATTAAGACCGGACTGTCCCCCAAGATTTGGAAGTAAGGCATCTGGTCTTTCTTTTGCGATAATCTGCTCGATTCTCTCTGCATTCAGAGGTTCAATGTACGTAACATCCGCAATTTCCGGATCGGTCATAATAGTAGCCGGATTGGAATTCACCAATACGATTTCATAGCCCAGATTCCGAAGCGCTTTGCAGGCCTGGGTTCCGGAATAGTCAAATTCACACGCCTGTCCAATGATAATAGGACCGGAACCGATAATCAGTACTTTATGGATATCTTTTCTCTGAGACATCTTTGCTCCTCCGTTCTTCTAAAAAATAGAAATCATCTACAATTTTTCCTCAAAGATTATACACGAAAAAAGACATCTGCGCAATGGTAAGTTTCCACAAGCAGATATCTTTTTTCAAACTTTTTCTGTTTAGTTAAATCCAACCAGTTTCTGAGCGATCTTATACCCTCTCACAGAAGTTTTTCTTCCCAGACCTCCCCAGAGATTTAAGGACAATCCCAAAGGCGTGGTTCTCAAATGGCGGAACAGTTTCCGGTCTGCCTTTTTCAGGTACATCCAGATTTCTTTTTTCTTCTCCAGATGTTCCGGTGTTCCGCTCACAAGAAGCATGGCAGAGGTGACCGCCATGATCTTATCCAGGTAGATCAGCATATATTTTTTCATATTTTTCTCAAGACCCTTAAAGTCCTGTTTGGCCATAATATCGATCATAATTTTATTTACTTTGATCTGCTGATCAATACGGCTGATCATCACCTTTTCATTGACAGACTGATCCTCCCTGCCAATAAAGTAATGATAAAAGTTTACATCCATATAATATAGCTTTTTCACATGAGGCAAAGGCTGAAACGCAAAAATATTATCCACATAAAAAGTATGTTTCGGAAGCTCCAGTCCACAATCCAGCAGTACCTGTCTCCGATAAAAAATATTGTGCATCAGTATGTACTGGGTCTGGTGCATATGGCCCATCCGGGACCATTCAAACACCTGATCAACGGGAAATACATTTCTAAAATGCATCAGTTTTTTATGCTTGGCTCCCACCTTGTCATAGATAAAATTCGCCAGGAGAAGATCTACCGGCGTATTCTCTGCTTCCAGCCGCTTTAAAGTCTCTACGATCTGCAAAAGCGCTGTCACATCCGCCCAGTCATCGCTGTCCACCACTTTAAAATAAATCCCGGTGGCATTACGGATCCCGGTGTTCACTGCCTCCCCATGTCCGCCGTTCTCCTGGTGGATGGCTCTCACGATGCCCGGATACATGGCCTCATATCGGTCTGCCACTTCTGCTGTCCGATCCTTTTGGGATCCGTCATCCACCACCAGGATCTCAATATCCTCTCCCGCCGGCAGCAGGGACTTAATACACTTTTCCATATAACTCTCTGAATTGTAACAGGGAATTGCAACTGACAGTATCTTCATAAATCTTCTCCTTCGTATTTTTCCTGACCCAGCCGAATCTTCAGATATCTGGCATACGCTGCATAAGCTGCCGGAATGGGAAATTCCGCCTCTGTCCGCTGCGGCTCCACTGCCAGAAAATCCTGATCCTGTGAAATCTGCTCCATATCCTCCACCAAGATCAAGTATCCGATCATCCTCCACTCCACATGACTGAAAATATGTTTTGCCGGTTCCAGAGGCTGTATCCGCAGAGGAGACAGTTTCTGTTTCTTCAGATACTCCAGCGCCTCTGCCTCTGATAAATGGCCCTCCAGATTTGGCAGTTCGTAAAGCCCTGCCAGCAGTCCCCGGTCAGGACGCTTTCTCAGTATGGTACGGATCCCGTCCCTCACCACTAAAATCGTTCGATTCTCTATTTTTCGACTCTGCTTTGCCGCTTTCCTGGGAAGCTCTCCAGTTCTTCCATGGGCCCTTGCCTGACAAAGCCCCGCCACCGGACAAACCTGGCAGGACGGCTCTCCATTGGGCACACACACCACAGCTCCCAGCTCCATCAATGCCTGATTGAAAAGCCCGGGACAATCGAAAGGCTCAACCGCCCTCAAATCCTCCTCCATCCCTTTCTTAACAGCCTGCCGGGAGATATCCGCCTCCTGCTCCATGATCCTGCTGATCACCCGCAGGACATTCCCGTCCACTGCCGGCACCGGAATCCCGTAAGCAATGGAAGCAATCGCTCCTGCTGTGTAAGAACCGATCCCCGGAAGCTTCAGCAGCGCTTCATAATCCGGCGGAAGGATCCCTCCGTACTGTTCCATCACCTGAATGGCCGCTTTTTGCATATTTCTCACCCGGTTATAATAGCCCAGACCTTCCCACAGCTTTAAAAGCTGATCCTCCGGACATTCTGCCAATGACTGCACATCCGGCAGTGCCTGCAAAAACCGGTGAAAATACGGCTTTACTGCCTCCACTCTTGTCTGCTGCAGCATGATCTCTGACACCCATACACAATAGGATATGTGTGACGCAGGGTAGGCGGTTCTGGAAAAAGTTCCTTTTTCCTCTGGATCCCCTTTCCGGCCGGGAAACTGCCGGGAGCCGTCTGTGCTCCTTTTTTCTGAAATACCGCTTCCAAACTGCCGCTTCCAGGACTCTATGGCTGACATATCCCTCCAGGGCAGCTCCCTGGCATTTTCACAGAACCAGTCCAACAGAGGGGCAACAATCTGTTTCAAATATTCTCTATCCATCATACCCATATTCTAGCAGATATTTATTTAAAATCAACTGTTACTTTTTGCTATCGGTAATAACAGATCACCGGCATCCCGCTGTAGGCATAACGGTAGATTGTCCGGGCTGCCTGATAAGGCAGATTGATACAGCCATGAGAACCGCTGTAACGATAGATATCTCCTCCGAAGCTGGAACGCCAGGAGGCATCATGAAGTCCAATGCCTCCGTTAAAGGGCATCCAGTAGGAAACCGGTGAATTCCAGTCCGGCCCTGTCAGTACAGCCGGAGATTGGGTATAGCTGATCGTATAGGTTCCCTCCGGTGTTGCCCTGCCAGAATCGGTCAGAGTGCCTGAGACGCAACTGGAAGCTACCTCCTGCACCCCATCCACATACAGCCACACCTGCTGATTGGTCAGATCGATCTCCACATAGGTATCCCCCAGATCACTGTGGCTCCATCCTGCTGCTGTATGGGCAAATTCAGGGGTTCTCTCCCGCCTGGCTCCGCTGCGGATCAGGTGTTCCAGCATATAAGTCTCCTGCTTCTGATCCAAGAGCCAGCCGTAGCTGCCTCCGTTTACCGTAACCACATCCCCCACAGAGGTTTGAAAGGTGCGGGGTTTTTGATAGGTATCGTACTTTTCTGCCAGCTCTGCCACATAGCCTTGGATCTTCTCCCGGTTCAGATGGATCGTTCCGGTAATATCATCATACAAAATCCACTCCACAATGGTATTTCCGTCCAGGAGTTCCCTCTGATCTCCAAACTGATATTCTATTCTGGCACTGCAATACCTGCTGATCTTATGGAGTACATCAGGCAAAAGCTCCCGGCCCGCCGGTTCCCGCTCTCCTCCAAAGGCACTTCCTGTCAAAGCGGTGAAAAACAGCACTGACATTCCCCACAGCTTCCCTGCTCTGGCTCCCAGGCTGTTTCTCCCTCTGACTTCTTTGTTATTTCCCGCTCTGATCTCTTCCTTACTTCTTGTTCTGATCCCTGTTCGTTTTCTCTTCATTCTGGACTCCGGCATCTTCCTCTACACTGCTATTCTATCCCAGGACAGATGCCTTTATGAATCCCTTTTTACTTTCCTCTCCATTATCACCCACTGTAAACCCTGCTGTGATAAGAATCCCATAAACAGACCATGCTCAAGCGCCTTGTACTAATATATAGGAAAGAACACTTTTCCATTGCCTGTGCAAATAATAAATTTGCATTCCCCTTACCTGGTGGGAAGCCAGGCTTCCAGATCGTAAAGCTTTATCTTCTGCGTCAATGTTTTCTCCAGTTCACTGAGCAGTAAATTGATAGCCTCCTGATAAATCTGTCTCTTCATTTCGTAGCTGTCTGCACTGCAGTCTGCATTTCCATAACTCTTTCTCTCCTCCTGCCGCAGCCGGAAATAGAGACTTTTCATAAGATTGGAATTCTGAGTGTTCACTGTATCCAGATATCTCTCCAGCAGCTCCCGATCTCCTTTCGCTAATGCAGTTTCAAAGGCATGGCGTATGGAGCGTTCTACTCCTGACGGTGTAGTTTCACGCCTCTTTGCGATCTCGGAATACAGTACGCTGATTTTGCCGTCAGCATAATACGGATCTGTATCAAACAATTCCAATGCATCACAAATGTAAACCATTCCTTTCAAACCTGCTGGCATTCCGATCCGCAGCAGTACGTCCATAGCCCTATCTCTCATTACGATAATCCTCCCTTTCTTCCTGCACCGTTTTCCGCAGGTGCAGTACAGTCTACGCCTAATTTCTTCGCTTGTCAACAATTTTCTTGTAATCGCTATTGATTTTACAAGAAAATTGTAGTATACTAGTCCTAAGAGACGACTTGGAATTTAGGAGGTGTTATTATGGGAATCGGCGAAAAACTGCGGTTCAGACGTCAGGAATTAAATATTTCCAGAAGCGATCTTGCCAAAAAAATTCATGTAACTCCCTCTGCCATTGCCAACTACGAAAATGGTGTCAGCTATCCCAAGCCTGACATTCTGATCTCGCTCATTCAAACACTTGGTATTGATGCTAATTATCTTTACCAGGACTACCTTCCCACCAATCAGCTTCGCATGCAGTTTGGTTGGGATCTCACCCCGTCTGAGATAGATTCTATTAAAAAGTATAAGATCCTCACCGAGCAGAGCAAACGGCTGATCCGAATGATCATTCATGAGGAATATATGCGGAATCTCTCTGAAGAATGGATTGAATTTCCCTGCCTCCTTCCGGGGGTTCGGAAGATCAATACCGGCTTCCTCCTTCAGGAGAACTTCCGCTCTATAAAATTCAAAAGAAAGTACGAATTAGAGGGAATGGACTTTTGCTTTCAGGTTCAGATGGACAATTATCAGCCAGTATTTAAAAAATATGATATCCTGGCTTTAAAACGTTCCCCCGCAGAACACAATGAGATCGGTCTGTTCCGTCTCAATGACATCTATTTTATCAAAGCCCTCTACCAGACTCACAATAGCTGCCGCCTCTGCTCTCTCAATGTGGTGGATCCGGATATTGAGGTAACCTCTTCTGACCGTCTGGAATGTCTTGGAACCATTCTGGGCCGGATCTACGGCGCCTGTGAGTTTATTTCTCCGAATTAATCCAAAGACAGGAACCGGAATTTTCGTAACCATCTCGCTGCTGAAGTAAAGGCAGGACCGCTTTGTTAATGTGCGATAAAGGTACTGTATCCCCTGGATCGCAGTGCCGTCTCCATTTTGACTGCATTATCCAGTTGACGGAATGCTCCCACCCGAACCTTAAAAAGTCCGTCCTCCTGCAGCAAAAATACCGGATAGCCCTGCATGGAAAGCTGATAGACCATGTCCTGGGCGTACTCCGGATTCCGAAATGCTCCCGTCTGAACCTGATAAAGACGGTCTCTGGTCATTTCTGCATTCTCCTGGCCGGTGCTCTCTCCAGCCATGGAAGAGCCAGAATCCCTCTGGCGATCCTGGAAAAACTCAGTTCCGCCTGAGCTGTCTTCCCCTGTGGAGAGTTCACTTTCTCCTGTTTGACTGCTCCTCCTGGAAAACTCACTTTCTCCTGCTCTTTCTTTAGAAAATTCATCATTTTCTGCGCCTCCGCTGCCAATGCCTCTTCCTTCTGCTGTCTCCAGGATTCCATTGGCAATGGCCTGTGCAATATCATCAAATTTTGTATCAAAGAGCTCGTTGTCCCTGTCTGTGTTCAGAAATCCTGTTTCGATCAATATCGCAGGCGCTTTGGTCCGTCTTAGGATCACCAGACCTGGACGCTCCTTCACTCCGATATTCCGAAACCCCAGTTCTTCCAGTTCCCGATTAATGGCCTCCGCCATCTCCACCTTTTTCCCGGAATGATTGTACACCAGCGTCTCTACTCCAAAATACTGATTATCTTCCGGACTGGAATTTCTATGGAAAGAGACCACATAATCTGCGTCAGCCTCATTAGCCAGCTGCGCCTTCTCAAAGGGTGTCTGATAAACATCCTCTGTTCTGGTAAATACCACCTCCGTTCCATTGTCCTCCAGTATCCTGCCTACCTCCAAGGCAAGCGCCAGATTATCATCTTTTTCCTTGCGGCCCTGGTAAACCGCTCCCGGTTCTTCTCCCCCATGCCCTGCGTCTATTACAATTTTTGCCATAACAATACCCGCATATCTTTTTTATAAAATATGCGGGTGATGAAAAAATGATTCTTTTCTTAAATTTACAGCATCTCCATCAAAGCAGCCACCCTGGTATTTAGCTGACCTACATCGGACTGGGAATAGTCCGTCTCGATATGCAGGTAAGGAATGCCCTTTTCCTCCCGGACAAACCGTCCCACCCGGCCAGTCTCCACATTATAAGTATGGCAGGCCTGAAGCGTCATTTCTACCACCGCATCCACCTGATACTCATCGATCAGCTCATTCAGCAGCTCAAACCGCTTAGGATTGGGCGTCATCACAGAACAGCCAATCTCCAGATACCGTTTTGCAATAGCCTCATAGATGTCCGGATTGCTCTCATCAATCAGCTTATCCACACTCTTGGCGCCGGAACAGTTTTCAAAAGCAACCACCACGCCTCCATTTTCCTCAATGGCTTTTACTACCTTCATGGTAGCGGTTCCCATGGGACAGCCGGTAATCAAAATCCGATGCTTCCTCTCTGCAGGCCCAGATTCCCGGTACTCTTTTTTTACTTTTTCCGTCAGTGCCCGTACCTCCCCGGGAACCTCCTCCCGGTTAAATTTAAAGGTGGTTCCATAGAGCACCTGATAAAGATTTTCCCCCTTCATAGGGGCAGGATCCAATTTCATCAGCTCATAAAATTCTTTCAGAGCCTTTCTCCCTTCATTGCCGATTCTTACTGCCTTCCGCACCTGCTCCTCTGTGATCTCAACCTGGAATTTTTCACTAAGATACCTCTGGAAACGAAGGATCTCACTTTTCCAAAGCTGAAGTGCCATGGGGCTCTGGGTATTGGGAAGTTCCAGAATAAAGACCTCTTTAAAGTCTGACATATACTCATACATTTTCTTTTTTCCATCACAGGTAGTCTCCCCCACCACCACATCGGAAAAATAGAAAAAGGGACATTTATCCGTTCTGGCAAACCCGTAGCTGGCCTTGATCAGCGGACAGAGATTCTTTGGCAGTGTTTGTTCTGCCACCGCAATCGTCTCATCTGTCATAGAACAGAGTCCTACCGTGGCAGCTCCCATAGCCATGGCGATCTCCTGGGGAAAATAAGTACAATAAGAACCGATCACCGGAATGTTTTGATCCTTGATTTTCTTAATTGCCAGAAATGAATTTTTTCTCTGCTCCGCAAACTCCTCAAATACCTCCGGCAATTCTTTAATAATCTCCATAATTTTTCCTCTGCTTCCTCTTTTTTTCTTGAGCCAACCGGGCAGCGCCCAGGGCTCCTGCATATCTTCCCTCTGCTTTTGAGAGCACTTTCCTTTCAAGCTTCTCTGACAATACCTGGGCAAAGTACGGATTGGGACTCAAGCCTCCTGTCAGAAGCACTGCATCCTGCAGCTCTTTTCTTTTTGCAAACTGAGCCACTTTTGCAGCTACCGAATGCACCACTCCTGCAGCAATATCCTCTCTGTCCCTGCCCTCTCCAATAAGGCTGATCACCTCCGACTCTGCAAATACGGTGCAAAGGGAACTGATGGGAACCGGTTCGCCTCTGGATGCCAGCTCAAACAGTTCCTCCAGCGTCACCCCCAGGCGATTGGCCATGATCTCCAAAAACTTCCCGGTGCCGGCAGAACACTTATCGTTCATCAGAAAATCTTGTACCATTCCCTGAGACACCAGGATCACCTTGGTATCCTGTCCCCCCACATCAATAATGGAACAGTTATCCCCTGCCAGTTCTCTGCCGCCCCTGGCATGACAGGTGATCTCCGTCACCACATGGTCTGCGTACTCCACTGCTACCCTTCCATACCCGGTAGCTACCACCTGAGTACTTTCACCGCCTACCTCAATTCCTTCTGCCAGAAGCTTCTCCCGTATCTCCCTGGCGGTCTCCTTGCTGCTCCATCCTGTAGGCATCACAAAATGAAGTGTTTTTGCTCCAGTCACCACTACCTTTGCAGCAGTGGAACCAATATCAATTCCTACATAATGCTCTGTCATCTCCTGCATTTCCTGCCTTTTTTCTTTTTCTGAATACGGAAGCTGCCTTTCTCAGGCATTCTGCCCTTCTTCCTTCTCTACAGCTCCAGCACATACATTTCTTCCCATATAAGCCCGTGTTCCTGAAGAGCTTCCGCTATACTTTCCCGAAGCCCCGGCTCTGTTTTCCAGGCCAGGCCGCAGCCTGCGGTAATCTCCCTTGGAACCGGTATCAGCCGCCCTGCGATCTTCTGTTCCATGCAGAATTTTTCCATAGCCATCGCCCCTGTGGTAGTGGCAAAGGTAATCACCAGCTGTTGTCTTTTCTCTCTCATCGTCTCTTCCTATTCTGACAGCTCCCGGATGGCCCGGATGGCTGCGTCCACTTCCTCCATGGTATTATAGTGAGAAAAACTAAAACGCACCGCTCCCTGCCCTGCAGTCCCCAGAGCCTGATGCATCAGAGGTGCACAGTGAGCCCCTGCTCTGGTGGCAATCTGATAATCCTCCCACAGCCAGTCGCTGACTGTACCAGAATCCAGATTCCGGATATTAATAGAAGCAATGGCCGTTCTCCTGGAAAGCTCCGGATCACCATACAGAATGACTCCCGGGATCCTGGAGACTCCTGCCACAAAATGGCGCAAAAGCTCCTGCTCCTTCCTGCGGATATTGGAAATCCCAGTCTCCTGAAGATAGGCTGTCGCCGCATGAAGTCCTGCGATGCCATGACCGTTTAAAGTGCCTGCCTCCAAAGCGGTTGGCATATTCTCCGGATGTTTTTTGTCATAGCTGTGGACACCGCTTCCACCCACCTTTAAGGCCGCCGGCAAGATACCTTCCCTTACATAGATGCCCCCTGTGCCCTGGGGACCCAAAAGTCCTTTATGTCCGGTAAAACAAAGCACATCTATTCCCAGCTCTTCCACATCAATGGGCCAGGCTCCTGCTGTCTGGGAGGCATCCACCACCAACAGCAGACCCTTTTTCCTGGCAAAAGCGCTCACCCGCTTAAGGTCTGTCACATTTCCCGTAAGATTGGAAGCGTGAGTGATCACGATCCCCTTTGTATTCGGTTTCCAGGACTGTTCCAGAAACTCATAATCCAAAATTCCGGCTTTCTTTTCCTCCGGATCTGAAAATGCAGTGGGAACGATAGTAAGCTCCACCCCCTCTTCCGCTTTTCGATATAAGGGGCGCAGCACCGAATTATGCTCGCACACCGTAGTGATCACATGATCGCCTTTTTGAAACAGGCCAAAGATCGCTGTATTCAGACTTTCTGTTGCATTACAGGTAAATGCAATGCGGGAAGGATCCTTCACATGGAACAATCCGGCCAGCAGTTCTCTGGTCCCATAAATGGTGCGGGCCGCCTCCAGAGTTGCCCCGTGAGCGCCTCTGCCTGCATTGCCGATGTAGGAAAAGGCTTCCCAAACCGCCTGTTTTACGGTTTCCGGCTTCCGGAAAGTGGTAGCCGCATTGTCCAGATAGATCATCGGCCCCCTCATGGCTTTACAATATGAGAAGCCTGGGTCATCTTCTCCGCAATCACATACATATTGGTCACTTCTCCCACCTTCAGCTTATCCGACAGACCGTAATAGTTCAGGCAGGTACCGCAGGTAAGGATCTCCACCCCCTGGGCTTCCAAAGATTTTAAATCCTCCAGAGCCGGAGAACCTTCACAGGTCAGTGTCGCACCTCCATTATAAAACAGGATCGTTTTCGGCAGCGTATCCTGCTGCCCGATGGCATAGAGAAAACCTTTCATCAACACCGTTCCCAGCTCATCGTTTCCTTCCCCCATTTTGGAGGAAGCGATCACGATCACCGTATTTCTCCGTCCGTCCGGAAGGCAGATTTCCGCCTCCTCTGCCGGAGCTTTCTCTGCCTCTTCCGCCGCCTCTCCGATCGTCATAGTCACCTTGTACTGCTGCTCTCCCAGTTTCTCTGACTTCACCAAATAGCCCTTCTGTTTCGCCATCTTGGTAAGATTCTGAACAGCGATCTCATTGTCCACCAGCGTCTCTACCACACCTGCTCCCTTTAATGTTTTAATCGCATTCTTTGTTTTTACCACCGGAATGGGACAGGTATCCCCCATTGCGTTTACCTGGATCATATTGTTACCCCCTGTTTTCTGTTTTTATTTTGTCTTATGTGTTCCGCGCCAGCTTCTTAACTGTCTGGCACTGCACAGATCTATGTTATCCTGATCTTTTTTCTCTCCGATGATCAGCACACCGTAATCTCTTTTTCCTGTTTTTCCAGGATCTCTCCCACCAGGCTGGCTGGAAGTCCCAGCGCCTTCAGATCTGCAAGCAGCTGCAACCCTTCCTCCCTGGACAGGGCAATCAGCAGTCCGCCGGATGTCTGGGGATCAAAGAGTACCTCCTCCATGGCAAAGGAGATTCCCTGAAAATCTACATACGCTTCCACATGATTCCTGTTTTTCTGACCAGCTGCAGTGAGTAAAAATTCATCGGCATGGACCAGCGCTTCCTCAAAAACAGGTACCTGCTTTGCCTGGATCCGACAGGATAGTTTTCCATCCATCATCTCATGAAGATGTCCTAAAAATCCAAACCCGGTGACATCTGTGCAGGCATGGATCTCATACTTTCTGCAGGCCTCAGATGCGCTTCGGTTTAAAGTAGTCATGGAGGCAATGGCAGCCTCCATCGCTTTTTCGGAAGCCTCTCCCACCCGATTTGCGGTGCAGAGAATACCCACACCCAGTGCCTTGGTCAAGATCAATACATCTCCCGGACGTCCCTGATTATTTGGATAAATTTTTTGAGGATTCACTGTTCCCATCACAGACAGACCATATTTCACATCGCTGTCCGCAATGGAGTGGCCTCCGGCCAGAGTCCCTCCAGCCTCTATCACTTTTTCCGAACCTCCCCGCATAATTTCTCCCAATACATTCAAGTCCATGGACTCCGGAAAACATACAATATTCAAAGCGGTCTTTACGTCTCCCCCCATGGCATAGATGTCGCTGAGAGCATTGGCCGCCGCAATTTTCCCAAAAGTATAGGGATCCTCCACCATCGGCGGAAAGAAATCCAGCGTCTGCACGATGGCCAGATCCTCTGCCACTTGATACACTGCCGCATCATCCTTGCTGTCAAAACCAATGAGCAGCCGCTCATCCCTGGCTCCTTTCGGAAGCAGCTCCAGCACTCTGCTCAGCACTCCTGCCCCCAGCTTAGCTGTGCAGCCGCCTCCTTTGCAAAATACAATTTTTTCTTCCACAGTACCTTCGCCTCTTTTCAAAATTTTCTTATATAAAATAGAGCTGACATGACTGTTTCCCAGCCCTAATAGGACTTCAGCAGGAATATCTGCTTCCTTTGTCCCGTCCGAAGTAATCTTTATTTCATTATAACATAGCCCCTATCTTCTGTGAAATTAATTTATAATGATTTTTACTCTTATTTATTTGATTTTCCAATAAATCAACTCTTTTTTCTCCCATGATACCAGACCCAAACACGCTGCACCTTCCTTCACATGCTCAGCTGCGCAGCATTCTTTTATGTTACAAAAAATTAAAACGTTCCTGGCCCATAAAAAATGAGCTTCCGCAGCATACGTTTGGGGATACCATTTCAGCTGCCTTTCCCGAAAAAACACTACGTTTTTGGGAAAACACAGCAAAAATCCATCTGCATTCGTATACTGCGACAGCTCTATTCTTTAAGGTGTAAATGGTCAACTATAGGAATACTGGATCTGCTCCGGTTTTTCCGGACGGTTTCCATGGAATACCTTTGCAGGAGGATCGCTTCCTCTCCTACGCATTCTCCGGCTCCAGCAGAAGCCTGATCTTGGAGCGTACCATATCAAAGGCCACATCATTCATCCCGCTGTTGATAATGATATCTGCCATTCCCTTGGTGGGTTCTACATATAAGTAGTGCATGGGCTTTACTGTGGTAAGATACTGGGTCACAATATTGTCCAGATCCCTGCCCCGCTCCTTCACATCACGGACGATCCGGCGGATGATCCGCTCATCTGCATCTGCCTCCACAAAAATTTTAATATCCACCAGCTCCCGGACTCTGGGATCCTCCAGCAGCAAGATCCCTTCTACCAGAATAACCTTTCTAGGTTCAATATGCTGAATTTTGTCAGAGCGGTTATGTTTACTGTAATCATAAACCGGACAGTCCACCGCCTGCCCAGCCTTAAGCAGCTTTAAATGCTCCACCAAAAGATCTGTCTCCAGAGAATCCGGATGGTCATAATTTACCTTTTTCCGCTCTTCAAAGGGAATCTCATCCTGTCTGCGGTAATAATTATCATGATAAACTACTGCCACATTTTTTCCAAACTCTTTCTTTAATCGATTGGTAAAGGTGGATTTTCCTGAACCGGTTCCCCCTGCTATTCCTATAATAATACTGTCCATAAATTGCTTCCTCCACTGTTTCCTGTTCCTCTTTTGCTGCTGTTGCCTTATTTATCTTCTTCCCTTTTCATGCTGGTACAATTCCCGGTCATCTCCCATGATCACCGTTCCCACTCCCAGCACGCTGAAAAGTTCCAGCAAAAGCCCATGCTCCATCTTTCCGCCAATCAGATGAGCCCTTCGCACGCCCCCCTCCAATGCCAGAAGAATATTACTGATCTTCCTGGAAAGATCAGGGGTAAGCTGCTGCTCCTTCTGATACAATTTTAACTCTGAAACTGTCATAGAAAGAACCTTCTGCTCTCCCTCCGCCCAGGTGATTCCTGAATATCTGCTTAAATAGATCAGCTTCTCAGCCTGAAGCATCAGGGCAATCTCACTGGCCGTATCTCCCGGATCCAGATTGAGCATCTCGGTATCAATGTCATTGGGAGTGATCACCGGAATATATCCATGCTCCAGAGTCATCCGGATGGTCTCCTCATCTGCGCCGCAAATCCCCACTGCCTTTACCCCGGAAAGCTCCACCAGCTTTGCAAAACGCTTGTTTTCCCGAAACTTATCTGCTCCGATTCTGGAATCATGTACAATGACAGGCTTCATCCCCACGCTTTTCAGCAGCGCAATATCCTGCATCACCATCTGCTCCCGCCGGCCGCTTAAAAAATTACTGCAAAAATAACCGATCACGATAATCTTCTGGTTAAAGTCCCGCAGGTAGGGTAATGCATCTGCCAATACTGCTGCTTTAATCCTGGCCTGCTCCATCTGATTTCCGGTTTTAGCCTGGGACTGCTCCAGAGAATACACCTGATTTCGTTTCTGCTCCTGTGCCGGCTCCAGTTTTGCCTCCTGTGATCGGGCATCGGCCAGCTCCAGTCCTTTCCTTTGCTCCTTCATCTGCTTTCCCCCATCAGTGCACCTGGATCTGGCACATTTTCATAGTGGTCAAAGCTGCTTTGTGGCTCTCCGGAGTAACTCCTGCACAGCAGGATGCATCCACCGAAATCCTCACTTCAGGCATGGCTGCTTTCAGCAGCAGCGCATTGGATACGACACAGATGTCTGTGCAAAGTCCCACCAACTCTATCTCCAGTTCCTCTTCCGCTCCGATTCTGGACAGCTCATGTACCAGCTTTACGGAGCCAAAGGTAGGCTTATCGATCACTTTGACGCCTTCTAACGCCTCTGCCACACGCTGGTTCAGCTCCCAGCCTCTGGTTCCTGCGATACAATGCTCCACCGGAAGATTTTTTCCCTCCTGGGTATTTAAATAGTCCCTTTGATGGGTATCTCTGGTGGCATAAATGTTTTCTCTGTCATAGGAATGGATCTTTTCCACCACTGCATCCACAATCTCCACTGCCTCAGGTGTGCCCAGCGCCCCATCTACAAAATCATTCTGCATATCAATAACTACTAATATTTTTTTCATTTTCTCCTCCTACATCTGCTTTCTCACTACCGCATACTCATCTCCGCTGCGGTAATAAGGACAGTCATAATAGCTGTCTGACAAAAACCGCGCCATCTCGTCCTCATCCAGATTTACATCGCACACATAGGCTTCATAATCCTCATCATACACATAATTGGCACACAGCTCGCAGCTTGAGTGGGATTTCTTTTTCATTCTATTCCTTCCTCTCCGTCAGCTGCCGGCTCGCAGGGCGCTATTCAGCAGCCTCTCTATCCGGATCTTACTTCATATGCCCGCAGCATTCATCCGTTTTATTATCAGCTCCATTATAAAAGCATTTTCCATTTTTTACAATCCCATGGTGCAATAAAAATGCATGCTGAGGGAGCCCGCTGAAATATAAAAGAGCAGCACGGCGGGAAATAAAAGCAAAAAAAGAAAGAACAAGGTTTTCCAAGACCTGTTCTCTCTTCTTTTTACAATCGCTCACAGCAGACTGTGAAATTCTCTGCTAATTCCCTCTTATCTCCTGACGCATAAACTTTACATAGGAAATGGTAAAAGCCGCCAGCGTCAGCGCTGCCAATGCCAAAAGATGAGGCCATACCAAAAGCAGGCTCTGTCCCAGAGACAGATAACCGGAAATAGCGCCCACCATCTGAGAAACCGTCACTGCATTTACAGCACGCACAGCGGGATTTAAAATCGTACTGGCCGCTTCCCCATACAGATAATAAGGTGAGATCCGGTTCAGATACAGCTCACAATTATAATTACTCATGGAATTAACCATGGCCTCATACTGGTTCGATACCGGAAACAGCCCATTGGCAATGATACTGGCAAGAAGGCTCATAAAAATCGCGAAAAAAATCCAAAGTGCAATGGATGCCAGCGCCGAGGTGGCAGAGTGCCTGCACACCACGGAAAACAGCATGGAAATAGCCAGCCAAAATCCGATATACACAATGGTATAAAACAGATATACCAGCACCCGGATCACTTCCTCCCCGCTGGGAGCGATCCCAATCTGCAAAAAACCTGCTGCACCAATCAACACTCCTGTGGAGATCACCATAATAGAAATCAGAGAAATCCCTGCCAGAAATTTTCCGATAATCACAGAATCCCGGTAGATCGGCTGAGATAACAGGCGGTTTAACGTACCATTATTCCGTTCACTGTTAATGGCATCAAAACCAAGCATCAGACCTACAAACGGCCCGATCAGCGCAATAAATGCCATGTAGGAAGGAATGGAATTTCCCCCTGTGGTATACAGCTTCAAAAACACAAAATCCCCGTTGCTCTCCAAAGCCTCCGGCATACCTGCCGCTGCTCCGTAAATGCTGGCAATGGTGGTTGCTGTCACAAGAAGCAGAATGATCACAAATCTCCGGCTGGTAATATGATCCGTCATTTCCTTTCGGTAAAGAGCTGCCAGACTTTTTGATTTCCTATGCGCATTTTCCCGCTTTTGCCCCTCAGTCTTGCTTCCGCAGCTTTCCACAGCAGCTTTTCTGTTTTTTCCCAGTTCAGCACAGTCAGAGCCTTCGCTACCGCCTTGCAGCGAAACGCTTGCTGATCTTCTTTGTTCCATTCTGCCTCTCCTCCTGTTCTGCCTTTTCAAAATAGCACCGGTAAATCTCATCCAGATCTCCGCCCTTCTGCCGCAGATGCAGCAGAGTATAGCCATGGGTGCCAAGGAAGCCTGTAATATCCTTTCTCAGATCCCTGCGTGACTGAACAATAAACTTACTTCCCTCTTTTTCGATACTGTTCACACCTTCCAGTCCATGAATAAATCCTAAAAACCGGTCATCGCAGGGTTCCGCCTCCACTTCCAGAACAAAATGTCCCTCTGAGACAATCTGTTTTCCCAGTTCCTCAATACGCCCGCAGGCAACCAGACTTCCGGACACAAAGATCCCTACCCTGTCGCAAATCTGCTGGATCTGATAGAGCTGATGCGATGAAATCAGCACTGTCCGCCCATCCTCCACTGACAGTTCTTTGATCAGATGCAAAAACTCCCGCATTCCTTCCGGATCCAGTCCCAGAGTGGGCTCATCCATGATAATAACCTGGGGATCCTTCATCAGGACATCTGCTATACCAAGCCGCTGGCGCATACCCTTGGAATACGTTCCCGTCCTTTGATCAGCCGCATAGGTCATCCCTACCCGTTTCAAAAGGTGGGTAATCTTTTCTTCTATCTCGTCCTCTTCAAGGCCGTTCAGCCGTCCGGTATAGCGTAAATTTTCCCGTCCGGTCATATCCGGATAAAATCCCACATTATCCGGCAGATAACCGGTAATGCGTTTCACTTCTATGGAATTTCTGGTACAGTCCAGCCCGGCAATGGAAGCACTCCCCAAAGTGGGTTCTGTCAGCCCCAGGAGCATCAGGATGGTAGTCGTCTTTCCTGCTCCATTGGGACCCAGAAGTCCAAATACTTCCCCCTGACGAATGGAAAGATTCAAATGGTTTACTGCTACCTTCTCTCCATAAGCCCTGGTCAGGTCATTGGTGGTAATAAGATACTTATTTTCCGTCATAGTTACCGTCTCCCGTACTTGCGAATAATCATCCCCAGGCCAACGCACAGAACTGCAATGATCCCCACAGCTGCCAGCCCCCAGGTCGTATGATTCTTTACAGAAACTCTCAGATCCATCTCCTGAGAAACCTGGTCATTGCTTACCGTAATTGCAGTCACATAATCTCCGATCACTGCATTTTCCGCCGGCTGTATGTAGGCTGTGATCTCCTTTGTTGCACCTGCCTCCAGGGTATCAACTGTTGTCTCATCAAACCGTACATTCCAGTCTGTAGAGGCTGAGCTGGTAAGCTGCAAATTCTCCAGAGCAACATTTCCTGTATTCTGAATGCTTAAGGTAACCGGTGACTCTTCCCCTGCATAGGCATCCAGACTCAGATTCCCTGTGGGAGTGGTAAGCACCGCATCATACGTCCCTGTAATCGTCACCTGAAGCTGAAGCTTCAGAGTCTCGCTGGCTGACACTGCGGTGCAGTCAATCGTATAGGCACCCTGTTCCACCTGTTCCCCCGGAATCGCAGCTACCGTGATCCCCTGGCTGGAACCTGCATCCACCGGAAGGCTGGCCACCTGATTGGTCTCTCCGGAAGGCGTGAAGTTCACCTGCCATCCTTCCGGTGCCTTGGCAGAAAGACTGTAGGACTGAGAAGAAATACCATTGTTCACAAGAGTAGTATCAAAACTAAAGCTGGTTCCTGTGGCTCCCTGCTGCTCCGGATACTCTGCAGTAAAGTTACCGGAACCTGCCTCCTCCTTAGTTACCTGAATCGCCAAGGGCAGAGCAGCTGTATTTCCCGTACCTCCATCCGCTTTCAGCACTACCTGATACTCTCCTTCTTCAGCATCCTCCGGTATGGTCAGGGCATAGCTTAATTCCGGACTTTCCTCCTTTGTCTGTCCTGCAGACACATGCACCTGACTTACATGACTGTCGCTTCCACGAAAATAGCCTTCCCATCCCTCAGGCAAAGCTTCTGCAGTAAGTTTTGCATCCAGCTCCATATCGTCTGTGTTGATCAAATACAATGGAAAATTGGCCGAATCTCCCGGTTTTAAAGAAATTCCCGGATAATCGGTGCTCATGGTAACTTTGTCATTGCCTGCTGCATGGACAACCGTTGGCACCCACAGTGCCCAGGCAACCAGCAGGGCTGTGACAAACCACAGAGTACAGGCTTTCTTCTTGGCTGTTTGAATTGACTGAATTTTTTCCATCTTCTGATACTCCTTTGCATTAATTAAATTTATAAGAATATCTTAAGTTGGATTTGTGTCTATTTGTTGTTTGATTTGTGTTGAATTGGTGATGAAAATGTGTTTGATTTGTGAAAAGAGGCAGACGCAAAAACTGCTGCAAATAAGGAGAAAAAGATTCCTGCTCTTTTTCCCCCTTTTGCAGCAGTTACTTTCCTGCAATCCTGATCTGTTTTTAGAAATTTACTCCTCCAACCAGTATTACATTGGCATAGGAAGAAGTTTCTCCAGTACGGACAATACACTTTGCCCCCGCCGTAAGCTTCTTAAATTCCTCATGCGGAACCAGATGTACCGGCATCTCTCCCAGTACTTCCTTTACCTCTGAAAGAAGCTGCGGATTCACAGTTTCAATCTCTGTTGCAAGAATACAGGATTCTACAACCAGTTCTTTTTCCACCGCTTTTAAAACATCTAAAAATCGGGGTATTCCTGCTGTCACGGAAACATCTACTACTTTTACTCCCTTGGGCACCGGCAATCCGCAGTCTGCAATACAGAAATACTCTGTATGCCCCAAAGCTGCAACTTCTTTTAATATCTCTGGATTAAGTAAACGATCTTTTTTCATATTCTTCTCCTTTTTGTTCTATATGCCAACAAAATGATGTCTCCCAGAATACATCATCCGCATCTGCTCGTTCAACCGAACCGGAAACCTGCAGAAACAAATTTATCTGCTCTTTCCCGGCGCACTGGTACTCTCTCTTATGATCAATTCCGGCTGATAAATAATATCTTGCTGTCCCTTGCCATCCTCTTCATCCGTATACTCTATGATCTTCCGGGCAGACTCATATCCTACTTTGTGAGCCGGCTGCCGTATCGTAGTCAAACTCGGATTAAAAAAATCTGAATACTGAATATCATCATATCCAATAACCGAACAATCCTCTGGAATACGAACGTGATGTTCTTTTGCCCATTTGTAAATCCCGTATGCGCACAGGTCATTAGCTGCAACGATCGCAGTGACCCCCTGCTCAATCAATCTTGGCGTACATTCCATACCGGATTGAATATTAAATTCTCCATGGGCAACATAGCTCTCCTGAAACGGAATGCCATACTTCTTCAGAGCTGCCTGATATCCCCGATACCGCCGGCCAGCGGAACCATTCATACCTTCTCGCTCAATCGGCCCGGTAATACAGCCAATTTTAGTATGTCCCAGTTCCAGCAAATAGGCAGTTGCCCGATATCCCCCTAACAGATTATCGGAACAGACATTCATCACTTTATCTGTCTGCATCAGAGAGTCTGCTGAAACAACTGGAATCCCAAAGCTTTGAATATACTCCACCAGTTCCTGTCTCTTATTACGGTAAAACCCGCTTCCCGAAAGAATGATCCCATCAACTCCCCGATCGATCAGCAGATTGATGTATTTGGGATTTGAAGCATCCTCAGTACAGGTGATCAGCGCATATCCTTCCTTCAAACATTTTTCTTCTGCACCGCTCACCAGCTCCCCGTAATAGGCATCCGTAAAACTGGAAATGATCATACCCACAGTCTTTGTTTTTTTGGTTTTTAAACTGGCTGCCATACTGTTGGGACGATAGTTCATTTTTTTTGCAGTTTCCCACACTCTTTTCCTGGTTTCTTCCGACAAACGGTGAGGTTTATTATTTAAAACAATAGAGACGGTTGTTGGTGATAATCCTGTCTCCCTTGCAATATCTTTTATGGTTACCCTCATCCCCATGTCCCCCTATATATAGTATCTTTTATTAAAATTATACCCTAAATATCAACTGCTCACAAGTACCACGTATCCTTTTTTTGTCAGCCAGTGACAAAAAATCACACACAGCCTTTGATCACACTGGTAGACAAGGGACTGTTTCTGTGGGATACGTCCGGAAGCCGTCTTTCAATCGCAGCTCTGGCATATTCTATATCTTCCAGCGCCTCATTCGTGTTAAAACATCCGATTGCCACCATATCCTGAGGCCGAATCGTATTGTAACAAAAATTCAGTCCTACATAGGGCGTGGTTCTTCCGGCTGCACAGGGTTTAATAGTAAGCACCGGCTTCTTGGCAGCATGAATGATCTTTGCAACACTTTCAATCTCCACCTGCATCAAAAATCCCATACAGTTAAAAATCTGAATATAAGTTTCCACATCATATTCATTTTTGTCTGCATACTGGATCACTTCCGGCATATGGGCAGACAAACCCGGGATCATTCCTGCATCACGGATCATTTTCAGATAATCCGGCAGACGATCCATGGTTTCTGTATTTTTATTCACTAACTGTTCAATACAGGAATGTAAGGGCAGACAAAATTTTGCTCCCCGCTTTGCACATTCTTTAATTTCCAGCTCCGCCTCATGCCTTGCCATGGGTGTATCATCCATATTCAGTATCGGCTCGTCGATAATGATCATCTCTTTACCTGTTTTTTCCTGAGCAAGATCCACTGCTTTCCGAAGATTCGGATCTGTTCCAAACAGCCCCAACACCGCATTTACTCCTTCATTCATAAAGGTTTCAAAAATAGCCGCTGAACTCTCTGGGCTGTGATGACGCTCCCTGATCATGGTATCTCCCGCTGCACTTCTGTGGCTGAAACCGGAAATCCAGTTGCATCCAATAATCATACGCGGCAGGGATACTCCTCCCACTATTGTCCTTGGAAATTTTTCTGACATAGTTTTTCCTCCTCAATATGATTCGTTTTTAACCGCCTCTTATTCTCCGGCGCTCTGATTCTGTAATTCATAAAGCACGGAACAGGACAAGTGGTTTCCCTCCTGCCCTGCCATTTTATCCTATATTGATCAGTCAAATAATACCGCACCTTTTATATAGCCGTCCTTCTTGTCCACGGAACGCTGAAATAATGTCTCCAGTCCCTCTGCATCCAAATAGTATGCCGTATGAGTCATATATTTTGCCGGATCGTATACCCCACGCTTGATCAGTTCGTAAGTCCGCGGAAGAATTTCTCTCCAATGTCTGTTACTCATGGGAGCCAGATTGTATACGGTCAGGCCGCCCAAGTGCCATTTTGTCCCGTCAAATTCCACCTTTCCACGATGAAAGCTTCCGATGATCAGTTTTCCTGCTTCTTTTGTCATGGAATCCGCCAGATGGAAACCAGAATCAGAAGCGCCAAAGTCGATACAGATGTCTGCTCCGCCCTTTGCCTTAATCTCTTCGATCACTTTCTTTCCTTCTTGGCTTTCTGGATCCAGCACCTCACAGGGATGGTATTCTTCTGCCATCTTTCTTCGGTCTTCCCTCAGTTCAAATACCGTTACCCGACCGGCACTGGAACCATTCATGATTCCCTGTAGACACAAAAGTCCCATATAACCAGCCCCAACCAGTACCACATGATCACCAGGTCTGATGTAAGTGATATCCAGAAGATTTACTACACAGCAATTCGGCTCGATCACCGCCCTCGCCCAGTCTTTTGTGTCATCCGGCAATTTTACCACTGCATTTTCCGGTACGGTAAAATATTCACACATCATATCTCCGCCGTCACCGGCAAACACCTTGTCTCCCGCCTTTAGAGAAACAACACCCGGTCCTGCTTTTTCTACAATTCCTACACCTTCATGACCGATGATGTAAGGCATCGGACCGGGTGCATTCACACCGCGGTACAACCAGGAATCCCAACAGCACAGGCCACACGCTTTGGTCTTTACCATTACCTCTCCATACCCTGGTTCCGGTACTTCGTGTTCCATGATCTCTAATTTCATGTATTCTTTAACAAAAACACCCCTTGCCAACATGATAAATTCCTCCTGTGCATCCCTTTCAGTCAATTCCTGTTTTTAATTCAGATCAATCAAACAGCACTGCTCCCTTGATGTATCCGTCCTTCTTATCCACTGCACGCTGGAACAGATATTCCATACCTTCTGCATCCTTGTAATGAGCAGTGTGGGTCATATATTTTGCCGGATCATACACACCGCGTTTAATCAGCTCATAGGTTCTGGGAAGGATCTCACGATAATGTGCATTGCTCATAGGTGCTAAGTTGTATACGATCAATCCGCCCAGATGCCATTTTGTTCCGTCAAATTCCACTTTCCCGCGATGGAAACTTCCAATGATCAGTTTTCCTGCTTCTTTGGTCATAGAATCTGCCAGATGGAAACCAGAATCAGATGCGCCAAAATCAATACAAATATCAGCTCCGCCCTTTGCCTTGATCTCTTCGATCACTTTTTTACCTTCTTCACTTTCCGGATCCAGAACTTCATAGGGATGATATTCCTCTGCCATCTTTCTGCGGTCTTCCCGAAGTTCAAATACTGTTACACGGCCGGCAGAAGAACCATTCATGATTCCCTGAAGAGTCATCAAGCCCATGTATCCAGCTCCCACCAACACTACATGATCTCCGGGTCTGATATGCGTAATATCCAGTAAGTTTACTACGCAGCAGTTTGGCTCGAATACTGCCTTCGCCCAATCTTCTATATCATCCGGCAGTTTTACCAGTCCATCTTCCGGAACAGTAAAATACTCACACATCATCTCATTGCATCCGGAACCGCAGAATACCTTATCTCCCACCTTCAGGGAAGTAACCCCTGCACCGACCTTTTCTACAATTCCAACGCCCTCATGACCAATCACATAAGGCATAGGTCCTGGAGCATTCACTCCCCGATACAGCCAGGAATCCCAGCAGCATACGCCGCAAGCCTTAGTCTTTACCATCACTTCATTCCACTTTGGCTCTGGAACATCGTAGTCCATAAGTCCTAATTTCATATAATCTGTAACAAAAACACCTTTTGCAAGCATATTTTTATCCTCCTGTCACTCATTTCTAACTATGTTCTCAATCTATAAACAACTTATTTTTCTTTACGGGCAGCCCACAGGAAACCGCGGCGAACCATCTCTCCCACAGAAGGGATATCAAAAATATAATCTTTATGTCCCATGGACGTATAGAATACCCGTCCCTTTCCCCACAGCTTGGTGTATGCTACAGGCATTTCCACGATCCCGTTGGGACTGTGAGGCCCCAGTGTATCCACCTGTGTAGTAGCTAATACATTTACACAGGGATCCAGGTGCAGGTAATACTGTTCTGTCTTTACTTTGAAGTCTTCCAGACCTTCGATAATAGGCGAGGAACAGCCTTTCTTAAAATGAACTTCATATTCCCGCTCAAATGCTCCCTCCGGACTTGGATACTCCCGATTCACTTCTTCTATATTTTTGGGATCCAGATCTGATAAATGGTGGTACCAGGTATCACCCGGATGAACCACCCACTGGCTTCCTGTCATAAACTGATATTCAATGTTCCAACGGAATGCGTCGCACATTCCCCCATGGCAGCCTGCGATTCCAACACCGGAGGCAATGGCATCACAGAGGCGGAAACATTTACAGTCGCCAAGATATCCCTGGGTCCAAAGAGGAATGATCAGATCCATGGATCTTAAAAATTCTTCATCATCCAGCCGATCCATATGATCTTCACGAACCACATCAAAATTTTCTGCTTCCAGCATTCGTTTGAATCTTGCACTTACCTGTTCCGGTTCATGACCATCCCAGCCCCCGTAGAAAATATACGCTTTTCTCACGATATCTCCTCCTCCCTGTCTGTTTCACATTCTTTTTATAATCCAAGCATATCTTTGATATATTTTCTGGATGTTCTTGCTGATTCGTAATTATTGACACGGTTAAAATCCAGTTCTACCGTCAAAAATCCATCATATCCATGTTTTTTCAAAACTTCCAGAATACCCGGGAAATCCACAATTCCCTGACCCAATGCGCGGAATCTTCTTGGCGGATAAGCCGGATCTGCTACCCGATACAATTCCGGATCATTGACCATCTTTCCTACACAGTCTCTTTCTTCTCCCGGTACCCCTGAAATATCTTTCAGATGCACATATCCCACTTTTCCAGCAGATAAATATTTTTCGTACAGATATTTGGGATCCATACCGCAAAGTGTCGTATGTGCAGTGTCCAGACAAAGTTTAATATCCTCTGTTGTATGCTCCAGGAAGAAATCGATCTGCGCTTCCGTTTCCACATAAGTGCCCCAGTGAGGATGCATATTCATCTGCAGTCCATACTTTTTACAAACTTTTGCCATTTCATCTGCTGCTCTGCATACCCCAAGCATTGTCTCCTCATCCAGAGGCTGTCCGATTTTCTTTCTTGGCATCTCCAGATTCATAATTGAAAAATTATGCTCTTTTGCAAATTTTGCACAGCGCTCACCGATCTCCAGATCTTTTTCCAGATTATCGGTAAGGTACGTGTAGATACAGGAAAACTCAATTCCGTATTTCTCCATCAACGCATCAAATTCTTCTTTATCGTTTCCATAGATATCTGCAACGACGTTAAAATTCTCCATATACTGATATCCACAGTCTTTTAAATCTCTCAAAGACTGTTCAAAATCCCGTTTCGGATACTGGCTGGGCGGCGCCCAGTTATTGTATTCATCTTGAAGCCAGGTCCATGCAGTATAAGCAACTTTCATCTCTGTTTCCTCCTGTATTTTATAAATTCATTTTTATAGTTCAAACTTCAATACAACTATCTTCTATCTCATCTTGACGATCTTTCATCAGTGTTTTGCAGTACTCATTTTAGCCCGGAAAATATCAAATCCAACTGCCACGATGATCACAACGCCAAGAACCACCTTCTGCCAATATGCATTGACACCAAGCAGGTTCATACCATTGTTTACAAATCCCCATGCCAGAGCACCGGCCAGGGTATTCAGCATATTGCCTTTGAAGGTACCGCCGATATATACAGCTGCCAGTGCCTGCAAAGACAGGTCTGTTCCGGAAGAGGGCTGACCGGAGGACATACGGGAGGCCTGCACAATACCTGCAAATGCAGAACAGAAACCGCATACTACAAACATGGCCACTCTTGTCAAATTGACATTCAATCCTGACAGCTTGGCTGCCTCTGCATTTTCACCGATAGCCATAACACCGCGGCCAAAAATGGTGTACTTCAGAAGGATCGCTCCGATGATAAAGAAGACTGCCATAATAATGATCGGTACTGGAAGGAAGTTGCCAACATATCCCCGTCCAAGAACCATAAAACTGTCCGGAAGTCCGGTAATGGGCATACTGTTTGTGGTGATCAGAATAATACCCTGAATGATATACTGCATAGCCAAGCTGGCCATGAAAGATGAAATCTTAAAATATGTAACAATCAATCCGGTAATCATACCACAGAAGCACCCCACCAGCACTGCAACGATAATGGAAGGAATTACGCCAAAATTCAGTCTTGTCATTAACAGTGCTGCATTACATCCTGCCAGTGTGGAAGCCATACCGGTACTCAGATCAATCTCTCCTCCAAGCACTACGAAGGATGCACCCAGCGCCGTAATGGCTGTTACCGCAGTCTGACGGAGAACGTTTAAGATATTGTCAGTGGTCAAAAATTTATCGGTTGTAAATGTAAGAAAGAGTGCCACCACGATGATCAGGAGCCATGCTCCCATATCATTCGCAACCTTGGCAATGTTTTTAATAGGACTGTTTTTCTGCATCTTCATTTCCCTCCTACTGCGTATTCCGTAATGGTTTCCTGAGAATATTCATTTTTCATAAGTTCGCCGGCAATTTTTCCTTCATGCATGATCAAAATCCGATCGGTCACACCCATAACCTCTTCCATCTCTGAAGAAACTACGATTACCACCTTTCCTTCTGCTGCCAGCTGATTGATGATCTCATAAATTTCCCGTTTTGCTCCCACATCAATTCCTCTGGTGGGTTCGTCAAAAATAATAATTCTGGAATCAGAGAATAACCATTTTGCAAGAACAACCTTCTGCTGATTTCCACCGCTCAGAAACATCACTCGCTGGTTTACATGAGGCGTTACTGTATTTAATTTCTTTACATAATCCTCTGCGATCTCTTTTTCTTTTTTGAAATCAAAAAACAGGTTCATTCTCAGAATTTTTTTCAGCGCCACCGTCACCGTATTCATACGCACGCTGGAGCGCAGGAAGAGTCCCTCTTCTTTTCTGTTTTCTGTCACAAATCCAATTTTATTTGCAATGGCATCTCTGGGATTCTCGATCTTTACCTCTTTTCCATCAATAAAAATCTGCCCGCCTGCCTTTTTATCTGCCCCAAAAATCAAACGCATGGTTTCCGTTCTGCCCGCGCCTACCAGTCCGGCAAATCCAAGAACCTCTCCGGCCCGGACGCTGAAGGATACATCCTTTACCCGATACCCCCCGTCATCCAGATGTTTTGCCTCAAAAACAACTTCACCTGGTTCAAAATTTCTTGGCGGATACTGCTGCTTTAATTCACGTCCAATCATCATGGCGATCATCTCTGCCTTGGTGATGGTTGCCACATCCCTGGTTCCCACATAACAGCCATCCCGCATGATGGTCATTCTGTCACAGATCTGATAAATCTCATCCAATCTGTGCGTGATAAAGATAATGGCTGTTCCTCGCTCTTTTAAAGTGCGAATAATGCGGAATAAGATTTCTGTCTCTCTGGTAGTCAGTGAGGATGTGGGTTCGTCCATGATCACCACTTTGGCATTCATGCTGACTGCTTTGATGATCTCAACGATCTGCTGCTCTGCAATACTGATGCTGCGCAGCTGCTTCTTTACATCAATGTCAATATCAAAACTTTCAAAAAGTTCTTTTGCCTTCTTATTTACCTGTTTCCAGTCAATCAATCCATTTTTTCTGGGATATCTGCCCAGATACACATTCTCCGCCACCGTTATCCTGCGGATCAGATTCAATTCCTGATAAATAGTCGCAATTCCCAACTCTTCTGCAAACTTTGGTGATGTGATTTCCACCTGTTTTCCTTCAAACTCAATTACACCGCTGTCTTTCGTATACGCGCCTGATAAAATCTTCATCAGCGTTGACTTTCCTGCTCCGTTTTCCCCCACTAAGGCGTGAACCTCTCCTTTGCGAAGAGAAAAACTGATATCTGTCAATGCCTTTACACCAGGAAACTCCTTGTTGATTCCGGTCAGCTTCAGAATATCTACTGTATCCGGCATATCGCTGCCCCCTTTCCGTCCTTAGGAGGGCTGCCGCAAATTTTTTTGCGGCGCACCCTCTCTCAATGATCTATTCCGTTACCTAGAAGCTCTTACGATCAGCTTATTCTCCCAGGATTTCCGCACCAGTAAGCTGTCCTTCTGCGCAGTATACGCCTGCCGGGGTCTTCTGGATCTGTTCAATACTTTCGCCTGCCAGATATTTGTCCAGGTTATCTGCCAGCAGAGATGCCTGTCCTTTGGGATCCTGAGTGATGGTGGCAATATAATTTGTTCCTTTATCAATCAGCTCCAGTTCCTCATCTTCACCGTCAAAACCAAAGATTTCCACTTCGCCTCTGTTGGCACCTGCTGTAGCATCGTAAGCACCAAGAGAGTCCTGTGCGCTGCAGCCGTATGCAACTGTCAGATCATCGTATGCCGTCAGCGCATCTTCCATACAGGTCATAGCAGTTTCCCGCTTTCCTGCATTATAAGAGTTCAATTCATTTACTTCGATTCCGTTTTCTTTCAAAGCGTCAATAAAACCAGTTGCACGTTTGGTGGTCTGCTCACTCCACTGAGCCATGGTCACAATATTAATGGAATCCCGCTGGTTCTTTTCCAGATAATCTGCGTACCAGGTTCCTCCCACAACACCTGCATCATAGTTGTCTGTACCGGTGGTAAAGGTGATGGCAGTCTCACATTCATCCGGAATCACCATATTATCCATCAAAAATACTGCAATTCCCTTTTCCTCGCACTGTACAAAAATGTCTGTCAGTGCATCAATGTACCAGGACGCTGCCACAATCACATCCACCTCATTGTTGATCATGTCCTGAAGACCATTCATCTGTGTCCCCGCGTCCAGATTGCCGTCTACGAAAGACAGCTCCCAGCCTCTCTCCTTTGCCTCCTCTTCCATCTGCTCATACATACGAACATAAAAAGGAAACGTCATTGCCGGCAAACTAAAGCCAACCTTTAAGGGCTCTTCCGCTGCTGCACAAGTTGCCATACCGCCTGCCATACATCCTGCCATTACCAATGCTACGATTTTCTTCATTTTGTTTTCCTCCTTTTATTAAACAGCGTCACACCCGACACTAATTTTTACGAAATCTCACCTGCAAAATACTTCTTCTGCAATCTGTTTCAATCTTGGAAGAACAGTTTCCACGATCAGTCTCCCTTTTTGAGGAGAGGAAGAATACGCACTTGCCAGCACTCCGCTCTCATCGATTATCCCTGTCCGTACCGGATACTCTGTATATGCCAGCGGAGTCAGGGGTGTCACTGGAACGATCCTCTCTTCCCTTACAAGCTCCGGTGCAAAATACATCATCAGTGAGGTCTCTGTGACTGCTGCATGTTCCAGCGCCCACCCCGGAAATGGAACCTCATCAAAAATCTGATCTATCAGATCCTCCGGCATGGGATCCCACCAGTTAGAAAGCAGGAATTTTACCTTCTCCCCAAGGATCCGGGAAGCAAGATCCATAGCCTCCGCAATAAATGCATCATTCTCAAAGTGAGCATTCATGACAAAAATTTTAGTATATCCATCTGCTGCAAATTCCAGAAACAAATCAATTAAAAGATTTTGTAATGTGGATCCATTCAGGTCGATGGTTCCGGGAAACAACGGCCCGCCTCCGCTCATCGGCTTCGACTTATAACCATAAGCCAAAGCAGGGGCACACACACCATTCAGTTCCTCAGCAAGTCGTTTTGCAAATCCTTCCGCGATCACTGTATCCACGCTGAGAGGGAGATGAGGACCATGCTGTTCTGTAGAACCGATCGGCAAGATCAGCACCTGATCCTTTTTATCCGCAAATTCTTTCCATGTCATATCTTTCATATTATACATTTTCATTACACCCTTACCTTGTCTGTAAATCGTTTTAGCACCTGATAAAAAATAAATAACGGCTTTGCTAAATCGTTACACCGACATAGTATTACATTTTTCAGGTTCTGTCAACATATACAGAATATATTTTTAAAATCTGTGAAATCTATACAGTTTTACTTTTTAATTTTTGTAAAAAAAAGAAAATTTTGTAATTTGTATTTTTTCCCTCATAATTATAGAAAATTTACGTCATTTTAACAGTTCCCTCATCACTCTGTGCTATCCATTCTCAGATATCCTATTTTCACAAACACAGAGGAGGCTGTGCTTATCCTGTTTACGCTTCCCGCTCTTGAAAAAACCGATGCGGTTTTTCCCCGAATTTCTGCTTTTTTCGTTGCTTTTTAGGTGTTTTCTGGTAGAATAGAACTGCAATAAGTAAATTTTATGTTTTGAAGGAGTTTTCTGATATGAAAAAAATTCTGGTCATCGGCTCTGCTGTTGTGGATGTGATCATTAATCTGAATCATCTGCCTGGCAAAAGTGAAGATGTGCATGTAAAATCCCAGACCATGTCTTTAGGCGGCTGTGCTTACAACACCTCTGATATTATCCGTCATTTTGGCGTTCCTTATATCCCTTTTTTCCCGGTAGGAACAGGTGCCTATGGGGAGTTCGTCAAAACTCATCTGGCTATGCGGGGTATCACCTCACCGATTCCCACACCAGACAGCGACAACGGCTGCTGCTACTGTTTTGTAGAAGAAGACGGAGAACGTACCTTTATTTCCTACCATGGGGCAGAGTACCGTTTTCAGCGCTCCTGGTTTGATATGCTGGATCCCACTGCCATCGACAGCGTCTATATCTGCGGCTTGGAAATCGAAGAGCCTACCGGAGTAAATATTGTGGACTATTTAGAGCTTCATCCTGAATTTCGGATCGTCTTTGCTCCCGGCCCCAGACTGCGCAAGATCAAACCGGAGCTGATGAAACGGGTCTTTGACCTCCATCCCATCCTGCATCTCAATGAAGAGGAGGCCCTGGGATATACTGAAAAGCACAGCCTGGAAGAAGCGGGAAGATATCTGTACCAGCTCTCTCACAATGCTGTGATCATCACCCTTGGAAAAGAGGGCTGCTACTACTTTGACGGCAAAGAGGCAGCTTCTATTCCCGGTGTTCCCGCAGTACAGATTGATACCATCGGCGCCGGGGATTCCCATGTGGGTGCTCTTATGGCCTGTATGCAGATGGGAAAATCTCTCCCGGAAGCGATCGCCATTGCCAACAGGATTTCTGCCAAGGTAGTGGAGACCAGAGGTGCCCTGCTCTCTGAAGCAGAATTTGCCAGTCTGGATCTGACGGTCTGGGAATCTGACCGTCCCTAGAACTGGCGTCAGGCCAGGCCCAAAGCCTCCGCAGCGAGTTTCCAGAGACACACACCTGCCGCGCAGCAGGCTGCGGAATATTTCTGGATATCAAAAGGGTGCAGCACTTGCCGCACCCTTTTTCTGGTCTTTATTCTGTTTTATTGATCATATCCTGCCAATGTCTCCAGCAGAATCTTCTGAAATCTGGACAGATCTACCTGATCCAACACCAGAACATGGCCATTCTTTTGGACAGTGCCCCGCAGATCACAGACCGTCATGCCCCGGTTCATCCCTTCAGAACAGTCCACCTCAACCTGACAGCGCTTTCCGGAAAAAATCTCCGGATAAAGAAGATACAATACCGTAGCTGCATCGTGGATACAGACAATATCTCCATCCCGATAAGCAGGAGAGTCAAAATAGAAGGTAAGCATCTCGCCATAGGCTCTCTGAACCGTTCCTTCACTGTGCGCCAGTCTTTCCACCTGGGATCTGGTAAGCCCGCACTGGTTCGTCACATCCAAACCGCACATTACAATGGGAATGCCGGCCCCGAATACTATGGCTGCCGCCTCCGGGTCCTCCCAGATATTAAACTCTGCCGTTGCAGTTACGTTTCCGCCCACAGCTGCACCGCCCATGAGTACGATCTGCTCAATCTTCTCCCTTACATCCGGAAATGCTTTCAAAAGCAGGGCAATGTTGGTGAGAGGGCCCAAGGGAACCAGCGTAATCCTCTCCCCCTCCGGCAGTTCTCTGATTCGCCCCGCCAGATACTCCGCTCCGTTTTCCGAAGCCGTCTGCTTCTCCGGCGCCGGAAGGTCACAGTAACCCAGGCCGCTTTTTCCGTGGATCTCTCCCGCCGGAACAACCTGCCGAAGCAGAGGCTCTCTTGCTCCCCTGGCTACCGGAATATCTCCTGCCCCCAGAAGCTCCGTAAGTTTCAGCGCATTTTCTGTTACCCGATCACTTACCTGATTTCCTGCCACAGAGGTAATTCCAAGAATGTCTAATCGATCCCGATTGGCAAAGGCCATAGCGAAGGCCACTGCATCGTCAATTCCAGGATCTGCATCAATCCAGATCTTTCTCTTATTTTCCACTTAATTTTGCCTTCCTTTTCATCACAATATAGCTGAACACCGCAAGTCCGATCAAAGTGGTGGCATAGGGTATCATCTGGATCAGCTCTACCGGAATATTGGTAAGCTGAAGCTGATTGCCCACCGCATTGGAGCTTCCAAAGAGCAGGGCAACTAAAAATCCACCAATGGGGGTATCTGCTCCCATGGAAGAAGCTGCCAGTGCAATAAAACCTCGTCCTGCCTGCATATCCTTGGTAAATGCGTTCATATATCCTCCGGACAGGAAATAACCGCCGAGGGAACAAAGCACACCGCTTATGATCAATGCAATATACTGGATCTTCCTGGAACTGATACCAACAGACTCCGCTGCATTTTTGTTTTCTCCCACTGCCCGGATCTTCAGTCCCAGAGGAGTCTTATAGAGGAACAGGTGCATCACGATCACCATCAGAATCGACAGATACGTCAGCACATTTCTTCCTGAAAGGATCTCTCCCAGAAAAGGAATGCTTCCCACAAGGGGGATCTCCACTGAAGGTGCCGGTACGGTGGAGAACGTGGAGGAACCACGATCTCCGGAGAAAGCCAGCAGCAAAAGCACCGTTCCACCTGTAGCTGTCAGGTTGATGGCAATAGCCGCCAGGATCTCATCGGTTTTCAAATTCAGAATAAAGAAGGCCAGGATCAGACCGATCATTCCTCCGCATATCATGGTGAGCAGAATAGCCACTACCCAGCTTCCCGTAAGGTTACTGAAGATAACCCCAAACAGTGCACAAAACAGCAGCATTCCTTCCAGTGCCATGTTGCAGATGCCCGCCTTAGCCGCCACACCAGCCGCCAGAGTGGCAAACAGGATCGGTGTGGTTGCCCGCAAAATGGAATTAAAAAATTCAGGTGTCAATAACATTTCCCACATATTATGCTGCCCCCTCTTCCTTTAATGATGCCTTGGCTTCCTTGGCGATCATCTTATGCTTGGTCTTACTTAAGAACTGCTCTGCCACTGCCAGCAGGATAATGATACCCTGAGTAATCTGCACCACTTCCAAAGTAACGTCTGTAGAACGTGCCATAATAGACGCTCCGGTGCGCAGGTATGCCAAAAACAGGGCTGCCAGCGGGGTCCTTAAGGGATTTTTCTTGGCCAGCGTACAGATCACAATGGCATCCCAGCCATATCCCAGCAGGGAAGTCCAGGTAAACCGGCTGTAAATGGGGCTTAACATCTCCACACCGCCGCCGAGACCTGCCACTGCACCGCCTATCAGCTGAGAGATTAAAATAACCTTTACAATGCTGATACCGGAATATTTTGCAAATTTTTCATTTTCACCAGCCAGGCGCAGCTCATAACCCATTTTTGTTTTATACAGGAAAATATAGCCCAGCACTGCCACTGCCAACGCAATAATAATACCTGTGTGGATCCTGGTTCCCCGAACCAGAGTAGTCAGTTCTGATGTCTTGGGAAGCTTATGGGAAGCAGATCCCACAGCCGGATCCAAAATCACATGCATCAGAATAAAGGTACAGAACCACAGAGACAGATAGTTGATCATCAGAGAAGAAACCATCTCAGAGGCACTGGTTTTAATCTTCAGGAAAGCAGGAATCGCAGTAAACACAGCGCCTGCCGCAGCTGCCAGCAGCAAGGCCACTGCCGGACTCACTCCTGCCGGAAGTCCCAGGTTCAGCGCACATACAGCTGCCACCAGGCCGCCTAAATGAAATGCACCCTCTGCTGCCAGGTTGATCTGGTTTGCAGAAAACATAATGCACACACCGGTTCCGGTAAAGATCAGAGGAATCATGGATTCCACTACGTTTGCCAGATTTCTCTTGCTCTTAAAAGGACCTGTCACCAATGCCACAATGGCATCCACCGGCTGCTCACTCACCATAAAGATCAAGAGAAAGGACACCAGAAGGGCGATCAGGATGGAAAAAAACATACGGATCAGCTCAAAACGCTTTCCACTATTCATACATCACACCTCCCAATTTCTCATCGTGCTTTAATCCCAGCATATACTGGCCCAGCTCCTCCTCCGTCACTCCGGCTACATCGGTGAATACACCGGAAAACTTTCCTTTATACATCACCGCCAGACGGTCGCTGAGGGAAAAGATTTCGTTTAAGTCTGCAGAAACCAGCAGCACTGCACAGCCTGCATCCCGAAACTCCAAAAGCCTTCTGCGGATAAATTCTGCGGCTCCCACATCAATACCGCGGGTAGGCTGGTTGGCAATGATGATATCCGGAGAAGTAGAAAACTCTCTGGCTACAATCACCTTTTGGATATTTCCTCCAGAAAGCATCCCCACATTCTGTTTATAAGATTTGCATTTCACCAGATACTCCTTGATCAGATCCTCTGACCGGCTCTGGATCGCTTTTTCCTTCAGCAGCACTTTTCCTGAATACTTTGGATCTTCATATTGATTGGAAAACATATTTTCCAAAATATTCAAATTGGCTGCACAGCCGCTGGTCATACGATCCTCTGGAATATGGGCCATCTTCTTATTGCGGATATCCCGAATCGTATCCCGCTTGATCTCCTCGCCCTTTACCTCAACTGTTCCTGTATAGCTTTTATTTAAACCGGTAAGCGTATCGATCAGCTCCGACTGACCGTTGCCCTCAACGCCTGCAATTCCAAGGATCTCCCCGCCTTTCAGATCAAAAGACAGACCGTCCACTTTCAGTACTCCCTGAGAGTTGTGCACAGTCAGATCCCGCACCTTCAACATGGTCTCTTTGAGCTCTACCGGCTTCTTTTCAAAGGTCAGAATTACTTCCCGGCCAACCATCAATTTAGACATATCATCCGTACTGATAGCAGCCACATCATAGGTTCCCATACTCCGGCCGTTTCTCATGATAGTGGCCCTGTCACAGATCCTCTTGATCTCATCCAGTTTATGGGAAATAAAAATAATAGTCCGGCCGTCATTTCTCAGCTTTTCCAGCTGGACAAACAGCTCTTCCGTCTCCTGGGGTGTCAGCACTGCAGTAGGCTCGTCCAGAATCAAGATATCTGCTCCCCGGTACAGCGCCTTTAAGATCTCCACCTTCTGCTTAATTCCCACAGGGATCTCTTCCACCTTAGCAGTCACATCTATGTCAAAATTATATCTCTCTGCGATCCTTTTCGCCTCAGCTACTGCCTGCTTCATGTTAATAAACAGACCTTTCTTAGGCTCCACTCCCAAAATAATATTCTCTGCCACAGTCAGTGACGGTACCAGCATAAAATGCTGATGCACCATGCCAATGCCCTTACTAATGGCATCCTGGGGAGACTTGATGGTCACCTCCCTGCCATTCAGCAGAATTTTCCCTTCATCAGGGGTCTCAATTCCGAAAAGTACCTTCATGAGTGTACTTTTTCCCGCACCATTCTCTCCCAGCAGGGCATGGATCTCTCCCTTGTTCAGCTCAAGACTTACGTCCTCGTTGGCTACTACACCGTTGCCATAAATCTTCATGATATGCTGCATCTGCAATACAACCTGCTTTGCCATATCCACCTGCTCACCGCCTTCTCTTTCATTAAGTATTCACAATGGAAAAAGGGAGGTCTGCCGCAGCAAAACGGCAGCCTCCCTTAGAAAATGCTTACTGAACAGCTACAGAAGCTTTCAGTTCATCGATTTCATCAGTGGTCATGGTGTTAGAGGACAGAACAGTGATCTCACCGTTGGTGATCTTCTCTTCCAGTTCATCCACTGCAGTTCTTACTTCTTCCGGAACGATGGACTCGTAATGAGCATCTTTCACAAGAGCAACACCATTCTCTGCAAATCCGAGAGATTCTACGGTTCCCCATCCCAGGCTGCCTTCCATATCCAGCTTGATGGCACGATACAGAGCATCTCCTACATTCTTCAGTGCAGAAGAAGGAATGTAATCTGCATAATCCGGAAGCAGTGCTGCCTGGTCAGAGTCAACACCAAATGCATACTTGCCGGTCTCAGCAGCAGCTTCGATCAGACCAAGTCCTGCATTTCCGGCTACGTTGAAGCCAACGTCTGCGCCTGCATTGTACATAGCCAGAGACAGATCTTTTCCCTTAGCGGAATCTTCGTAGTTACCTACCATGCTGACTGCCACTTTAATATCCGGGTTGGTATCCTTTGCACCCTGGATATAGCCAACCATAAAGTCATGGATAACTTTGCCGTCCATGCCGCCCAGGAAGCTGATGGTTCCGCTCTCAGACATCATAGCTGCTGCTGCACCTACCAGGTAGGAAACCTCGTTCTGCTTAAACAGGACGTTGTAAAGAGTTTCCGGATTTCCGTTTCCTTCAAAATCAAACTCCTCATCAAACAGGATGAATTTCTGATCCGGATACATCTCCATAGCAGCGATCAGTGCATCCACACACTGCCAGGAACCGGTAATGATCACATCGTACTCTCCGGTATCTGCATAATCTAAGAAAGTAGGCTCATAATCTGCCATATCTGCAGCATTTCCGCCCATCTGCTCTACCTTAAAATCAAATACCTCTTCTCCCAGCTCATCTTTCAGCTTCTGCAGTCCTTCATTGGAAGAATCCCAGAAAGACTTGTCTCCCAGTGTACCGGGAACCAGCAAAGCGGCTTTATAAGTATCACCGGAAGTGGTCTTCTCGGTGGAAGCTTCCGTCTCCACGCCAGCTTCTGTTTTTGCTTCTGTTTCGGGAGCCTCCGTCTCCTTGGGTTTGCTGCTGCATCCGGTAGCCATGGACATTACCATAGCCAAAGACAGGGTAAATGCTAATGCTTTCTTCATTTTTGTTTCTCCTCTCGATAAACTTTATTTGAAGTATCTTTTGGAATGATACTCATTCCCTCTACTCACAGGCCGTCTCCAGAGCAACGGTCATCATGTTGGTAAAGCTTGTCTGGCGCTCCTCTGCCGGCATTCCCTCTCCGGTCACCATGGAATCAGACACTGTAAAAATGCCCAGAGCATTGACTCCTGCTCTGGCTGCATTGCAGTACAATGCAAAACTCTCCATCTCTGCTGCAAGCGTTCCCATCTTTGCCCAGATCTTCCATTCTTCTGTCTCTCCATAGAAAATATCAGAAGACAATACATTTCCCACCACATGCGGGAACTGATGCTTTTCGGCTGACTTCTGAGCCTTTACCAGAAGATCATAGGAAGCGGTAGCTGAGATGGTTCCGGGAAGCTGATACTGATGAGCATAATTGGAATCAGTGCTGGCACCAATGGCCATCACAATATCACCCAGCTTCAGGTTCTCCTGCATCGCTCCGCAGGATCCGATACGGATCAAATTCTTTACCCCATAAAAATGGATCAATTCGTAAGAATAGATCCCGATGGAAGCGCATCCCATTCCTGTCCCCATGACAGACACCTTTTTGCCTTTGTAGGTTCCGGTGAAACCAAACATATTTCTCACGGAGTTAAACTGTACCACATCCTCCAGAAAATTCTCTGCAATAAATTTGGCTCTCAAAGGATCTCCCGGAAGCAGAACGGTCTCCGCGATATCTCCCATCTTAGCACTATTATGCGCTGTTGACATACTACGATATTCCTCCTCTCTATTCTTCCAGCCGCTTATGCAGACTGGATCATCCACTGTTTTGAACATTTTGCACAATAAACAAGGATTAGGTATATTTCAATATAGCACAAAAAACAGGTAAAGTCACCTGTTTTCTCTTATTTTATAAAAATATTTTAATATTTTAATTATTTATATATCTTAAAAAACAATTTCAGGATCCAGGGATTTATATAGACCTCTGCAGCAATTCCCGCAAGCAAAATCCCCAGCATTTTTAAAAAATCCAAAAAGACTTTTTTATTGTAGGAGGGCGCTACATTCTCATTGCAAAGCAGCGTTCTTTCTCTCCTTCTGAGCAGAAAAAAAGCCAGTTCCCTTCCGCAGACCCCGTAAAAGAACCAGTGCGGGGTCAGCGCACAGATTCCAAATACCATCCCCCAGTACTTCATCTGCATCACTAAAAGAGCCGCAAACATGCCCATGGAAAGTCCAAAAAATGCTGCAGCTCCCGAAAGGATCCAGATCCCTGCAGCTGTATAGGAAGAAAAAAACAGCAGCAGAAACAGAGTTATCCGGTTCACTGCCACTTCCCTCAACAGGCTGAAATAATTCAGCTGCAGAACCTGATACTCCCGCAAAGCTGCGGTGTTTAAAAATGCCAACTCCATTCCTCCATTTAAAAACAGCCAGCGCGGGAGCAGCAGTCCTCCCACAACTCCTCCGCAGAAAAGCAAAAGCAGCATTGTTGTCTCTCTTTTTTTCATACAGTTCTCCCATTGTTTCCCTCACTGTATCTTATGGGCAAAAAGGGAACGATATGAAAAAAACAGGGGACGCTGCAAAATACCGATCCCGGCGGATTTTCGGTTTGTTTTTCTCTAAAAACATATTCGTTTTCAGAGAAGATCACCCGAAAGGATACCGCCGAAGGTATTTTACAACCTCCCCTGTCTGTTCTTTCTTGGTTCTATATTATTTTGCGTAATCCACAACTCGTGATTCCCGGATCACGCTGACCTTGATCTGGCCCGGATATTCCAGCTCTGCCTCAATCTGCTTGGCAATGTCTCTTGCCATAAGCACCATCTCCGCATCATTTACCTGATCTGGAACAACCATAATACGAATCTCTCTTCCCGCCTGTATAGCAAATGATTTTTCTACACCTTTAAAGCCATTGGTGATATCTTCTAACTGTTTTAATCTGTTGGTATATGTTTCCAGTGTCTCTCGTCTGGCACCCGGTCTGGCAGCTGAAATAGTATCAGCAGCCTGTACGATGCAGGCAATGAGAGACGTTGCCTCCACATCTCCATGATGGGCCTCTACCGCATTCACAACGATGGCAGATTCTTTGTACTTTCTGCACAGATCCGCCCCAATCTGAATATGGGATCCCTCTACATCATGGTCTATGGACTTACCAATATCATGCAGCAATCCTGCACGTTTGGCCATGCGCACATCCACACCGATCTCTCCTGCCAGAAGTCCGGACAGATGAGCAACCTCGATGGAATGCTTCAGCGCATTCTGACCATAGCTGGTACGGAACTTCATGCGTCCCAGCAGACGGATCAGCTCCGGATGAATGCCATGCACGCCCACTTCCAAGGCAGCTGACTCTCCTTCCTCCCGGATCATGGTGTCTACTTCCTTCTGCGCTTTCTCTACCATCTCTTCGATCCTGGCCGGATGGATTCTTCCGTCTACGATCAGCTTCTCCAGCGCGATTCTGGCAACTTCCCGACGGATCGGATCGAAACCGGACAGAATCACTGCTTCCGGTGTATCGTCAATAATCAGATCCACTCCGGTCATAGTTTCCAGAGTACGAATATTCCGCCCCTCCCGGCCGATGATCCTGCCCTTCATCTCGTCATTGGGAAGCTGTACCACAGAGATCGTGGTCTCGGATACATGATCAGCAGCACATCTTTGGATCGCTGTCACCACATATTCCTTGGCCTTCTTGCTGGCTTCCTCTTTTGCTCTGCTTTCAAGTTCCTTGTACAACTTGGCAGTGTCTGTTTTTACTTCATCTTCAACAGTTTTTAAAAGATAATCTTTTGCTTGTTCGGAGGTTAAACCTGAGATTCGCTCCAGTTCCTGCACTCTTTGTCCATGAAGTTTCTCAACTTCTGCACGCTTCCTTTTCAGATCTTCTTCTTTTGCTGTAATGCTGGTCTCACGACGTTCCAGAGACTCTGCTTTTTTGTCAATACTTTCTTCCTTTGACAAAACCCGCTTCTCATAACGCTGCAATTCTGTTCTGCGCTCTCTCGTCTCTTTTTCAGACTCATTTTTCATCTTCAAAGATTCTTCCTTCGCTTCCAGAAGTGCCTCACGCTTTTTTGTCTCTGCAGTCTTCAATGCGTCATCGATAATCTGTCTGGCTTTTTCTTCCGCGCTGCCGATCTTGGCTTCTACAAATTTCTTTCTGTAGTTCACGGCAATCAGACTGGTAACCGGTACCGCAACAACCAGCGTGATCAAAACAGCAATTAAGATCATCACTGTATCAGTCTGCACAGGAGCACCTCCTTATTTCATTTTCATTGTTCGGAAACAACATTACAATTTTATCCTTTTTCGTGAATTATGTCAATGCTTTCTTAATATCTGAATAAGAAAAACCCTTTCTTAGTAAAAATTGACAAAATTTCTGTCTGCTTTTCGGATCCTGGCTGTGCACATCAAACTGCTTTTTCTCTGCCAGACGCAGGATCAGAGCCCTTACATCCCCTGGCTCCGACTCTTCAAAGGCTGCCGCTGCCGTTTCAGCGGGTATCCCTCTGTTCTTAAGCTCAAACTGAATCTGCTGCCTGCTCTTTCGCTCCTTCTGGCTCTCAATATAATTCAAAGCGTATCGGTGATCATCCACATATCCATAAGACTTCACATACGCGATGGCCTCTTCTGCCACCGCATCCGGATACTCCTCCTGCTTTAACTTGCAGCGCAGCTGGTACTCAGTCTTATCCATCCGCTCTAACAGATGCATGCAGCGCAGTTTTGCCCGCTTTAACAAAACTGCGCTGTAGATCTCTTCCTGCATTTCCCGGGAAAGCTCCTTTCCTTCCCGGATACCATAGCTTAATACCTCTGCCTTATAAAGCCGAAAGGCAGGCTCGTCGTTCAGCCAGATGCGATACCGGTTCTTATTCTCCGGCTCCACTTTCGTTATCCGCATTTTCCTCCTCCAAAAGTCCCCGGCTGATCCGCACCTTCCGCTCGATCTCCTCCATTACCTCCGGATGCTCCTTTAAGTAAATCTTGGCATTCTCCCGGCCCTGTCCGATCTTATTCCCTTCATAAGCATACCAGGCTCCACTCTTATTTACAATATTCTCCCCAGCAGCCAGATCCAGCACATCTCCCTCTCTTGAGATGCCTTTGCCAAACATGATATCAAACTCCGCCTCCTTAAAGGGGGGCGCGATCTTATTCTTAACCACTTTGATCCGGGTGCGGTTACCGATCACCTCTCCTCCCTGCTTCAGAGACTCGATTCTCCGGACATCCATGCGGATGGAAGAATAAAACTTCAGCGCCCGGCCTCCTGTGGTGGTTTCCGGATTTCCAAACATGACTCCCACCTTCTCACGAAGCTGATTGATAAAAATCACAGTACAATTAGACTTGCTGATCACACCAGTAAGCTTTCGCAGAGCCTGGGACATCAGCCTTGCCTGAAGACCCACATGAGAATCTCCCATGTCTCCATCGATCTCTGCCTTGGGAACCAGAGCAGCCACAGAGTCCACAATAATTATATCCACTGCCCCGGAGCGAACCATAGTCTCTGTGATCTCCAGTGCCTGCTCTCCGTTGTCCGGCTGAGAAATATAGAGATTGTCTATATCCACACCGATATTCTTGGCATACACCGGATCCAGCGCGTGCTCTGCATCAATAAAACCGGCAATTCCCCCCTGCTTCTGCACCTCTGCCACCATATGCAGCGCCACTGTGGTCTTACCGCTGGACTCCGGTCCGTAGATCTCCACGATCCTTCCCTTGGGAATGCCTCCAAGCCCCAAAGCAATATCCAGGCTCAAAGAACCGGTGGAAACTGTCTCCACATTCATATTCGCTCCGGAATCTCCCAGTTTCATCACAGATCCCTTTCCGAACTGCTTTTCAATCTGGGCCAGAGCCGCATCCAGCGCTTTTAATTTATCTTCATTTGCCATGATCTTTCTCCTTCTTTTCCATTTTCTTCCTGCCTTCCACTCCAAGTCTGCAGCAGATCTTTCCAAAATAAGCCTCGCTCAGGAGGCTGCACAGAACTTATGTTCGTTTTTCTTTTCCCATAGTAATATACTTTTCCCTGGTTGTCAAGAACTAAAATACGAAATAATACTCAGGACAATCCTGCAGGGAGTTCTTTTTTATTTGACAGGAAAATTCTTGTCAAATAAAAAAGAACTATGGTCAGCATACCATAGCTCTTCCTCTTTGTCAATGCAACTTTTTGTTTTTATTATTTTCTTTTTAACAGTGACCAGTTATTAAAACAAATGATCCAGACTCTGTTCTCCTCCATTAAAGAAAGATCTTTTTCACATCGTTGAACAGCACTACCACCATCAAAAGCATCAAAAGCATCAATCCTGTAAAATGGATCCTGGCCTCTATCTCCGGGTCGATCCGTTTTCTCCGGACTGCCTCCACCAGTAAAAATACCAGACGCCCTCCATCCAGGGCCGGTATCGGCAGAAGATTCATGACTCCCAGGTTGGCGGTAAGCAGTATGGCCATGTTCAGCATATTCAGCCACACATACAGGGCTCCATCACTTCGGCTCTCCTCATAGGTTTCTCCGATCATCTCCACTACGCCTACCGGGCCGGATACATCATCCAGAGTCACACCTCCCTGCACCAGCATCTTCAGGCTCCCAAGAGTGGTGTCGATCCAGAATTTCACTTCACAGGCACTGTATTTCAGCACCTCCAGGGGTGTCACCTGAACACGGTAGTTCCTGTATCCTGCCAGCCCCAAAATGTAACGGCCCGTTCCATCATCCCGGGGCGTCACCTCTGCCACCCGTGTCTCTCCATTATGGATATACTGGATTTTTACCGGTTTGCCCTGCTGGAGAGATTTCTGGTTGAATAGGGTAAAATTCTGCACCTCCCGATAAAAATGAATGCGTTTGCCATTGATCTTTGTGATCATGTCCCCGGGCGCGATTCCCTCCTCCTCTGCAGAATATCCCTCTGTGACAGAAATAATCACCGGTTTATCCACGCCGGCAGCGCTGATGATAAAAACAGAGAGCACATAGGCTAAAATAAAGTTAAAGATGGGGCCCGCCGCAATCACAGAAATCCTGGCCCACACGGATTTGCTTCCAAACGTTCCCTCTCCCGTATCCTCCATATCCTCTCCCAGCATCATACAGGAACCGCCAAACGGCAAAAGCTTCAGGGAATACCGGGTTCCCCCTTTCACGGTGCTGAAAAGCCTGGGACCCATGCCCAGAGAAAATTCTGTCACCACCACCCCATTGAATTTTGCCAGAAGAAAATGACCCAGCTCATGAATGATCACGATCAAGCTGAAGATCAAAAGTGCAATCAGGATACTCAAACTACCACCTGCTTTCAATCATTTCATATACATTCTGTTCTGTTTCCAGGATCTCCTCCACCGTAGGATCCGGAATCACCGGATGCGCCTCCATGCAGGCGGCAATGATATCATAGATTTCCAGGAACCTGATCTTACGGCTCAAAAATTTTGCAACTGCCCGCTCGTTGGCTGCATTAAATACCGTGGGCATGGAGCCCCCTGCTCTGGAAGCTTCAAATGCAAATTTCAGTCCCAGAAACGTCTCCGGATCCGGATCCTCAAAAGTAATCTGTCCCAATTTTGCAAAATCAAGACGCTCCCCTGCTAAAAATCTCCGATCCGGATAGTACAGGGCATACTGAATGGGCAGCTTCATGTCCGGTGTGCCCAACTGAGCCATAATGCCCCCGTCCGTAAACTGCACCATGGAATGGATCACGCTCTGAGGCTGCACCACCACTTGGATACGGTCCAGATCCACTCCAAAAAGCCACCTGGCCTCCATTACCTCCAACCCTTTGTTTACCAGGGTGGCAGAGTCTATGGTGATTTTCTGCCCCATAGCCCAGTTAGGATGCTTGAGGGCATCCTCCACCTGGATCTGCTCCAGCTCCTGCCGTTTTCTTCCCCGGAAAGGCCCCCCGGAGGCTGTCAGCAGGATCTTTTCAATACTCCTGGGATTCTCTCCGTTTAAAGACTGGAAAATAGCGCTGTGCTCGCTGTCTACCGGAAGGATGGACACCCCCGTCTTCTCTGCCAGCGGCATAATGATATGGCCTGCACACACCAGAGTCTCCTTATTCGCCAGGGCAATGTCCTTTCCCGCCTTGATAGCCTCTATGGTGGGACGGATCCCGATCATCCCCACAATAGCTGTTACCAGGATCTCTATTTTTGGCAGAACCGATACCTGGATCAGTCCCTCCATCCCGGAAACGATCTTTACGTCCAGATCTGCCACCATGGTACGCAGTTTTTCTGCATCCTCCTCCGACCAGACTGCAGCCAGCTCGGGGCGAAACTCCCGGATCTGTTCCTCCAGTTTTTTCAAATTCCGTCCTGCCGCCAGAGCTGCCACCCGGATATCCTTATTCTCCCTTACTACCTCCAGGGTCTGCGTTCCAATGGAACCGGTGGATCCTAAAATTCCGATTGTTTTCATATGTTTCTCTGCCTCCCTTTGTCTCTCTGCACCGTTTTAAAGAGAACCCCTATGCCAGCACTGCGGCAAGGAAATAGATCACCGGTGCCGTAAAAATCACACTGTCAAACCGGTCCAGGATTCCTCCATGGCCGGGGATCAGGGTACCATAATCCTTAATATTATGATTCCGTTTAATGGCAGAAGCCGCCAGGTCTCCCACCATGGAGATCAGCGCTCCCGCGGCGCAGATCAGGGCGAACTCTGCTGCATTACCGGATCCCCGCAGATGTTCTCCCACTGCTGCTGCATAGACCGCACCAAGAATGGCCGCCCCGGCCACACCGCCAATGGCTCCCTCCACTGATTTCTTGGGGCTTAGCTTGGGAGACATTTTGTGCTTTCCTATCAGCATCCCCACACAGTATGCACAGGTATCACACCCCCAGGAACACAAAAAGATCAGCCAGACGATGAACGCTCCGTCTGTGAGATTGCGGGTCTGAAAGATATAGGACAGCATCACAGGAACGTACACCACCCCAAAGAAAGCGGACATCACCTGTCCAGACTCATATCTGGGATAAGTAAACACATACACTGCCATAAAGGCGATGAGACTTCCCATAAGCCCTATCATAGTATATGCACTGCCGCCAAAATATAACAGACAATAATAACCTGCAGCAGAAACATAGCCTACCAGGGCCAGGGGGGAGATCCCCTGATCTTCCACCTTTACAGCCTGATACAGCTCCCGAAGGCCGATCAGAGATACCAAAAGCAGGGTCACAAAAAGTACAGGTCCCCCTGAAATAATAGTTACCAGCGCCACGATCACTAGCACGATCCCGCTGATCAAACGTGTGACAAACACGAATCATTCCTCCTTTACCCCACCGTAGCGACGCTCCCGGCTGTTGTACTTCTCAATGGCCTTCCAAAGATCCTCTTTGGTAAAGGCCGGCCATGGCACCTCTGTAAAATAAAACTCTGTGTAGGCAAGCTGCCACATGAGATAATTGGACAGACGCAGCTCCCCGCTGGTACGGATCAACAGATCCGGATCCGGGATCCCGGCCGTATCCAGGTACTGAGAAAACCGTTCTTCTGTAATCTCCTGAAGCTCCATCCTGCCCTGTTTATAATCCTCCGCCAGTTTCCGGATGCCCCGGATGATCTCATCCCTGCTGCCGTAATTAATGGCAATCTGAAAATTTAACCCTGTATTGTCTTTTGAGCTTTCCTGCAGACGCACCAGGCTCTCCTGGAGATCCTGATCCAGCGGACTGGGATCTCCGATCATCCGCACCTTCATATTATTTTCCCTGGCTGTCTTTTCACAGGTTTTCGTATAACTGCGGAACAGGCGCATCAGGGCGTCCACCTCGTCCTGAGACCGTTTCCAGTTTTCCGTAGAAAACAGATAGACTGTCAGATACTTGATCCCCATATTATAGGCATCCCTGCAAATGGTCTCCAGATTCTTTGCCCCTCGTACATGGCCGTAATTTCTCGGCATTCCCTTGCTCTTTGCCCACCGTCCATTGCCGTCCAAGATAATCGCCACATGCTGTGGTATGATCATTCTTCAACTACCTCCCTCTACATAACAATGGGCTGTCGCAAAATGAAAACCCTCCGTTTTATTTTGCGCCAGCCTCATCACATCCTTGTTCCTGCTATCTATACCGTCAGGATTTCCTTTGATTTTTCCTCTACCGCTTTCTCGATCTCCTTGATCTGCTTGTCCGTCTCTTTCTGGATCTCATCCTCCAGATCCTTGATCACATCCTCGGACACCTCATCACTCTTGCCTAATTTCTTTAAGAAATCATTGGCATCTCTTCTGATATTCCGGACAGCCACCTTGGCAGCTTCTCCCTTTTTCTTTATATCCTTTACCAGATCTTTTCTCCGCTCCTCAGTAAGCTCCGGGAACACCAGGCGAATGACCTTGCCGTCATTGGTAGGATTGATTCCCACATCTGCCATATTGATGGCCTTCTCCACCGCTTTGATCATGGAAGTTTCCCAGGGCTGGATCTGCAGAATCCTGGGTTCCGGAACTGTAATATTTCCCACCTGCTGAAGCGGCGTGGGAGTTCCGTAATAGTCCACCTGAATCTTTTTCAATACATTGGGATTTGCCCGTCCTGCACGAATGGTGCCAAACTCCTCCAGCATATTGTTATAAGACTTTTTCATCTTCTCTCCATAAATCTTGATTCTCTCATCCATCTTGCTTTCCTCCTGCCTTCTGTCCTTATTTTTGTCCTTACGATCCAGACGCCTTTTTGCACTCCTGAGGCGTTCTGTTGGTTCTGTCTTTTCATCTGAAATCCTTCTGCATCCCCGCAGCCTCCCGGCTCTTGCGGCCTGATGCTCTCTTCTGACTCAGACGGTTACCCTGGTGCCGTTTAATTCTCCCTGAACAGTGCGGAGAATACTGTTCTCCTCATTCAGTCCGAATACCAGCATGGGCATCTTATTTTCCATACAGAGAATCGAAGCCGTCATATCCACAACTCCCAGCTTTTTATCGATCACTTCCTGAATGGAGATCTCATCGTATTTCTTAGCCTCCGGATGATCTTTGGGATCACAGTCATATACACCATCAATGGATTTGGCAAGAAGGATCACTTCCGCCTCAATCTCAATAGCCCGCAGCACAGTAGTGGTATCAGTAGAGAAATACGGATGTCCTGTGCCTCCTGCAAAGAATACCACTTCTCCCCGCTCCAGACTCTCCACTGCCAGATCCTTGGAAAACAGTTTTGTAAAGGAACCACAGGAAAACGGTGTCATGATCTGGGTTTTCATACCTGCCGTACGGAAGATCTCAGACACATAGATACAGTTCATCACCGTAGCCAGCATCCCGATCTGATCTGCTTTGGTACGGTCGATATTCTCGCTGGAACGGCCTCTCCAGAAATTACCGCCGCCAATCACAACGCCAACCTGCATTCCATTATCCACCAGCTTCTTCACCTGACCGGCCACCTGCATTACCGTAGGCTCATCAAAACCAGTTTTTTTCGGTCCGGCCAGTGCTTCGCCGCTTAACTTCAACAATACTCTCTTCATTGCTATACCTCGATCCATTCTTATTTTTCCTTTGCTCCGCAAACCGGTTCAGATGGCCACTCCGCTTCGCTCCGAGCCAGTATAATGTCTATGCCATTATACCATAGACTTCTGGAAATTTCTATATGGCACGGGCGATTTTTCTTTTGCGGAGTTTTTCTCCAGCCCACGCTGCCAGCTCCCAGATTTTCTTAATAAGAAGGCTGGTATAACGAAACAGCGGTTCTGTGATAATGGCAAAGATCACCAGCAGCATACTGCTCTTCTGAGACAGGCTGGAGATCGCAAAGATCTGGTTCAGGAAGGTCATGCAGAACAGCAGTCCAAAGATCATTCCAAACCACATTACCCAGTGGAATTTGGTCATGGGGGATGCAATCCGGTACAGGATCATGATTCCCACAATAGCCAGCAGTATCGTACAGGAAGTGGACAGATCCGTATCATCCACATTGAATACCTGACAGAACACGGACAGGCTGCTGATCACCGCAAAGTTGGTAAGACCTGCCGGGAGCGCCCTGAAAAACACATTGCTCAGGAAATGTCCCTGTATCCGGTTCCGGTTCTGCTCCAGCGACATGATAAAGGCCGGAACTCCGATGGTAAATGCGCTGATCAGCGAAATCTGAGAGGGCTCCAGTGGATAATTGATCATAAACACAATGGAGAAGATGGACATTAACAAAGAGAAAATGTTCTTCACCAAAAACAGGCTGGCTGTCCGCTCTATATTATTTACCACCCGGCGCCCCTCCGCTACCACAGAGGGCATCTTAGAAAAATCAGATTCCAGAAGAACCATCTGGGCTGCATGGGCTGCCGCCTCACTTCCGGAAGCCATGGCCACACTGCAGTCCGCATCCTTCAAGGCCAGCACGTCATTGACACCGTCTCCGGTCATCGCCACCGTATGGCCTGCCTTTCGCAAGCCCTGCACCAGCTGGCGCTTCTGTTCCGGTGTCACCCGGCCAAATACTGTATATTTATCACAGGCTTCCCAGACTTCCTCCTCCGTCTTTAGGGTAGAGGCATCCACATAATTTTCAGCTCCCTGAATCTGGGCTTCCTTAGCCACCTCGGAAACTGTCACCGGATTATCTCCGGAGATCACCTTAATGGTAACCCCCTGTTCCGCAAAGTATCGGAAAGTCTCCGGCGCCTTTTCTCTCACCGGATTCGCCAAGAGCACCATTCCAATAGGAACCACTGCCTCTGTCAGGGCCTTGCCGTTTAAGGTCCCCTGGTACAGTCCGAAGATCAGCACCCGGTAGCCCTGAGAAGAATACCGCTCGATAAGAGGGCGATAATCCTCATAGGAAGAACGAAGCAGGAATTCCGGCGCTCCCAGCACATAATTCTTCTCACCGAAAATGGCACCGCTGTATTTAAACGCAGAGGAAAAACCAAACACCTGATCCGGCCGTTTTCCGGTATGTTTCTGGAAATAGGCCTGAAGGGCTTTCATCGTAATATTGTCGCTGCTCATAGCCGCCGCAAAATCACCCAGCTGCAGCTCCAAAGATGCCAATTCCTCCGGAGTAACATCCGGTTCCGGAATCTCATCCGTCATCTCCGACTCATTTCCAGTCCCTGCCGGCTCTGCTCCATTTGCCATCTCCCCTGCCGGCTCTTCCGGGATCTGACCATCAGGCTCTTCTTTCCGGGCTGCTGTCAGGTCCTCATTATCCACAGACATTCCTTCCAGATCTTCCTGCCTGACTGCCGCCTGGGATTTCTTTACCGGATGCAGGGGAATGGCCCGCTTTACAGTCATCGTATTTTCAGTGATGGTTCCCGTCTTATCCACACAGAGCACATCCACTCTGGCCAGCGTCTCTATGGATTTCATATTGTGAACCAGCATTTTATTCATAGCCAGCCGCATAACGCTCACCGCCATAGCAACACTCGCCAGAAGATAAAGTCCCTCCGGGATCATGCCGATCACCGCTGCAACTGTACCTGTAACACTGTTGCGAAGATCTGTCCCGTTGATAAAATACTGCTGGGAAAACAGAAGAATGCCAATGGGAATGATCAGAATGCCTACGATCTTTACCAGACGATCCAGAGAGCGGATCATCTCCGACTGTTCCTCCCGCTTCTGTGCTTTCGCTTCCAGGGTCAGCTTGGAAATATAAGAATCTGCTCCCACCTTGTCCAATCTTGCCTTACAGGTGCCGGACACGATAAAGCTTCCGGAAAGAAGCTGGTCTCCGGGCTTCTTTGATATTTCATCTGCCTCTCCGGTGAGGAGGGACTCATTCACCGAAACCTCCCCCTCTTCCACCACAGCATCTGCCGGGATCTGATTGCCTGCCTCAAAGATCACCAGATCATCCAGAACCAATTCCTCTGCCACGATCACCTGCTCCTGACCATCTCTTAAGGTCTTGGTCTTTGGAGCGCTGAGGATAGTCAGCTTGTCCAGGGTCACCTTGGAACGCCATTCCTGGAAAATACCGATACAGGTGTTTGCCAGGATAATGGGCAGAAATGTAAGATCCCGAAAGGATCCCACTACGATCAGCAGAATGGCTATGATCAAAAAGATCAGGTTAAAATAAGTGAATACATTTTCCTTTACAATGTCTTTCAGAGTCTGACTGTCTGCCTCTACAGGGGTATTGACCGCCCCGTGAGCGATCCGCTCCTCCACCTGCTCCCGTGTCAGTCCTCTGCTGAGACTGGGCTTTACACGTTTCAGCGGCTCTAAAGGGATCTCTTCTTCTGCAGCATCCTTAGGAGGATCCGGGCTTTCTTCCAAAGAGACGGCCTTGCCGCTTTCTGTCAGCGCCGCCTCTCCCGGCTGCGTCACTGCCATAAGCGCTGTTCCGGTCTTTTCTTCCGGCTGGATCTCCGCTTCTGCCGCAGTCTGGTTCTCCCCTTCTCCTCCACTTTCTTTTTTATTTTTCTTTATTAGATCAGAAAGAACGTTTTTCATCTTGCTTCCTTCCTTTTTCAAAAACATTTCTATACGGTAATCATTCTACCATACATCCTAGTGGTTTATAACCCCTGAAATTCTAAATTTTTTTTAAACACACGTCCGTTTTTCTTTAGAAATCTTTGCCTTTTTCCTCTTTCTGTTTATTATTTTCTGTACTTTCCCACTTCCTGAAAAAGAATATTAAAAAGACTTCTGCACGGGAAAACTGCCTTAAAAGCACCTTCAGACAGACAGCTTCCATCCTCTGGTCTTTTAAGGCAGTTTTTCAGCCAGTCATATTTTCTTTTCCTGTTGCCAGCCGCTCTCCCATCCTTTCCGGATATATTGGAAAAACCAGAGAACCGCACCGTTCTAATCGTGTTTTACGTTGCACACGATCATCCGCAGCTTTCCGTTTTTATCCGGCGGAATGGAATCCATCCACTCAAACTCAAACGCAAAGGGTTTCTTAAAAATCTTGTTCAAATTGGAAACGAGATATTTTTCAATCTCCTCCCGGCTCATCTTTGCCTTGTCATCCCGGACGATCTGCACATGTATCAGGTCATAGGTCTCCTCGATAAAACGGATCTGAAGAATATCTGCACAGTGGGCAATCACCGGAGTGACCTCAAAGAAACTGGTAACGCTGCCGTCCTCATAATAAAAATAATCATTCATCCGGCCCTGAACACTGGTGACAAAGCGCACACCGTTTTTCACCTTGCAGGTAGCCTTGTCTCCGATGGAATAATTGATGAGGGGCAGGTCTGTCTTGTAAAGAGGTGTGATCACCAGCTTTCCTTCCTCTGCCAGCTGGTTCTGCTCATCCACCACATTCACCACAAAGGAATCATTGTGGATCACATAGTAGGATTTTCCTGGAAGGCGAACCATACAGGCCCCCGTCTCAGCGCTTCCATAGGAATCGATAATCCCCTCTCCCAGAGTTTTGATAAACAGCTTCCGGTTATTTTCATCCACCTTTTCACTGATGGGATCGTAAAACCTGGGATGAAAAATCTTCTTCCCTGTCTTATTGCTGTAAAGCACAATGCGCATCAGCTCTGTCTTGTTCATGTAGAGCCAGTCCGGCTTGTACTCATTGATGGCATCAATTACTTCTTCCTCCGGAGCGTACTGATCCACATACTTTCGGCGCAGAATCCCGAAACGCTGCAGAAACGTATCCCGTCCCCCCGCATTTTCATCATGAGCATTGATCCGGCTCATAGTCTTTCCAAAGAAGGGATTATACCCTGCAACCATCATTACCCGGAACCAGTTTGCCTTCATATACGCCTTTTCCTTGGGGGAAAACAGCACTGACAGCGGTTTTCCCGTGGAGCCGCTGGTGGTATCCACGATCCAGTCCTTATACTTTGGATTTTGAAGTTCCTGATTCATCCATTCTCTCAGATCATCTTTTGTCAGAAGAGGAAGTTTCGCCAGATCATCTCCTGTCTTGATATCCTCCGGCTTTACTCCCGCCGCATCAAAACGCTCCCTGTAAAAAGGGATCTTGTAAGCCTTTTTCATCAATTTCTGCAGTCGGCGGGACTGCATATCCATCACCTTTGAAAAATCCCTGGGAATCTTTTTCTTCATCTTTGTGAGGTCAAAAAGAAGATACACATTTCCCAGCTTTTTTTGCAGCTTTTCAAACATCGCTTTCCTCCGTTCTCTCTCAGGAGCCTGCGCCTGCTCCCCGGGTCTCCCTGTTATTCCACACAGATCTCAATCTTACCCAGCGCCTCATCCAGGGCATCTGTGGCCTCCTGCAGCGTTCTGCCTTTCGTGATCACATGTCCGATCCGGTTGGGCCCTACATGGAATTTTTTTACCGGATCTCCCACTGTATAATCAAACATAATCTCATAAATCCGCTCATCCGGAGCATTATGATTGGCCATGGAGCGGATCACTCCGTCCCGGTCACTCATCAGCAGCTTACTGGCATTGGGCACCGCCTGGTCCTGGGGAAATTCCGGCTGTATCCCCAACGCAGCCTGAATGATTTTTTCATAGTAATCATACCCGTAGTAGATGGAAACCAGCTCTGCCAGACAGGTAGCCCCGGAACGGCCTCCGATCTCCAGCACATACGTCTTGTGATCCTTCATGATAAAATCTGCGTTGATGGCACAGTTGTCCAGCCCCATAGCCTTGACAGCCTTCTCCGTCTGATCATACACATCTGCAAGCAGCTCATCATTCAGCTCATAGGGTGCAAAATGTCCCACCGGAACTCCGGTATCTCCCACAAATACATAATCCCCATGAGGCAGCACAAACTGAACTTTCCCTCCAAACACAAAGGCCTGAGCGCCAAACTCCTCACCGATAATAAATTCTTCCACAATATAATACTTTTTCCTGGTGGTTTTCTTCACTGCCTCCACTGCCCGCTCAATATCTGCCGGTGTGTTGACTCTGGTAATGCCTCTGCTTCCGGAGGAATCCACTGCTTTAAAAATCAAAGGATACTCCAGATCCTGAATTGCCTCCTGAACATCCTCGTCGAAATACACCTTCCGGTATCTGGCTGTGCGAACTCCGCAAGCCTCATACCGCTCCTTCATCAGCATCTTATCTGCAGCCACTTTGGCCGCCTCAAAGCTTAAACCGCAAAGTCCCATCTCATCACAGACCTTACCGATGGTGATCACTGCCACGTCGGTTCCCGCTGTCACAATACCGTCGATCTGCTTCTCTTTGGCAACCCGCAGCACCTCATCATAGTCTACTGTATTGATATGGCAGATCTCATCTGCCACCGCAAAGCCTGGATAATTTCCCGGAATGCTCACCGCAATCGTGTGGATCCCCATCTCTTTTGCCTTTTTAATCAGAGGAACCTGGTAGATCCCTGCTCCCATAACCATTAATTTCTTCATGCCTTTTCCTCCCTCTTTGCCTCCTCATGCTCTCTGATCCCTGCATCTTCCTGCTTTGGAACCCTTTCAAACCGGATCCCCTCCTGATTTACCAGATAAGGAGTCGTACCGTGTTCATCTATCTGCCTCACTACAAATTGGGGATTATTGTTCATTCCCAGAAAAATCCTTCCGATATATTCCCCGATAAGACCCAAAAACAGCAGAATCAGACCTGAAAAAAAGCAGATAGCCATCATCATGGACGGCCAGCCGATGGCTGTCACCGGACGGATGATCTTCCGGATCACTACGGCAATCGCTCCAATGAAACCAACCCCTGCAAAAAAATAGCCAAGATGCATGGCCAGATGAAGGGGTACGGTGGAAAAACCCAGGATGTTGGACCAGAGCTGCAGCAGCTTCTTCATATTATAATTGGAGGTCCCCACCTCCCGTTCAAAATGCTGAATGGGAACAGAACCGATATTTCTGGTGATACGAAGGAATACTCCCTGAAGATGGGTGTAGGCGCTTGGATACTGGACAGCGTAATCCCGCACAAATCTCCGGATGGCCCAAAAGCTGGAGGTCTTTAAATCTTTTGGCTTTTTCAATAAGATCCTTACTGTAAGATAATTGATATAACTTCCAAAATTACGGAACCTGCTGTGTTTTTTCTGTGGATAATAACCGTATACAATGTCATACCCCTTTTCCAGCTCCTCCAGAATAATGGGCAGCTGAGATGGATGGGTCTGTCCGTCATCGTCCATGGCAATGATCACATCTCCGGACGCATAATTTAAGCCCGCCATCACTGCATTGTGCTGGCCGGCGTTCTTTGCCAGTTCTACCACTTTCACACATGCATAGTCCTGCACCAGGCTCCTCAGAACCCGTACTGTCTTTCCCCCGTCAGGCGAACAGTCATCCACCAGAACAAACTCATATTCCTTCCGGCCCATCTGTTCAAACTCTGCCATGGTCATCTCCACCACCTTGCGGATGGTCTGATCTGACTTGTAACAGGGAATAATCACTGTATGCAGCATATAAATGCCTCCTAGAACTACTTTTTCATTTGTACGTTTTTATTCTAGCAGACATTTTTCTATTTGTACAGCAAAATTAAGAATCTGCCCTTTTCTCCTGGATTTCCAGGATTTCAGCCCGCGCTTTCGGATTCTCTCTTGTACACCGGCGTCAGGAATGGTAAGATAAGCTATATTCTGCCGGAGTTGTTTCCCAATTTAAGCTCCGGAAATGAAAAAAGAGAGGAATCCTGTTATGAAACAAACATCAAAGCGTTACAGTCTTTATTTCCTGCTGGCCTTTCTTCCCGCAGCCCTTTTTCTGCTGTGGCTTCTTTTCATGAAGCTTACGGGAACTGCCGTCAGTACTGCCCCCGTAGTATCTGACGAGCTGTTCTGGTATCATCAGATCACCGCCATGGTGGATTCCAATATGCCTCTGGGATATTTCGGCTACAACGGCACCCATGCTCCCCACGGAACCTTCGGTCCCTGGGGTATTGCCATCCTTGTGCCCTATGCCCTTTGGGGGAAGATCTTTGGTTTCGGCATCCACTCCATGTGTATTGCCAATGTAACCCTGCTGGGCCTGGCCTTATTTTTCTTTGCTCTTCTGGCAAAGGTCACCAAAAAAGACCTTCCCTATCTGCTCATGGGCTACTGCACCCTGCTTCTGAATATTTTCTACTCGGTCTCTTCCATGGCAGAGCCCCTGCGGTGGGGACTTGGCATGGTACTCACCGGCTGCATGATCCGGATCTACAAAGGCTGCGGAAAATTTTTTAAATATATTTTTATGCCCCTGTTTTTGCTTTACTGCGCGCAGGCCTACCTGCTGCTCACCTTGTTTGTCCCCGTATATCTGATGATGGTGCTTCCGGTGAAAAGACTTTGGCTGCGCCTGGGAATCTCCGGGATCATCACCGCTGTTCTGGCGGTGATCATGAGAAAAGTTCTGTTTTTGGTAGTCTCTCCCCTGTACATTACCAGCACTGAGACCCTCTCCCTAAAAGAAATGATCCTGAAAAAAATAAACAGCGCCTGGCTGGTACTGAAAAACTTCACTCCAGCCGGTCTTTGGGAAAACAGAACTGTCTCCTACGGTTTCGTGTCCCTGTTTTTTCTAACCTTTCTGGTTTTTTTATTCCTTACCCTGGCTCTGACTCTCCATTCCCTGAAAAAGGGAAACAGAGGAGAAGCCTCCTGTAAGGATCACAAACACCCGGATTCCAAAAATCTGCTGTTTTCTCTGCTGGCCTTCTATTTGCTGGCAGGAGCTTTGGGCGGCTATTGTCTGGTGTACCACAATCCCTCCCTTTGGACCGTGTGCAGAGGTTTGAACACAGCCTTTGCCAGCGCTGTGCTTCTGATAGCGCTCTGCAGAAACAAAAAGCTGACTCTGGTTTGTGTACTTCTGTCCCTCATCGCCCTGCCCTCCTTCTATAAAATGTCTGTGAACAATCTGGAGCGCCGGGTCTTTACCGAAGAACAGGAACAGCTTTTCCAGACAGCCCAGAAAGATTTTGAAAAAATATTCGAGATCTCTCCGGAAAACAGCCGCTGGGACAACACCATTGCCCAGTATGGCCTTCGCAATCCAGGGACCCAGACCGTACTCACCCTGGCAATGCCCAGAAGCGCCGGATACAACAGTATGCTGAATACCGATCTGGTCTCAGAGGCAAAATATGCCCTGGTATTTCATTCCGACAAGAAGAAATACCCGGGCATCATCAAAAATCTAAAAGCAAATGGCTATGAAACAGCCTACCAGCATGAAACCCTTACGATCTTGACCCGGAACGGCGTTTCCGGATCCAGCAAACAAGGAGAAACAGAAATATCAGCACGCTGACAGACGTCACCAGCATTCCCACCCGGCTTCCGGGAGAGCGGTAAGTGAGGATTACCTCATGTTCTCCCGGTTCCAGAGGAAGGCCAAGATAAGCCACATTCACTTTTTCTAAAGCTGCCGGCTCTCCATCTACCGTGGCGCTCCACCCCTTACTGTAGGGGATGGAGAAGGCCATGATCCTGTTATCTGAAAGAAAAACTTTTCCGGAAATCCGATTGGTGTCAAATTCCACATCCTCCAAAACTTCCTGATTTAACTTCTCGATCTGCCTTTCATACTGTTTCAGGGGAACATAGCAAAGTTCCGCCCCCGCCAGCTTATAATTTCCTTTTTCCCGGAAACTTAGGCGGATCGTTCCCTGCCCGTCCTGGTCATAGTGTCCAAGATTTACCAGATAATTGCTGCGTCCCAGAGAATACACCGCTGTTTTTCCCCGAACCGTCAATGTCTTAGTCACATCATCGGTATACACATCTACAAAACTATAGTCCTTATTTCGTTCCAAACCCAGCAAACGGATATAACACTCATACCCCGCTTTCTTTTCAAAAGGAAAGGAAAGCTCCGCCATCTTTTCCCCTGCCCGATAGCCGGTATCCGTTGCCTTTATGTTCGTTCCCTTTTCCGGCAGCTCCACAGGTACCGTTAAAATTTCCTGAGAAGGGGAGACAATCTTCTTAAGGTATCCGCTCTCTTCCACCTTTTCCGTCTGTACCTCCTCTGTTCCAACGATTTCTCCTGTCTTTCCAGGCTCCTCCGTTTCGGTCACTGCCGCCTCCAGCATCACCTGCTGCCGCTCCAAAGGACTTAACTTCTCATAATCTTCCCGACTGATCACTGTATCGTAGGTATACCCGAATGCCAAAGGATACTGATTTTTGTAAATAGAATACTCCTCTGTAGAAGCCTCCTGATCCAGTGCAAATCCGTAAGGAACCTGCTGCCCATCACCTGCTGCAGTCATAAAATACTTTACATTTGCCAGCGCCTCTGGCACCGTGCGTCCATCCAGACCGAAAAGACGATGTACGGCATTGATCCCGGGGCTTTCCTGATCCAGAAGATATCGGGTCAGATCTCCATTGAGTACACTGTTGTACATGGAAACTCCCTGATATCCCAAAATCACCGAATAATTTTCCTTCCCGGTTCCCATCACACTGGTGTCCGTTCGATAGAATCCCTCCTCCTGTATCCGGCTGTACCTGGTGAAGGGTGAAGTCTCATAGTCGGAAAGCACCTGTCCCCGGTCTGTAAACTGGCTCGCCATATTTCCAAGAGACGGGCTGAAGGCTGCATATGCATTTATCAGGGTACTCACCAGTACCAGGCCTAAAAGTACACCTCGCCAGCACTTTTTCCTTCCCAGCCTTTTTGCCCCGAATATCAGCAGCCCGGCAGTTACCAGAAGCTCTCCGGATCCCAGGAGCACATATGGGTTTTTCCCCTGGAAAACGTAATCATACACCGCTGCTCCCCCAAAAATCAGGCACAGGATCAGGATCCCCTTCTTTTGTTTTTTCGTAAGAAAGGCAAAATCCTCACACACTGCGGTGCACACCAGGGCCAGGGTAAAGGAAAGAAGAAAGGTCCATCGGTTATTCACATTGCTGAAGCCTGCCATCACATAACCGCCGGCCGGGATCAGCAGCATCGCCGCCTCCAGCGCCAGGGCCGCCTTCAGCCCCAGATACCGGCGTCCTTTTTTTAAAAACAGGATCACTGCTGCCGGAAGCACCAGAGCGCAGAAATTCAGATGGGTGTTGCTCCCTGTGTTCCGGTAGGGGGAGATCAGATCCAGGAACCACTGGTAATACCGCTTCCAGTTGTCATAAAACAACAAATTTTCTCCTGCATGTTCCGTCTCCAGCCGCAGAGAAGAGGTAAGCCTCATAATGGTAGGAAACAGCACTGCCGCCGCCATCCCGGCTCCCAGAAAGTAGGCGCCCCCCATCCGGAATGCCAGAGAAAAAAATTCCCGGCCTCTCCTGTCCCTATATAGTGCAAAAAAGCGCATCAGCACATAGATCCCCAGTGCCAGGGTACACATATACATAAAATAGTAATTGCTGAGAAAGCCCATGGCTGTCATGAAAGAAAACAGCAGAGGACTGCCCTTTTTCATCACCTGCTCCGCTCCCAGAAACAGCAGGGGCAAAACAATCATGGCCGAAAGAAAGGTGGGATGCATCATCCCAAGCTTCATCACATAGCCGCAGCTTAAATAAACCATGCTGCCAAGCAGTACAGAAGAGTCCGGTCTTTTCATATAGAGACAAAAGGCGGAAAACCCAAGGCCTGCCAGATACATCCGCAGCAGTGTAAGGAAATTATACAGGATCTCTGTATACCGTCCCGGCACCAGGATGCTGAGAAAATCCAGAGGATGAGAGCGGAACACCGCATTCACATCATCCCCCATCCCCAGAGTAAAATCATACATTTTTACTGTAAATTCTCCGTGCAGAAGATTCTCCGCAAAATCCCGGAGATAATTCCCCGCATAATGAAGATAGGGAAAATACTGGGCATCCCCATCACCGATCCATACCAGACTCTTTCCGGCCAGCAGCAAAGGCAGGAGCATTGCCAGAGAAAGGATCAGAAAACAAAAGGTATAATTTAAAAAGTAACTTCGTTTCTTCATACCGCTTCCAGCTCCCGATCAGGTAAATTCTCTCATATAAGTGGTCATGGAATAAAGTCCCGCCACCAGATGCCACAGCAGGATCACTGCCGGAACACCATATTTCACCTTCAGCATAGTATTCTCCATTATTGCCTCCTTTTCCGCATCCCACTCTCTTGCATAAAAAATCACACAGAAGATCCACAGAAATGAGGAAGCTAGTATATTGCTCCAGCCAAAATTCCCGTGCTTTGCCCGGTCCCCTGTCTCTGCCAGCGTCCAGGTAATGGCAAGTCCCATCAACGCCATGCCGAACACCAGCTGAAACAGCTTATCCTTAAAGATTTTTTTTCTCCAGATCACAATCACCAGGATGGGGAAAGCCATTTTCAAAAACAGAGAAAACAGCACAGACGGGGCATACAGTCTGGCGACTTTAAAAAAGGCGATCTCAATGCCGGCATTGCTCCCCATTGCCCCTCCGAAGATAAAAATCTTAATATACTGCCATAAAAATACTGCCAGAGAAGGAATAAAATACAGATTCTGCACCACCAGCCCCCAGAATCCTTTTCCTCTGTTTTTGATCAGACGGTACATGATTACGATGCCGCACACCGGACAATACACCATCAAAAAAGAAGGTTTTACCAGTGTGGAAAGGAACAGCAGAAATCCCAGTCCCAGCTCATAGGCCGTAGTTTTTTTCATGGTATGTTTTCCAAAAGATACCGTCTGTGTCTTGTCACAGTTCCAATAATCAATCGTCAGTACCGTGACCCACAGCATAAACGGCCGTACTGCCACAGAGGTGGGATTATGCCAGATATTGGGAGATCCCTGTCCCAGATAGTATCTGGTATTATAAAAGCGCAGGTACAAAGGCCCTACCAGCAGACTCACCAGGGTAATCACCGTAGGGAATACCACGCTTTTTGTGTTTTTGTCATTATACCGGTCAATGATCCAGATCACCAGCACCGCAGTAAGGGCATTAAAAGAAGCGGTGGCAAGACAGGCTGCCTCCTCAATAGGAATGGGCAGGCAGACATAAAACAGCCAGCAGACAAAATGCCATCCGCAGTCTGAAATTTTCAGAACCAGATCCAGAGAAAGGGCTGCATTCATATGCTTTACAATGTCTCCTCCTCCGGGAACAGATGCCTGCAGGTAATAAATATAATAAGTGATCAAAAAAATAATTGCCGGTGCCACTGTAAACAGGGCGATTCTTCTCTTTCTTTCCATACTCTCCTCCACATAGAAACGATTTCAACTGTCGCCTTATTATAGCTTATCTACCTATAAAAAGCAATTATGTAACATTTTCTTAACATTTTACAAAAATCCCTTTGAACTCCCTTGACACCCTGCCTTTTTTTGCTTATTATGAATATAAATACCAATGTAAATATTAATTGAGAGGAAGGAATTTATGAAACATTTAAGAAAAACTTTTGTGATGTTTTTCCTGGGACTTCTGTGTATGCTGGTGCTCCCCGCTACCGCCCAGGCCGCTTCAAAAGCACCGGCGAAAGTAAAGATCACCAAGGCTACTGCCGGTGAAGCACAGGTAACTCTGCGGTGGAACCGGATCTCCAATGCCTCCGGCTACTATGTATATCGTCTGGACACAGAGAATAACACCTACAAAAAGATCAAAACCGTTAAGCAGCCCAGAACTTCTTATGTGACCTACACGGTTAAGAAGCTGACCAACAATCACAAATATACCTACAAGGTCAGCGCTTACCGGCAGATCCGTTCTAAAACCTATGAGGGAAAACAGTCCAATCCCGTTTCTGTGACCCCCATGGTAAAAAAACCCGGAACCACAAAGCTGAATGTGACAAAGGCCGCCAACAAGAAAGTTACCATGAAATGGAATAAGGCAGCCAACGCTACCGGCTATGAGATTTTCCAAAAAAGCAGATCCGGAAAATTTGTTTCTATCGGCACTACGAAAAAAACAGCCATCGTGATCAGCAAGCTGGAAAACGGGAAGAATTATACCTTTAAAATCCGTGCGTACCGAAAAGTGGGTGGATTGACCAGATACGGCAATTTTTCTCCTTCTCAGAATGTGAAACCTGTAGCCATCACCAGTTCAGTTACTTCCATCCGCTCTATGAATTATAAAGCAAGGGTTATCGGTACGGTTCGGGCCAAATTGGAAAACGGTTCCAAGTATGTAACTGTAAAAGCAGGTACCAGTGTTACCGTTTTGGAGCGCGGATCCACCTGTCTGGTGAAATTAAAGAACGGTACCAGAGTAAAGATCAGCTCCGGATATCTTTCCTTTCAATCCTGCATTATAGAATCAAAGGACTATTCCAAAACTACAAAGGAAGCATTTGTAAACTCAAAAGGTTACTCCAGTTCTACTCCGTATATGATCTGGATCAGTCTTCCAAAACAGCGTCTGTACCTTTTCAAGGGTTCCCAGTTTAACTGGAAACTGATCAAAACCTTTCAATGTTCTTCCGGAAAGGTAAATTCTCCTACTCCTCCCGGAAGATACCGGATCATAAGGAAATCCGAACTGTTCTGGTTTGATGAGGACTGTTATGCAAAATACGCCAGCTTCTTCTCCGGAAACGCCATTCACGGCTGGCTGCTCACTCCCGGAGATGTGGTCTACAATGATGGAAGCCTGGGTTCCCCTGCCTCCCACGGCTGTGTACGGGTAGGAAAAAACAGCCATGGCAGTGAAGCCCGCTATATCTACAACACAGTTCCCATAGGTTCCACCTGTCTGATCTACTAAATAGCTTCTTCGTTTCACTTTACAACAAGGGGTCCTGCAACGCAGGATCCTCTGCCTGGGTCGGATCACTTTGGCGGCAGCTTTCCTGTCCGCCGCAATGCGATCCTCCAGAGCATTTTATTTCACAGGAAGGATTTTCCTATGAAATCAAAAACTGCTGTAACATCTTCCATTCATTGCTCAATGGAATATTTACAGCAGTTTTTCTCTTGCAAGAAAGGACACCTGCTATGATACAAGATATTGGTTCTCACAAATTTATTCTGGATTATTCCCCTGCCCTCACCCCTGCAGAGCGCGATAGGATCCTGTGCTTTCAAAACGGCCGGATCCTGCTCACAGAGAAAGGCTGCTATCCCACTCTGGAAGATTTTCTCCCGATATCGGAGAGTTCTGTCTTCCAATTTCTATTTTCCATTGACCAGATCTCCTATTTTCTGGCCGTCACCTGGACGCAGGGGAACCTCAGCCCTTCGCCTTTGTCCCCAGGCGCTGACTGTCCTTCCCCATCTGCAGGCAGCCTGCAGGCCTCAGGACTCTCCTGGCAGCCAGTGGGGAGCCTGCGGAATCTACGCCCCATGGAACTGGCCTTTGCAGGCTATACCGGATATCATCTTTTTAGCTGGTATGAAAACAACCGTTTCTGCGGTCGATGCGGCTCGCCTATGGCGCCGGGTATGACAGAACGCAGTCTGATCTGCTGTCACTGCGCTTCCATTGTTTATCCCAGGATCAATCCCTGTATCATTGTCGCAGTATATGGCGATGATCGGCTGCTGATGACCCGATATGCAGGTCGTTCAGTAACCTGGTTTGTGCTCATCGCCGGTTTTGTGGAAATCGGTGAGACTGCGGAGGATACCGTCCGCCGGGAAGTACTGGAAGAAACTGGTGTAAAGGTAAAAAATATCCGGTACTTTGGCTCCCAACCCTGGGGCATTCCAGGAAATCTTACCCTTGGCTTTACCGCCCAGCTGGACGGCTCAGATAAGATTACGCTGGATACCACCGAGCTTTCAGACGCCCAGTGGTTCCCCAGGGAGCAGGTTCCCGTACCGGATGATGATGTTTCTATCACTTCTGCGTTGATCCATGCCTTTGTCAATCACAAATTTTAAATATTCACAATCGTAACCCCTCACTCAGCGGCCTCTGCATCCCTCAGTTCTGCAGGGGCCTTCTCTGTATGGACCGTCTCTGGCCCTGTCTGCTCTGTCTCTCCCGGCCAGTCTGCAATGCTGCCGATTTCTGTGATGTTGGTGTAACCCAGATCACAGAGAAGCTGTGCAGCTTTTTTGCTGCGCTTTGCTGTTCTGGCACACACATAGATCATCTGCTGCACATCTCTTAAAACTGCAGGCGCCTGTACGGCCAGAACTTCCAGCGGAAGATTCCATGCTCCTGGAATATGGCCCGACTGATACTCCTCCTCCGTCTGTACATCCAAAAGAACATATCCGGTCTCATATTCCATATATTCTGCCGCTTCCTCCATGGTAATCTGTTCATAAGGCAGTCCGGGGCTTGGGCGGAAATTCCGATACAAAATGTACACCGAAAACACCGTTACCAAAATCATGCAGGGAACAATAATATAAAATGCTTTTCTGGAATGCTCCATTCCTATTTCACCCCCAGTATTCCTATCCGAAGCACTTTTACTTTACGAACAATATACTTTGACACCGGTATCGGCAGCCCCAGGCTTATGAAAAAGCAAAGCAGCGTACAGAGAATATAATTCCACTTTAAAAGGCTCCAAAACAACAGCTTTGCAGCTGTGTTGAACGGTTCTGATAGAATATAGATATCCATGCTGTAAGCCCCCAGAAGGGAAAACAGCCTCTTTTCCTTCCCTGCTCTTCCTGCGATCCACTTGCCCAGCTGCAGGCACATCACAATCCCTGCCAGGGCTGTCACATCCCACAGTACCTCAAGATCCGTTAAGTACAGCGCCGTATTGGCTACGAAAAAAACGGCTGCTGCCCCCCATATTCTGGCCCATTTTACATTCTGAAACCAATTCTCATAATGCTGACGGACAAAGATCCCCAGAACAAAGAAAAAAGCATATTTGGGCAGTTTCCAGGGCCATCCGAAACAGCTGGCAGCAACTGTCAGCGCAAAACTTCCAGCAAGAACGTACAGCAGGTTTTTCTTCCGCAAGATTAGAACGCACACCAGGCTTACCAAAAACAACACATACAAAAACCACAGCGCCGTATTGGGATTCTCCCCGAAAAGCAGCTTCCAGGCACTGGAAAAATCATAAGGTTTTACTGCATATCTGGAAAGAACATATTTCAGCGGAAGGTACAGGATCCCCACTGCAAAGTAAGGAATCAGAAGGCGAAAAGCACGATTCTTGATATAATCCAGCCGCTCCCTTCCTTCTCTGAAATACAGGATCTTCAGAGACACAAAACCAGAGAGGAAAAAAAACAGCGGCATATGGAAGCTGTAGATTACAGATAGCAGCACGTCAAAAAAGGGGTTGCTCTTACCAGTCTGCTTTAGAGCATGTCCCAGTACCACCAGAAGGATCCCCATCCCCCGACAGATATCAATCTCTTCATAATATTTTTTCCCGATCATCGATTGTCCGGATCTGTTTTTTTTCATTCTAATTCTCCCTTATTTCGGTCAGCCTTCCTGTTCTTCTTTTCAAAAGCCGGAGCGCTTCTCTCCTGCACTCCCCATAAGGATACCGACCCTTTCTTTTCTGCCGGATAACTTCATCATTATACTAAAAGATAGAAGAAGAGACAAGTAAAATAGGGAGATTTTTGTAATTAGTCTCTGTTTATATTTTATATTGCTTTTTTCTGTACAAAATGTTAGCATTCTAAAGAGAATGCTATTCAGAATATCTATTCAGGAGGAACCTATGAGTTATATTAAACATAAATCTGAAGAATCTGTGGAAGATTATCTGGAAACGATCCTGCTTTTAAGCCGCCGTCTCCCCATGGTACGTTCCATTGACATTGCAAATGAGATGGATTTCTCCAAACCCAGTGTCAGCGTTGCCATGAAAAATCTGAGAGCCAAAAGCTATATCACCGTGTCCCAGGAAGGATACATCCAGCTTACCCCCTCCGGACAGCAATTAGCAGAAAATGTATATGAGCGCCATAGCCTTCTCCGGGACTGGCTGATCTCCCTGGGGGTAGATGAAAAGACAGCTTCAGAGGATGCCTGCAAAATGGAACACGATATCAGCGCGGAAAGCTTTGAAGCCATCAAACAATACATTCAGGCCGCTCTAAAATAAAGAAACAGCGCAGCGTACATCCGGTGGTAACCTTTCTGTGACCTTTTTCGGAAACCGGCAGGTCTTCCGCAAAAAACACACCTGAAAGAAGATCCACCAGGATCTGTATGCCTCGCCATCTCTTATTTGCAGCTTCTCAATGTTGTTATAACGGCAGCCGTACCTCAAAGACGGTTCCCTTCACATCGGACTTTACAATTTCTATGCTTCCTTTATGAAGCTCCACAATTCTTTTTGCAATGGAAAGGCCAAGTCCATTTCCGCTGACATTTCTGGACGCATCTCTCTGATAAAACTTATCAAACACATGCCTCTGCTCTTCCTGCGTCATACCCGCTCCCTGGTCTGTAAGGGTAAACAGCACACATCCCGGCCTTTTTCTGAACAGGATCCGAATCACACTGTTTTCAGGAGAAAATTTAATGGCATTATCCAGAAGATTGATCCATACCTGATCCAACAGCTCCTTATTTCCCGTAAGACAGATCTCATCTCCTTCAAACAGAAACTGCTGTCCCTTTTTCCACCATTTGGGCTCCAGCAGTGCCAGCACTCTTCTCAGCTGCTCTGTGCAGTTAAATTCCGTCTGGCCGGAGAGGATCGTCTGTTTTTCAAGTCTGGACAAATTCAGCACATTCGTCGCCAGATCTGTAAGACGATTCGTTTCACAGACAATAATCTCCAGATATTCCTTTCGTTCCTCCCGGGAAAGATCTTCCCTTTGAAGCATCCTGGCAAAGCCTCTGATAGAGGCAATTGGAGTTTTAAATTCATGGGAAAAATCATTGACAAAATCAGAGCGCAGCAATTCCAGACTGCCCAGCTCCTGAGCCATATGATTGAAGCTCTCCGCCAGCCGTCTCATCTCCCGGCTTCCATCCGGCTCCATCCTCGCCTGAAAATCCCCCTCTGCCAGCCGATCAGCCATCCAGACTGCATTCTGCACCGGCGCCAAAAATCTTCTGCTGAAAAATACGGAAAGGCCGCTGCCTAAAATCACACTGGATGCTGCCAGCAGGATCAACGGCTCCCACCACTGATTGGCATGATCCTCAGACCAGTAGCCCAGGCGGAATAAAAACAGCACAAACACGCTGCAGATCAGCACATCCAACAGCAGGAGGGCAAAAATCCCAATGGCAAACCGTAAGGTGAGGCTGCCAGGAAAAAGTCCTCCCTCCGGCTTCTTCCCTCCCTCATTTATGGAAAAATTTCCCTCTGTATTTTTTCCAATACTTCCTTTTTTCTCCCAAGACATCTAAACTCCCTTTCTTTATTTCCCTCTCCGGCCTTTTTATGATTTAGTCCCCTGCCGGAAACGCATCCCTTCCCATCCTCAAAAATGAAGGACCGCCTTGTATCCGATACCCCGAATAGCCATGATCTCAAACTCCGGATACTGTTCAAACCGCTTCCGCAGCCGATTGATATGTACATTTACTGTGGTATCCGCAGTCTCTGTCTCCATTCCCCAGATTTCATCCATCAGCTGAATTCTGGTAAAAATCCGATCCGGATAGGACAGTAGCTTATACAATAGATAAAATTCCTTGGGAGGCAGCGTCTGTGCCTGACCCTCTCTGGAAACCGTAAGGGCATCATAGTTCAGAGTCACTGCTCCCACCTTCAGACAGTGATCGTGAACGATTCCTGCCCGGCGCAGCAGAGCCTTGATCCTCAGCAAAAACTCTTCCTCATCTACGGGTTTTGTCATATAGTCATCTGTGCCTGCCTGAAATCCTCTGTATTTATCCGCCGGAAGCTGCTTTGCCGTCAGCATCAGAATAGGAATATTGCTGCCGTTCCTCCTCAGGGTCTCTGTAAGTGTGTATCCGTCCATTACCGGCATCATCAGGTCCACTACCATCAGGTCAATGTGATGCTGATCCAAAAGCTCCAACGCTCTGGCTCCATTCTCTGCCAGGATGGTATCGTACCCTCCATGGGAAAGAATGGCCTGCTCTAATCTGGCGGCACTGCGGTCGTCCTCCACGATCATGATCTGAAACAACGCGCTTCCTCCCTTCTTCGAATCTCCTTTACCTTTCTTCTTTTTCTTTCCCAGTCTCTCTCCGTCTTCTGTGCAGCCATCGCTGTTTCCGCTGTCTCTTCATACGCCAGCGCCTTCCTGATCCTGCTATGGGAACCGCAAGGCTGTATCCCTATTCATAATGAAGGGCATTGATAGGCTTTAATTTTGCCGCCTTGTTGGCCGGATAAATGCCGAAGATCAATCCAACTGCCACAGAAAATCCCAAAGCCAGCGCTCCCACAGACAGAGAAATGGCAAAATGATAATCCTGAAACACCATGTTCAAAATCCACAGCACCAGCTGGCTGATTCCCATTCCAATTATACCACCGATCAGGGAAATAAACACCGATTCGATCATAAATTGTACCGTAATATCACTCCTCTGAGCCCCGATCGCCTTTCGGATCCCGATTTCTCTGGTTCTCTCAGTTACAGACACCAGCATGATATTCATAATGCCGATACCTCCCACAAGAAGAGAGATCGCCGCAATGCCTCCCAGCATCAGGGAAAGGGTACTCATCACCGTATTCATCATATCCACAATGTTAGACATATTCAGGATGGTGTACCCTTCCTCCGACCCGAACTTTTTCTCCAGATATCCGTCAATTGTATCCTGCGCCTGAGAAAGCGCCTCTTCCTCCTGGGCAGACAGATAAAAGCCGGTAATCGCCGTCTGTTTCAACAGCCGCTGCGCGTTGGTAAAAGGAAGATAGATGCTGTTTCCGGTTCCGTTCAGCATGGCCTCATCCTGCTTTTCCAGAACTCCCACCACCCGATAATCATAGCCGTTCACCCGGATCCGGTTATCCAGCACCTGCGTTGTACCAAACAGATCCGTAGCTACTTCTGTGCCCACAATGCAAACATTCAGCCGCTGTTCCATATCCAGATCTGTAAATTGACGCCCCTGTTCCACATCCAGGCCCTGCACCTCCTGATAGGCCGGAGTAATGCCGTTTATGGACACATCTGCTGAGTTTCCTTCCGCCACAGCCACCCCGTTTCCAGTCAGATAGGGAGAAATCGTTTTGATCCCTCCGGTTCCCTCCAGAGTCTGCAGTTCATGATAGGTAAGCTTCTTATGAGTGTCTGTCACAGATACCATAATCTGATCTCCCCCCAAATCCTCCATAGATTCGGTAATGCTTCCCGTTCCTCCCTGCACCAGTGAGATCAAAAGCGTCACCGAACATACGCCGATGATAATCCCCAGCATGGTAAGGAATGACCGCATTTTATTAGAAATAATGGCTCCCCAGGCCATTTTGATGGACTGCCTGATCTTCATTCGCTCTGCCTCCCTACACACTCTCTGGTATCTGATACGATCTTTCCATCCATGATCCGGACCTGCCGCTCAGCGGTGGCTGCGATTCCATCATCATGCGTGATCAGGATGATCGTATTTCCCTGCTCATGCAGTTCGTGGATCAGCCCCATGATATCTCTGCTGGACTTAGAATCCAGATTCCCGGTCGGCTCGTCTGCCAGGATCAAAGAGGGGTGGGTCGCAAGCGCTCTTGCCACAGCCACCCTCTGCTGCTGCCCGCCGGAAAGCTGGTTGGGTCTGTGGTGGATCCGTTTCGACAGCCCTACCCGCTCCAGCGCTTCCATGGTTCTTTCCTTTCGCTCTTTCGCAGATAATCCCTGGTAGATCAGAGGAAGCTCCACATTTTCATAAGCTGTCAGCTTGGGCAGCAGGTTAAACTGTTGAAAAATAAAACCAATCTTTCGATTCCGCATGACAGCCAGCTCCTTTTCACTTAAGCTGGTAATATCCTGTCCATCAATATAGTAATTTCCCTCATCTGCAGTATCCAGGCACCCGATAATGTTCATCAGTGTAGACTTTCCACTGCCGGAGGCTCCCACAATAGCTACAAATTCATGCTCCATCACATTCAGGGAAACCCCATCCAAAGCCCGGACCTCTTCCTCTCCCAGACTGTAGATTTTCTTAATATTTTCCAGTTCAATCAAACCTTCTACCTCCCTGCGTTCTGACGCATCGCCTCACTGTGCTGCATCATTGTGGTAAAAATATCCATACTGTTTCTGGCAATAACCACTACCTGTTCTCCCTCACTCAGTCCTTCCGTCACCTCTGCATATTCCTCATTCACCAGACCAAGGGTCACCCTGTGCTGCTGAGTCTCCGCCCCGTCAGCTACCTGCACATATTTTTCTCCGTCAATCGTCTCAATGGCATCTACTGGAATGAGAAGGGCATCTTCTTTCTCCTCCATCAGGATCGTAGCAGTAGCACTCATCCCATTTTTCAGACGTGCCTCCCCATCCATGGCAATGGTGACCGTATAGGTGGTCACTCCTCCTGTATTGTTCCCCACTCCGGAAATTTTTTCTACCACTCCCTCATAGGCTTCCTCTTCAAATGCATCAAACACCACGGTAGCGGTCTGTCCCACTTTTACTCCGTCTATATCCAGTTCATCGATTTCAGCCTTTAGATAAAGAGTTTCTGCATCTGCGATGGTGCAGAACTGCTGATCTTTCTCATAGGGCATTCCTTCCAGTGCGTCCATGGATACGATATAACCGTCAAATTCTGAAGTCATCACCGGATCCTTCTGATACTCCTTCAGCTCCCGGATCTCCTCTACCTTTTCCTGGCGTTTCTCCAAAAGATCCAGATATTCCTGATTATACTTGGCGTCCCTGCGCACAAACATCACATCTCCTGCATCCACATAGGTCTCTTTATCCACCTTTACTTCATCAATAATCCCATAGGCAGCAGTTACCAGATAGGGCCTGTTAGAGACCAGGATCCCCTGTCCCAGCCGTTCTCCGGATTTCCCCCAGATTTCCGCTTCTGTATCCACCTGGTATCTGGTATCATCAGGAATCGTCACCTGCACCTGGGTCTCCTCCACATCTTCCACAGTACCTGTGACAGAATATGTGTCAAATTCCACGGTAACAGAATCTCCTTCACTTAAGGCACTTCCCCCATAGGGAAACTCTACTTTCAATTTCCCGTCTCCTGAAATTTCTGCCACTCCTCCATGACGCTCTTCTACCTTGGACACCACATCGTCCTTGGCCCCATAGATTCGCTTTACCCTTCCGGAAACCGGAGCCTTAATAGTCTCACTTCCAGAATCATCCATGGATGCAATCTGGCTGTTCAGCTCCGCCAACTCAGCCTCCTTGGTCTCCAGAACTCCATCCAGAGCCTCCTGATCATAGAGTGCCAGCTTATCGCCCACCTTCACCTGATCTCCTGTCTCCACATAGATTGTCTCCAGCTTTCCATCGTACTCCAAAGCCAACGCTCTTGTGGAAGCCGCCTCAACGGTACCGCTGCCCTCTGTAGTCACCGCAATAGCTCCTCTTTTCACTGCCTCTGCAGTCTGATTATTCACAGCCTCCTCCAGCGTCTTTTTCCCTGACCGGATCAAAAGTACTGCTGTTCCCATCAGCAGCAGGATCACAATGATCAGAACCAGAGGCCACTTTTTTCTTTTTTTCTTTCCGTTTTTTTCTTTCACAATAAATCCTCCTCACCCTTGTGCGCCACAGGGCGCTTTTTTAATCTGCACTTTTTCAGTTTCGCAGGGAATCCCGGAGATCCCCTATTTATTTATAGTAATCCCATTCCATAAACTGAACATAAACAGCAGGTGAGAAATTCTTAAATTTTTCTAAACACCTTTGCCTTTACTTTTTTCCCGGCAGCGGCTATACTGTAGATAACTACAAAAGGGAAAGGAAACAATTATGGAACTGTTAGAAACATTTCTCCACAGCTTTGTAAATCTGGCCATGCTTCTCTTTGAATACATCGGTGTGGGTGTTATTACCTGTGCCGGCATCCAGGGGCTGGTGAACTATATCCGAAAAGCTCCGGACACCCGTCTGGCACTGGCAAAAGGGCTGGCCATGGGACTGGAATTCAAGTTGGGAAGTGAAATCCTCCGCACCGTAATCGTGCGAAATCTTCAGGAGATCGGCATTGTTGCAGGTATCATCATCCTGCGCGCCATCCTCACCTTCCTGATCCACTGGGAGATTAAAAACGAAGAGATGGAGGTGCAGCCTCAGGAACATCCTGAACAAAAGCACTGAATGCTCTGAGTGGATCTGTCGTAAAAAACTGCGCTCCATAGAAAAACAGCGTCTGTATGCAAGCAGTCACCGCTTCTTGTATACAGACGCTGTTTTTGCAGCTGTTTCTTTATTCTCCAAAAAGAGGGGTAGAATAATACCGGTCTCCGGAATCCGGAAGCAGCGCTACGATAGTCTTTCCCTCATTTTCCGGCCGCCGGGCCAGGCTGATCGCCGCACAAAGGGTTGCTCCGGAGGATATTCCCACCAGAATCCCTTCTTTTTTTCCCATCAGCCGCCCTGTCTCAAAGGCATCCTGGCTTTCCACTGTCACTACCTCGTCATAAATCTCCCGGTTCAGAACCCCTGGCACAAAATTAGCCCCTATCCCCTGGATCTTATGAGGCCCGCTCTTTCCCTGCGAAAGCAGGGGCGAATCTGAGGGTTCCACTGCAACCACCCGAAGCTCCGGATTTTTTTCTTTCAGGTACTCTCCTGTTCCCGTAAGGGTTCCACCCGTACCCACAGCTGCCACAAAAATATCCACTGCTCCCTCTGTTGCGTTCCAGATTTCCGGTCCTGTGGTCTCCCTATGGCCCCTGGCATTCGCAGGATTATCAAACTGTCCTGGAATAAAGCTTCCCGGGATCTCCTCTGCCAGTTCTTCTGCCTTTTTCACAGCTCCCTCCATGCCCTTGATGCCCTCTGTCAAGACCAGCTTGGCGCCATATGCCTTCAGGATATTTCGCCGCTCCACACTCATGGTATCCGGCATAGTAAGGATCAGCTGATACCCCTTTACTGCTGCCAAAGCAGCCAGACCGATCCCCGTATTCCCAGAAGTCGGCTCGATGAGTACAGATCCCGGCTTTAAAAGCCCCCGGGCTTCTGCATCCTGAATCATAGCCTTAGCAGCCCGGTCTTTTACGCTTCCAGATGGATTTAAGTATTCCAGCTTTACCAGAAGCCTGGCTTTCAGTCCCAGCGCTTCTTCCAGCCTGCAAACCTCCATAAGAGGGGTGTTTCCGATCAATTCTTCCACTCCGCTGTAAATACCTGACACCCTGACCACTCCTTTTCTATCTCTGATAATCCGCTGCAGAAGCCTCCGTTTTCTCGGCCTCCGACCGTTTTGCCTCCAATGCTTCCCTTTCTAACTGGGCTTTTCTCTCAGCAATCTCCTGCTCCAGCTGTCTGAAATCTTCCTCTGTCATCCGGTCCGGACTCAGCTTATCGTCCATAAAGCCCTCATTCTGCAAAAGAGCCAGGAATGCCCCCAGTATAATAAAGGCAAAACCGATCCAGGTGGCAGCCTCCTCAAACGGGGTTCCTATGGCTTTATTATATACGGTCACAATAAACAAAAATGCAAAACCGTAGGACAACAGTGACAGCTTTCCCAAAATCGTCATAGTTTTTTCCTCCTTAAATATAGTCTATCAGCTTATATTATATAGTCTTTTAGACGCTATTGCAATCCTTCTCGATATTGTAAGCTAAAAGTGAATAAAAATCAGCTAAAAGCTTATATTATGGTGATGAGATGGAAAGAAAAAATTTAGGAAAACGGATCAACTCCGTTCGCAAAGATCAGCACATCACAGCGGAACAGCTGTCTGACCGCTGTCATATTAACGCCACTTATCTTCGACAGATCGAAGGCGGTTCCAAACTGCCAAGTCTGCCGGTATTCATTGATATCTGCAATGCCCTGAAGATCTCTCCGGACTATCTTCTTCAGGATGAATTAAAGCCAAACGAACTCTCTCAGCTTCAGGAACTGGAATGTCTGTGGAAACAGGCCCCTCCCAGTAAACAAGCACTTGTGATCGCGCTTCTCAAAGCAGCTCTTTCTCAGGAGTTTTTCCCCTGAATCTCTCACATTCCCAAACGGCAGCAGCCCTGTCTTTTTAGGACTCTGCCCGTTCATTGACATATCTGGCTTTGTACTTAGAATATACGATTCTCTGTTCCCGATAAAGGCTGTAATTCCCGGAAGCTGCATAGCTGATGGCCACAGCAATAAGATAAAAGGGTTCCCCCTGAAATCCAAACAGCTCAAATGCGATCAATATGGAAGAAATCGGACAGTTGGTCACACCGCAGAACACAGCTGTCATCCCTGCTGCTGCACACAAAGAGGGGGAAAGCCCGATCAAATGGCCTGCCACGCAGCCAAACGTGGCTCCCACGCAGAAAGCGGGAACGATCTCTCCCCCTCTGAAACCTGCGCGCATGGTAAGCGCCGTAAGAAGCAGCTTCCAGAAAAAGGCAAAAGGCTCTGCTTTTCCCTGTTCCACCGCCTGAAGGATCAGATTGGTGCCTGCTCCCATATAGTCATTCGTCCTCAGGAGGATCGTAAGCAGGATAATGATCCCTCCTGCCGCTGCCACCCGAATATAGGGATTTTTAAAAAATCTGCCGTAAATCTGCCCCACCCATTTTAAAGTGCTGCAGAAAAGGATGCTCACAAGAGCACACCCCAGAGCAACCAGAGCAAGCTTTCCCCCAGTCTGAAGCGTCAGCTCCGGGATATCTGTCACATGAAAAACCTCCGGGTGGATTCCCCAGCCGATGGCCAGCTCTGAGGCAAGCAAAGCTGCAATCACACATGGCAGGAGCGCTGTATAGTACATAATACCCACGCTCACTACCTCCATAGGAAAAAAAGCGGCTGCCATGGGAGTGCCGAACAAAGCGGCAAAAGCAGCACTCATACCGATCATAACCATCATATGGCGGTCTGCCTCATCCATATGGAGCAGCTTTCCTATTTTATTGCTGATGCTTCCCCCAAGCTGCAGGGCAGCCCCCTCTCTTCCGGCAGAACCTCCTCCCAGGTGGGTCAGAGCCGTTGCCACAAAAATCAGGGGTGCAGACCAAAAAGATACGTCATCTGCCGAGCGGATGGCAGATAAAATCTGATTGGTTCCTCCATCCTGCCTGCCAAATTTTTGATAAAGCCAAACAATGCAGAGGCCCAGAACGGGCAGCAGCAAAAAGATCCGCTGCTCTTTCTCCCTCAGCCAGGTTACTGTGGACAGGGCATAAGAAAACAGACTGCCTGCAACCCCTACCACACAGCCCACCAGCACCGCCAGCGCCATCCATTTTACCAAAGACAGGATCTCCTTCTTTCTGCGTTGGAAATTCCGCCCATATTCCAGACTTCTTTTTTTGTTTTCCTCTGTTCCTCCCATTTCCCACACCTTAATCTCTTTCGTTCTTCCTGTATTTTATTTCTTTTCGTTCCCGCCGCTTCCTGCCTGCAGGCTCTCCCTTTTTAATCGTTTCTGGAACACTTCTCTGCATCGATTGCCAGAACCAGCATCAACGCACAAAGGGCATCCTGCGGATCCGCCACATCGATCACATAGGTGTCTGTCAGATTAAAAAGCTGCTTCGATACTGTAGCCGCAATGGTTCCCGCAGCATTCAGGATCTCATAATCCCACTCCCAAAAATTCCCCTCTACCTGCCATCCATTGCAGTCAATCTGATACCTGGGTCTGAAAAGGGTAAGCTCCTTGCTGACACAGCCCACATACCGATCTCCCAGATACAGTTCAAATTTAGGCAGAAAGGTAAGGATCCGCTCCTTCACTGTTCCGATCTCATTTCCCCACGGATCAAATATTTTAAGACAATGTCCCCAGGAAAGCTGCCCCTTAACAGTATATACCGGTCTGCCTCCTTCATCATAAATGTCATAACTGTCAAACCAGGAAAATAACCGTTGCCTAAATAATAACCTCATTCTCTCTTCTCCCCTTTGTTTCTCTGTTATGCATATACCTTCTGCAAAAACAGGTTCTTTCTCATCTTATATCTCTTTTCCTCATTCGTCAAGATGCAGTGCTTTGCTTAAAAAACAATATTTTCTATTTACACAGTTAAATTAATATAGTAATATGTTATTATAGTTATAATATATCAAGAATACGAAGGAAATTGATATGAGCGCCAAGTATGAGAAAAAATCCTATGCCAAATATTGTGAACGATGTGGTGACCTTGTTTTCCAAAAAGATGCCCGAATCTGCCGGATCTGCGGCAGCTCCCTAAAAGAATGCAGCAGCGATTATGATCTGAGTTTTGAAAGCTATGTTCAGCACACTGATATCTTCCGCAAAAACGAAGAACGTTTCTTAAAAGAGGTAGTAAAGCCAAATCCAAATTTTGATTCCAGCCTTTCCGCTCAAAGAGAAGCAATTCTCCATTCCTGTGTCGGGATTTCCTCTGATCTTCCGGATGCTCCTCTCTGATTTGACGAAGCCTCCCCCTGTGGATCCGTATCCTGCGATATCCTTCCCCTCCACTGTTATGGAATCCTGGGGAGCATTTTCTTTCACAGAAAGGAATTTCCTATGAAAGAAAAAACTGCCGCACCACAAAATGGATATTTCACCCAGGCGAAAATCCATTTTGTGGTGCGGCAGCCTTTCTCAGAAAAGCTTTCTATTTTCCAATAAAAAGATAAATGATGGTGCCCACAATTCCTGATCCAAAAATAATAGGAATGGGGCCTACCTTGGTTTTACGCAAAAATATCAGACAGACTGCAAAGATCACAGCTTCCACAACCCGAAAATCTGCCAGCCGTACTGTGAATAAAGAGGCATCAAAGAGCGCCAGCAAAAGCAGAGACAGAGCCGCGGAAGCGATCATAGCCACCACTGCCGGGCGAAGCCCCGTAAGCACTCCCTGGATGGTCTTTAAACTCCTATATTTCATATACAGCCAGGACAGGATCAGCACGATTACAAAGGAGGGAAGGATGCAGCCCAGAGTACAGATAATCGCTCCCGGAAGTCCTGCGATCTGCTGCCCCACAAAAGTGGCACTGTTTACAGCAATGGGGCCAGGTGTCATCTCCGCAATGGTGATCAGATCTGCAAACTGGCTCATCTCCAACCACTGCTTAGTCTCCACGATCTGATGCTGGATCAAAGGTACCGCCGCATAGCCGCCTCCGAAACTAAAAAGGCCGATCTGAAAAAAGGCCCAGAACAATTCCAGATAAATCATTTTAAAGCCTCCTTTCGCTCATCAACCAGTACTTTCACAAGTCCCACAAGACCACACACCAAAATAATCACAATAGCACTGACGTCAAAAAAACAGGTAGCTGCAAAGGCTGCGCACATCATGACAATCCAGAGAACGCTTCTGGTCTTAATCACATTCCCGGCCAGGTCAATGACCACACTGCAGATCACCGCTGCCACACCTGCCCGCATCACTTGAAGAGCAATGGAAATGATTTCATTATCCTTAAACTGATTGTAAAACAAAGAAATAACAGAAATAATCACCAGCGGCGGTATCACGGCTCCCAGCGTACAGACAACTGCACCCAGAAATTTCTTTATGCGATATCCCACCACGATAGCGATATTCACTCCCAAAGCTCCCGGCGACGACTGCGCAATGGCTGTCATATCCAGCATCTCCTCGTCCTGAAGCCATCCCATCTGCTCCACAAACTTTTTCTTCATCATGCCGATAATTACAAAACCGCCCCCAAAAGTGCTGGCACTTAAGACCAGTGTTGTCACAAATAACTTCCAGTAAATCTGAAAATCTGAAAGCTGTGACAGTCCCTTATCCCTGTCCTGTTTTTCCATCTGTCTTATCTCCCTTGTCTCATAAATTTCCCCGCAGAAATACCTGCTCGAGCTGCAGCCGCCCTTCCAGAAACGGAAGCTTCTTTTTCACTGCCATCTCCTTCCATCCCAAATGGCACTTTTCATCTGAAAATCCGGCGTACACACCAGGATTGATCTGTAATAATAACCATTCTGCTGCTTTCTTTCCCTTTCGTCCAAATCCCCTGATGCCGATTACGCTAAATTATACAGAATGCGCAATGGAGTGTCAATAGGCATCCTCTCCTTCTGCCTCTGTTTCATGGTGCCCCTCTGAATGCTGAACATGGAATCTGTTTTTCCGCTCACAGGTTGTTCTGTTGATACACAACTGAAAAACCCGCCTCCATCAGCAGTATGACTCCAATGAACGCGGGTTTTGTCTATTTCCTATTCCATTTCTAAAAAATCGCTCTGCGCCGGCCTTTCAGCCGCAGAACCATCTTATTTATAATTTACGATCTTTCCAAAGTCCGGTTTCAAAGCTGCGCCGCCTACCAGGCCTCCATCAATGTCCGGCTGTGCAAACAGCTCCGGAGCAGTAGCAGCATTTACAGATCCGCCGTACTGAATGCGGATTGCCTCTGCGGTAGCCTCATCATAGATCTCTGCAATGCACTCACGGATACCCTTGCATACTTCCTGTGCCTGCTCTGTGGTAGCAGTCTTTCCGGTTCCGATTGCCCAGATCGGCTCATAAGCGATAACTGCGGTCTTAGCCTGCTCTGCGGTCACGTTCAGGAAACCAACCTTTACCTGCTGACGGATCCAGTCCATAGTAATCCCCTGCTCTCTCTGCTCCAGAGATTCTCCGCAGCACATAATGGGGGTCAGGCCATGCTCAAATGCTTTCAGCATTTTCTTATTTACCGTTTCAGAAGTCTCTGCAAAGTACTCTCTTCTCTCGGAATGACCCAGAATCACATACTTTACTCCAACATCTGTAAGCATATCAGGTGCAATCTCACCTGTGTAAGCGCCCTTCTCCTCAAAGTACATATTTTCAGCACCAACCTGGATATTGGAACCCTTTGCTGCTTCCATAACCGGAATAATATCAATAGCCGGCACGCAGAATACTACATCTACTTCCTCATTTGCCACCAGGGGCTTTAAGGTATTTACCAGCTCTACTGCCTGGCTGGGAGTCATATTCATTTTCCAGTTACCAGCGATGATTTTCTTTCTTGCCATGATTTTCTACTCCTTCTATCGTAAAATATTATAGTTTATCCTTCGCCTTCGGCTCGCGCTCCCTAAGAGCGGCGAACCAAGTAAACACTAAGCTCTGTCTTCGCCTCCGGCTCGCCAATCCGCAGACTGACTCAAAATTGCTTCCGCAATTTTTCGTGTGCGTTGCACCTTCAAAGCGAAAACAGTCAAGTATGCTTTGAGCACGCTCAGCATCTTGCCTTTTTTCGCTTCTCAGTCTGCTTATCTCATCTGTCGTTGGCTGCTGCTACACCGGGAAGATCTTTTCCTTCCAGGAACTCCAGGGATGCTCCGCCGCCTGTGGAGATGTGAGACATCTGTGCCCCAAAGCCGAGCTGGTTAACTGCTGCTGCGGAATCGCCGCCGCCAATGATGGTGGTAGCATCTGTCTCAGCCAGAGCCTTTGCTACTGCAATGGTACCTTTTGCCAGGATAGGATTCTCAAATACACCCATAGGACCGTTCCATACAACCGTCTTTGCAGATTTTACTGCCTCTGCGTACAATTCTGCCGTCTTGGTTCCAATGTCCAGTCCCATCATGTCAGCGGGAATTGCAGCAGCATCTACTACAGATACTTCAATCTCTGCATCAATGGGGTTAGGGAATGCTTTTGCAATGGTGGTGTCAATGGGAAGCAGCAGCTTCTTGCCCAGCTTCTCCGCCTTTTCCATCATTTCCTTGCAGTAATCGATCTTGGTATCATCTACCAGAGAAGTACCCACCTCATAGCCTTTTGCTTTCAGGAAGGTGTAAGCCATACCGCCGCCGATGATCAGGGTATCGCATTTCTCCAGAAGATTGGAAATTACGTTCAGCTTGTCAGCCACTTTTGCTCCGCCAAGGATAGCTACAAAGGGTCTTACCGGATTATTTACTGCATTGCCCAGGAAATCAATCTCCTTCTGCATCAGGTAACCAACTACAGAAGTCTTTACATACTCGGTCACACCTACGTTGGAGCAGTGTGCTCTGTGAGCGGTGCCGAAAGCATCGTTTACAAATACGTCTGCCAGAGAAGCCAGATCTTTGCTGAAGGCCTCTCCGTTCTTTGTCTCCTCTGCTCTGTAGCGGGTGTTCTGAAGGAGAACCACCTCTCCATCCTTCATGGCAGCTACAGCAGCCTTGGCATTCTCGCCAACCACATTGTCGTCTGCTGCAAACTTCACTTCCTGACCCAGAAGCTCAGAAAGACGTGCTGCAACAGGGGCTAAGGACAACTCCGGCTTGGGCTCTCCCTTGGGCTTGCCAAGATGGGAACAAAGGATCACCTTTCCCCCGTCAGCGATCAGCTTTTTGATAGTGGGAAGAGCTGCTACCAGACGATTCTCATCTGTGATCTTTCCGTCTTTCAGCGGTACATTAAAATCGCAGCGAACCAGAACCCGCTGGCCTTTTACATTAATATCATCTACTGATTTTTTGTTCAGCATTTCAAAATCCTCCTATATCATAAAAATAAGGATCCGGTCCAAAAAGACCGGACCCTTTTAGGTCTAAATAATCATTCAGCCTCTCAATTAAGCAAGCTCAGCGAAGTACTTAATGGTACGAACCATCTGGCTTACATAGGAGTTCTCGTTGTCATACCAGGAAACAACCTGTACCTGAGAAGTTCCGTTTCCAAGGTTTACAACCATGGTCTGAGTAGCATCGAACAGAGAACCAAATCTCATGCCGATCACATCAGAGGATACGATCTCATCTGTGTTGTAACCGAAGGACTCAGTAGCCTGTGCCTTCATAGCTGCGTTGATTCCATCAACAGTAGCCTCGCCCTTAACAACTGCGTTCAGGATAGTGGTAGAACCAGTGGGGGTCGGAACACGCTGTGCAGCGCCGATCAGCTTGCCGTTCAGCTCAGGAATAACCAGGCCGATTGCTTTAGCAGCACCAGTGCTGTTGGGAACGATATTTACTGCACCTGCACGAGATCTTCTCAGATCGCCTTTTCTCTGCGGTCCGTCAAGGATCATCTGATCGCCAGTGTAAGCGTGGATGGTGCACATGATACCGGACTCGATGGGCATATAGTCGTTCAGAGCTTTAGCCATGGGAGCCAGGCAGTTGGTGGTGCAGGAAGCTGCAGAAATAACAGTATCTTCCGGTTTCAGAGTGGTGTGGTTTACATTGTAAACGATGGTGGGCAGATCGTTACCAGCCGGAGCGGAGATAACAACCTTCTTAGCGCCTGCAGTGATATGAGCAGAAGCTTTTTCTTTGGAGGTATAGAAACCAGTACACTCCAGAACTACGTCTACACCGATCTCTCCCCAGGGAAGCTCAGCAGCGTTAGCTTTTGCATAGATTTTGATTTCTTTTCCATCAACAGTGATAGAATCCTCACCAGCTGTTACAGTATCAGCCAGAGCATATTTACCCTGAGATGAATCATATTTTAATAAATGAGCCAGCATCTTCGGAGATGTCAAATCGTTGATAGCAACAACCTCGTATCCTTCTGCACCAAACATCTGTCTGAAAGCCAGACGACCGATACGACCGAAACCATTGATTGCAACTTTTACTGCCATAATTTCAATTCCTCCTAATGTGAATTTTATTAGTTTCTGTCAAGGTGAATATTGGCATAAAACGCCCATGACCTCAACCTAATAAGTATTTTAACCAATTTGTCCCAAAAATTCAAGAGCATTTTAAAAAATAGTAGATTTTTTAACAGTTTTATTTTAAACTGGAATCAAATCATTCCCCAGGGAGGTATTGCCATGAATATTATTGCAGATTATCATATGCACACCCATTTTTCTGAGGATTCCCAGACCCCTATGGAGGCCATGATCCTGGGTGCCGCCCGCAAAGGCCTGAAATACATCTGCTTCACAGAGCACATGGATCTGGACTATCCCCCCGCCCACGGCACCTTTCAGGCAGATCTGGATGCCTATCAAAGAGAGCTTCTGCCTCTGAAGGCTGCCTATCAGGATACCATTCAGATAGGACATGGCGTCGAGCTTGGCATGCAGCCTCACCTGGCTGCCAGGAACCGGGATCTGGCAAAAAAATATCCTTTTGATTTTATCATTGCCTCCATGCACCTTCTCTCCGGTCTGGATGTATACTATCCCGAGGCCTGGGAGAACCGCTCCGAGTCTGCAGTGATCGCGGACTATTTTAAGGAGCTCCTTTTTTGTCTCCAGTCCATGGAAGCCTATGACACACTGGGGCATCTGGATTACATCATCCGCTACAGTCCCACCAGAAATCAAAATCATTCCTATGAGCGCTACGGTGAATACATTGATCCCATTTTGCAGCATCTCATCGACAATCATAAATGTCTGGAAGTAAATACTGCCGGTCTGAAATACGGACTGGGGCAGCCAAATCCCGATACCTTTATTTTAAAACGCTACCGGGAACTGGGCGGCCATCTGATCACCATCGGTTCCGATGCTCACAAACCGGAGCACATTGCCTATGATTTTCCTGTGGTGCAGAAGCTGCTGATCTCCCTGGGCTTTGACAGCTACACCATCTTCTGGAACAGAGAACCCCTCGCGCTGCCATTAAAATAAGCTGCTTAGAGCCTTTCACAGAAAGATCAATATTCCTCCTGTTCTTCCTCTTCTCCTTCATGGATATCTGACTTGGGCCGTTCCAGGCCCTCTATTTTAATATGATTCTTTTCTGCATAATCCCACAAAGCTGCGTGGATCGCCTCTTCTGCCAGAAGCGAACAGTGTACCTTCACTGCCGGCAGGCCGTCCAAAGCATCCATCACCGCCCTGTTGGTCACCTCCATGGCTTCCTGAACCGTCTTGCCCTTTACCAGTTCTGTGGCCATGCTGCTGGTGGCCACTGCAGCGCCGCAGCCAAAGGTCTTGAATTTACAGTCTCTGATAATTCCATCTTCATCGATATCTAAATAAATTCTCATGATATCTCCGCACTTTGCATTTCCCACCGTTCCCACGCCGCTGGCATTCTCAATTTCTCCTACATTTCTTGGATTCTGGAAATGATCCATCACTTTTTCACTGTACATCCTTCTTCTCCTTTTTTCCTCCAGAAGCCTGCTTCTCTTTCAGAGGCTCCTATTCTGATCTTTTTATTCTGCTTCCTGTCTGTTATTTTCTGTTTCTATTCCTGTTTTCCTGCCTTTACAAAATCCTCATATAAGGGAGACATCTTCCTCAGCTGCTGAACGATCCTCTTGATTGCCTCCACTGTAAAATCGATCTCCTCCTTGGTCGTCTCATGATTCAGCGTAAGCCGCAGGGATCCATGGGCAATCTCATGAGGAAGCCCGATGGCCAGCAGCACATGGGAGGGATCCAGAGAGCCGGAGGTGCAGGCAGAACCACTCGAGCCGCAAATCCCCTCCATATCCAGCATGATCAGCAAGGATTCTCCCTCTATAAACTGAAAACTGAAATTAGCATTATTGGGAAGCCTGTCTTTCGGTGATCCATTCAGCCTGGTATAAGGTACTTCTTTTAAAACACGGCTGATCAGATAATCTCTCAGCTCTCTTTCCTTTTCTATGCGTTCTTCCATATGGGAAACTGCCAGCTCCACTGCCTTTTTGTATCCCACAATTCCCGGAACATTTTCCGTTCCTGCCCGCCGTTTTCTCTCCTGCGCCCCTCCATGGATAAAGGAACGGATCTTCACTCCCTTGCGGATATACAAAAATCCAATTCCTTTTGGGCCCTGAAGCTTGTGAGCGCTGGAACTAAGCATATCGATATGAAGTTCATCTACATTGATGGGAAGCTGTCCAAATGCCTGCACTGCATCAGTATGAAACAGAATACCCTTTTCGTAAGCAATTCTTCCGATCTCCTGCACCGGCTCTATTGTTCCAATCTCATTGTTGGCAAACATGACAGAGATCAGGATGGTATCCGGGCGAATTGCCTTCTTTAATTCTGACAGCTTCACCACACCAAATTCATCCACATCCAGATAAGTGATCTCAAATCCCCGTTTTTCCAGATATTCACAGGTATGGAGTACCGCATGATGCTCGATTTTTGAAGTAATAATGTGTTTTCCTTTGGACTGATAAGCCTCTGCCGCTGCTTTGATCGCCCAGTTATCTGCTTCAGAGCCGCCTGCTGTAAAATAAATCTCATTTTCTTTTGCGCCTAAAGCGTCTGCGATCACTGCCCTCGCTTCTGTGACAGCCTCCTTGCTTTCTCTTCCCAGTCCGTATACTCCAGAGGCATTTCCGTAATGCTCCGTAAAATAAGGAAGCATGGCTTCTACAACCTCCGGTGCCGTTCTGGTCGTAGCTGCATTATCCAGATATATGATCTTTCCCATATTCATCTCTCCTTTTTCTGCATTTATGTTTCTGCGGAGCCGCTCTGTTCTATAAGCGCTCTGCTCTCTTTTACCAGGGAATCCAATGTGATCTCATCCACTGTCCGGGCAATGCTCTCATTCACTTTCTTCCATACATATTTTGCCACACACAGCTCACCGGTCTGACACCCGGACTGAGACAGACCAGGGCACTGTACTGCTTCCAGGTTTCCTTCTAAAACCCGCAGCACATCTCCGACGGAAATTTCTTCTGCCGCTCTGGCTAACCGGTAACCCCCAAGAGCACCCCGGCTGCTGGTCACCAGACCTGCTTTTTTCATTTTTGCCATAAGCTGCTCCAAATATGCTTCAGAAATCTCCTGGCGCGCTGCAATGCTGCTGATAGAAACTGCCTCTGTCCCGCTGTGAAGAGCCAGATCGATAAGAGCACGCAGTCCATATCTGCTTTTCGTTGACAGTTTCATGCGATCCTCCTTTTAATCCCTACTATTTTACTTGGAATTAGTTTGAATATAACACCGGATTTTTGTTCTGTCAAGATCTAAAAGCACATATATTACATTGAAATTTACCACTGACGGAATTATATGATGAAAAAGAACAGACATCCTCTTATCAAGAGTGCCCTCATTCTCACCGCGGCAGGACTTATCAGCAGAATCATCGGATTTTATTATAAGATATTCCTGGCATCCATGATCGGTGCAGAAGGGATCGGAATCTACCAGATGATCTTTCCCCTCTATGTCCTCTGTGTTTCTCTGTCCTCCTCCGGGATCCAGACTGCTGTCTCCAGATTTACGGCGGAATATCTCTCCACCGGCCATCCCCAAAAAGCCAGAGCCCTGTTTCGCACTGGCCTTTTGATGTCCCTTGCCGTTTCTGGCCTTCTGGCTTTGCTTCTCCATACCTTCTCTGTACCTGTGGGACTGTATTTTTTAAAAGAAGAACGCTGCATTCCTCTGCTGCGGCTCATAGCCTTTGCCATCCCTTTTGAAGCCATTCATACCTGCGCCTCGGGATATTTTCTGGGTCAGCAAAAACCCGGCGTTCCCGCCATTTCTCAGCTTCTGGAACAAACGGTGCGGGTAGGCTCCACCTTCCTTCTCTATCAGCTTCTTCTGGAGCAGGGTCTGACACCTTCTCCCCTTCTGGCCGCTGCCGGGCTTTTGGCTGGAGAGGCTGCTGCGGCTATGATCGTCCTTACCAGGCTGGCTCTCCAAACTCAGCCGAAAAAAGATGTTTCTGGAAACAATCATAAAAAAAGAAAAAATCTGCGGGGTATTCCTGAAAATCAGCTCCGAACCGGAGAGGTGCACAAACAGTCCTTACAGTTCCAGAATCTAACTGCCATCTGTAAAGTAGCAGCCCCCATCAATTTAAACCGCCTGCTGTTAAATCTTCTTCACAGCGGAGAAGCTGCCATGATTCCCATACGTCTGCAGCAGTATTACAAAAACACCGGCCATGCTCTGGCTGCCTACGGGATCTTCACCGGTATGGCTATGCCCCTGATCATGTTCCCCTGTGCTATCACCAGTTCTCTGTCCATGGTGCTTCTTCCCTCCATCTCAGAGGCCTGCGCCGTAAATGACACAAAAAAAATAACAGCTACCGTAGAATCCACCATGCTGCTTTGCCTGTCTCTTGGCATCACCTTTACTGCCGCCTTTCTGGAATTCGGTCCCTCTATGGGAGCGCTGTTATATCAGAATGACCGGGTTGGTTCCTATCTCACCACCCTGGCCTGGATCTGTCCTTTTTTATACCTTACAGCCACCAACAACGGGATCCTGCTGGGGCTGGGAAAAACAAAAGCAGTATTTCTTCACAGTCTCACCGGGCAGTTGATCCACCTTGGATCCTCCTACTTTCTGATTCCCCTGCTTGGCATGCAGGGCTGTCTGATCGGTCTTCTGATCAGTCAGCTTACCACCGCCCTGCTTGGTATGCGGATCCTGCAAAAAGAAGTGTCATTCACTTTTCATGCGGTCTCCTGGATCCTAAAACCTGCTGGCTGCTGCATTTTGGCGCTTCTGCTGCTGAAATTGCTTCAACATCTGTTCCCGATCCTCTCTCTTGAACACCGCTGGAGTTCTTTTCTTCTTTCCGGCAGTATCTGGGGCTTAGCGGTTCTGACTCTTCATTTGCTCTTTCTTAAAAAAGCAGCCCGGCATCAACATTCCTCTTTGCCGGAATAGAACAAAGGATCCTGCACAAAGTGCTTGCTTCTTTGACAGGAATTTCCCATCAAAAAACAACACTGCCCCGGAAACCTTCTTCCATAACCTGGAAGACCGGTATTTCCGGGGCAGTGCTGTCTTATATCATTCTTGATCGCCATAGGCATTGAAACTCCGGCTCACAAAAAAGCTGGAGGCTTTCCATCCGCCGCCTCAGGATATACGCTCCTACCAGGGGCAGAGCCAGTTGTACATTTCTTCATATTTTCTGGCTGAAGTATTCCAGGAGAAATCAACGGCCATAGCCCGGTCAATCAGCTTGTTCCACTCCCGCTTTTTCTCATAGTAAACGTACATAGCATATTTGACCGTGTTAAGCATCTCATGAGCATTATAATTGGCAAAACTGAAGCCTGTACCGGTACTCTCATACTCATTGTAGGGGATCACCGTATCCTTCAAACCGCCTGTCTCCCGGACAATCGGCACTGTACCGTAACGCAGGCTCATTAGCTGGGACAGCCCGCAGGGTTCAAACAGGGAAGGCATCAGGAACGCATCGCAGGAAGCATAAACCTTATGGGACATCGCTTCTGAATAGAAAATATTTGCAGAAACCTTACCCTGATACTTCCAGGCAAAATGACGGAACATATTCTCATACCGCTCCTCGCCGGTTCCCAAAACCACCAGCTGGATATCCTGCTGGCACAGCTCATCCATCATATAGGCGATCAGATCAAAGCCCTTCTGATCAGTGAGACGAGATACGATACCGATCATAAACTTCCTGTCATCCTGCTCCAGTCCCAGTTCCTTCTGCAGTGCCCGTTTGTTTTTGATTTTTTCCTTCCGGAAGTTTCTTGCGTTGTAATTCCGCTCAATAAGAGGATCTGTCTCCGGATTATATTCCTCATAATCAATACCATTTACAATGCCGCGGAGGCTGTTGGCTCTCGCTCTCATCAGTCCGTCCAGACGCTCACCGTAGAAGGGTGTTTTGATCTCCTCTGCATAAGTGTCGCTCACCGTAGTAATGGCATCTGCATATACGATTCCGCCTTTCAGATAATTGGCATCTCCGTAAGCTTCCAGTTTATCCGGTGTAAAATAGTAGGCTGGAAGACCAGTGATATCCTTCACTGTCTTCATATCCCAAACACCCTGGAATTTCAGATTGTGAATCGTGATCACAGACTTCATGTCTCTGAAAAATTCGCCGTCGTGGAATTTATCCTTCAAAAATACCGGTATCAATCCAGTCTGCCAGTCATGGCAGTGAACAATATCCGGTTTGAAACCGATCAGAGGAAGTGCAGACAGGGCAGCTTTAGAGAAGAATGCAAATTTTTCAATATCCTGGTAAATATTGCCATAGGGCTTTGGCCCTGCAAAATAATACTCATTATCAATAAAGTAAAACTGCACTCCATCATACTGCATCTCCAGAACGCCTACATACTGAGACCTCCAGGCCAGATCCATATAAAAGTGGGTAAGATAGTTCATCTTATTCTTCCACTCTTCCTTCATGCACATGTACTTAGGCAAGATCACCCGCACATCAAACTCATCTTTATTAAAACATTTCGGCAGAGAACCCACCACATCAGCCAAACCGCCAGTTTTAATAAAAGGAACACCTTCTGACGCTACAAATAATATTTTTTTCATGGTACACCCTCCGTATACATCTCTCTATACGTTGAATTATACCTCATTTTATCCTATATGAAAAGCCTGTTTTTATCGATTTTTGTATTCCAGACGGATTCTGTCTGCAATCAGAGCAATAAACTCAGAATTTGTAGGTTTTCCCTTCCGGCCGTTCACAGTATATCCGAACAGCTCATCAATCGTATCCATTTTCCCTCTGCTCCAGGCAACTTCAATGGCATGGCGGATAGCACGCTCCACTCTGCTGGCTGTGGTCTGATATTTCTTGGCAATGGTAGGATAGAGTATCTTGGTAATGGAATTGAGCATTTCCATATCCTCCACAGACATCATAATCGCCTCTCTCAAATACTGGTATCCCTTGATATGAGCCGGCACTCCGATTTCATGGATCAGATTGGTAATATCTGTCTCCAGATTCTGCTCCATATACTCCTGCCTGCTTTCATATACGCTGTTTTTCTGAAAACTGCGGTAACTTCGCTCCCGCTTCAGCTTCAGTCTCTTGATGTGGCTGATCACTGCTTCATTGTCAAAGGGCTTGCGAATGTAGTAATCTGCACCCAGTTCAAAGGCATCTTCTGTGATCTTCTCCTGTTTCACAGCAGAAATAACAATAAAAGACGGCCTTTTTCCTCCCAGCTCCCGATTTACCCGATCCATTACAGTTAATCCATCCACCTTAGGCATAATGATATCCAGCAGTACAACGTCCGGCTCTTTTGTTTTTATAATATCCATCAGTTCTTCTCCGTCTCCGGCTTTTCCAACCACCTTCAATTCCCTGTCGCTGCTTACCAAAGAATCCAAAAGCTTCAGCGTCTTTTCATTATCATCTGCAATCGCCACATTCATCGTATCCATTTTCCGTACCCCTTCCTATAATACGACTGTTTTGAAAAAATTTTTCCGCTATTTACCTCAGTTTCCAAATTTTCTCCAAAAACTACTAGTATTATAGTATATCTGCCCATAGTTTCAAGGATATCTTATCTTGGCTTTTCGACAGGATTCGGTGGTTTCTCCCCGTTTTTTTGTCATTTTATTGAAGGGAGAAACTATATTTCACAGTTTCTGTCGAAAGTTTTTGCAGGAAATCCTCCTTTTTCTCTGTTTCCAGAAGCTTTTTTCCCATCTTCTCCCGTCACGGCCTTGTCTTACCGCTCCTGTTCCTGCCAAAAATCCTCCGGAAGATCAAAATCCTTCAGCTCTCTCTCTGCCGATGCCTGCACCAGCGCCGTGTGCAGCTCTCCTGCTGCATACCGCTTCCAGACCCTCCTGCCCCCCTCATCATTCTTCAAATTCATCAGTTCCTGATACAGCTGCCTGTGAAACATTACCGGATTTCCAAGCCGTTCCCCAAAGGAAGCTGAAATCATGGCATACCGCCCCTCCGCTCCTTTGATAAAAAAACATTCCAGCGTCTCCCTGCTCAAATACGGCTGATCTCCTGTCATGAACAGATAATAATCAAATTCTCCCAGACCGGATGCCTCCTCCAGGCCTCTTTTGACCGTGTAGGATGCTCCCAGGCGGCTGCTTGGATTAAGATAAACCTGGATGCCAAGCTGCTCCACTTCACGGTAAATCTCCGGATACTGGGTAATCACCAAAAGAGCACTGCCTTTGTGCCTCCTCACCACCGCCTCTGCCGTATCCAGCCCATGCCGGTAAAGAGATTTTCCCTCCAGCGGATACAGCAATTTATTTCCCGTTAAATGTAAAGAGGGATGGAACTCCTCTCTGTCCTGTTTTTCCAAAAGCTCCGTCATCTCCTGACAGCAGCTTCTTTCTCGTCTGCCCGCCTCCATGCCGGCAGAAAATCGGCGGCTGTTTCCAGCCGCCATATAAATAACCGCACATTTCATGTTCAATCCTTTTTCTCCTGATCCTTTTCAATCAGAATACGGATCGCTTCCACAGCCACCTGAATTGCAGGCTCCACATCCTTGCTCATCGGATCATCCAGCCCCAGCGCTCTTCTGGTCTGGTTGGCAAATACCAGCATAATGCTTCCTGTTCGTACCTTCCGCACACTGCCTACGATAAATAACGCCGCAGATTCCATCTCACTGGCCAGTGCTCCGCACTTTACCCAGGCATCCCACTTATCCTTCAGCTCATAGCCCACGGGCATGGTCTCCGGATCATGCTGACCATAAAAACTATCCTTACACTGGAGCACACCCACATGAGCCTTCACCGGGAACCTGCCTGCAGCTTCCACCAGCGCCTGCACCACATGAAAATCTGCTACAGCCGGGTACTCAATAGGCGCATACTCTCTGGTAGTCCCCTCCATACGGATGGCCCCTGTACCGATCACCAGATCACCGCCCATTACCTCCACAGCCATTCCTCCAGAGGTACCCATACGGATAAAGGTATGGCAGCCGCAGTGTACCAGCTCTTCCACTGCAATGGAGGTAGAAGGGCCGCCGATCCCGGTGCTGCATACACTTACCTTTACACCGTTTAAATAACCGGTGTAAATGGTATACTCCCGATTGGAACCCACAAACCGGGGCTCATCAAAATACTTGGCGATGACTTCACACCGTCCCGGATCCCCGCAGAGGATCACATACTTTCCCACATCTTTCTCCGTAATCTTCAAATGGAATTCTTCATCTCTTGAATAAACTGTACTCATGTTGTTACCTCCTGATCTATTATTTTTTCAAATTTTCAAAGGACATGGGCAAAAGTTCTTTTAGCTCCATCCTCTTTACCTCATCTTTGGACTTTACCAGATATACCGGAAATTCCGGCGGACAAAATTCCGTCATCACCTGCAGACAGATCCCGCAGGGAGGGCAAAAATCATCCGGCGCTTCCCCTGCCCTTCCTCCGGCAACAGCAATCGCCTGAAATTCCCTGCAGCCTTCGCTGACCGCCTTAAAAATTGCGGTGCGCTCTGCACAGTTGGTAGCTCCAAAAGAGGCATTCTCCACATTACAGCCGGAAAAAATCCTTCCGTTTCCAGCTAAAAGCCCTGCCCCCACCGCAAATCCGGAATAGGGGACGTAGGAAAGCTTTCTGGCCTCCCATGCTGTTTCTATGATTCTCTGCTCCGATTCCTTCGCAATACATGATTTCATTCCATCTCCTCCATTCTTGCCAGCTTTTCATTCAGCTTGGAATAGATATGTTCCCGAAACCAGGGCTCTGAGGATTTCTCCGCCGCGCTCTCCCGTTCAAACCAGGCCACTCCGCTGTTCTCATCCGGTTTCATCTCCAGAGGCTCCTTCTCAGATGCTTCCAGAAGATACGTCACATTCAAGTGCAAATGTGAGGAAACATATTCTCCCCGCTTTACATGACCATCCACCGTCAGCACTTCCAGAGAATAGATCTCCCTGCTGACAGCCTGCACCTGCCGAATCCCACTTTCCTCCTGCACCTCCCGGAGCGCCACTGCAAGAAGATCCCTTTCTCCGTCTGCATGACCTCCCAGCCAGGACCAGGAATCGTAAATATTGTGATACGCCATGAGAACCTTGGTACGGTCTTCATTTGTCACCCAGGCGGAAGCAGTCATATGGGCCAGACGATTTTCCCGACAAAAAATATCCTTCTGATTTCTCAGACAGTGCAGGATCAACGCCCGATCCCGCTCCTCCTGCTCATTCCACGGCTTATAATTCTCTATCTGCTGTAATAACTCCATAATTCCCCCATTATAGGCATTTAACCATTTTTCTCCTTTTTATCATACCATAATTTGTGACAAATGAACAGAACAATTTGAGGAGTTCTTCTTAAGAAACGTTTCTTTCACATCTTATACTCAAAATTCTGTCACAGGAATATTCAAGATCACCTATGTCTGCCTCTTGAAAATTTCAAAGCCGAAGTCCTTGTTTTATCCCAAGTCCTTCGGCTTCTTTCTTTGCCCGGCTCACACACCATCTCTTTACAGAACGTGCACGGCCCTTTGTGTATGAATTGATGTTTCTTTTTTCATCCCTCACCTTGTTCTTCTCTTATTCCCCCGAGCTGCTCCGCAGAAACTGCAAAACTTCCTTTCATTTTGGAAGCGTTTTCCCGCAAGAACTGCAAAACCTCATTACGCTTCTCCTTTATCCTGAAAGTATCCGTACTGTTCCAGGCGCTCCTTGGCAGCTTTTGTCTTGAGGTGCTCCGCTCCGTACACGCTCTGAAAGATCGGATACGCCTCTGTTAAACAAGCCAGCTCCCGTTCCGGCTCCTGTTTCTGCCTCCACGCCCTGGACATATTCCAGGCAGGCTCTGCCCTGGCAATCTCCGACATATCCGCAGCCAGCTCATAGGATCTTTGCAAATGCTCCAGCGCCAGTTCCGGCTTCTGACACCCCAGATATGCCACTCCTATATTATTGTTCACCACAGAAAGCAGAGAAAAATTATCTTTCTCCCTTTCCTCGAAAAATTCCAGCACCTTCAGATGATTCTCCAAAGCTTCCTCCATACGGCCCAGACGGCTGTACACGATTCCCAGATACTCACAGATAATAATATAACTGCGCCCTTTGGTACCGTAATATTCTGCGCTTATCGCCTTGGTCTCCTCCAGAGTACGGCAAGCCTCCTCAAGCTCTCCCTTGGCGATCTGGATATCTGCCTGATATCTCCCAATCAAAGTCGGTGCCTCCTCCACCTTATGAAGCCTGCAAAGCTCCTTCAGCCGTTCCAGGGCTTCCGTCGCCTCTGCAAGCTGATTCAGGGTGGTATGCATATCCACCTTCAGTGCCACAAGCCGCACCAAAAGGCTGTGATTCGGACAGCCGGCCTTCTGCGCCAGGGCAATTCCCTGATCCATTGCAGCAATACACTCCTCGGCCCGCATCTGTGACTGCAAAACCCCGCCCAGAGAATAGATTGCCTGAAGTCTGTGATAAATGGAGGCATTTTTCTGCTCCAGCACCCACTGGATTGCCGACTCGCCAAACTTTATATTTCCATTATATACAAATCTCAGACCTACCATCAGACAGTAAGCATACAAAAGCTCATCCGGCACGGTCTGATGTTTCCACTGGTCCTCCAGCCGCTTCTGACATTGGTTTCGAAGCTTCGGATCCCAGTAGAGGCTTGGCTCCTTCTCTGTCTCCAGCAGCTCCAGATACATGGCGGTCTCGTCTGAAAGTGCTTCTGCTTTCCCACTCCGCCTCTTTTCCAGCGTACTCAGCGCATCTTTCAGAAATGCCGGCGAAATATTCCGGTTAAAAAACAGACCCACTACGATCTTTCCCATCTGACAGATGAATTTCTCAGAAACCTTTCCCTTTACTCTCATGGTAACATGAAAATAAAGATATACCAGTTCCATCTCTCGGTTGTCCGCAGCATCGGTATCTGTCTCATTTAATGCAAGACGATTTTCCAGCCGGTCTAACAGCGCCGCGGTTTCCCTTTCTGTCACAGGCTTTGCCTGTATGCTCTCTGCAACTACCGGATGCATGGCAAAGCCCTGTTCCCCTCCGTCCAGCCATCCAAGCTGGGCCAGGCTCTTCAACAGTTCTTCCAGATCAGCGCTCTGGGAAACTGTTCCCTCCAAAAATTCTTGCCAAAAAGCCTTGTCATAGCTTCGATAGGGAAGAACAGAAAAAATCCTCAGCAGCTTCTTCTGTTCTCTGGACAGTCCCCCCAGTTGGTACATACTCCGATATAAATTCTGGAGCTGAACCTCCCGCTCTCCCTCTCTCCATTTTACTTCCAGCCCCTTGTCCAGCAGATGCTCTTCCAGCTGCTTCACGCTCCATCCCCTTGCTCTGGCAGCTTTGCCCAGAAAACGAATGGTCATGGTATGAAAATGAGCCGCCTCCTCTAAAAGATGTTCTGCTATTTTCTGCTCTTTTCCGGTGATCCTCTGGCTGTAATTATCCCTGAATACCAGAAGTGCAGCCTCCTTACTCAACAGCTCTACCGGATAGCTCTCAAACCCCTCCATCTGCGGGATTCTGGAAGTAGCGATTACTGTACAGGGCAGCTGCCTTAAATCCGCAAGCTCCTGCTCCTCCAAGGAAGTATCTATATTATCAATAAACAAAAGCACAGATCGGTCTTTCAATTTTTCCAGCTGGTTTTTACATTCCAGATAACAGTTTTCCCCGTCATCTCCATGGAGATTTCGGAAGCTTTTGACAAAGCTGTTCTTTAAACTTCCCTCATACTGGATCAGACCTATGTATTCCCCCTGGCCCTCCTGAATACACCAGCGAAGAAGCTGACGAACAAGTTCTGTCTTTCCAACACCGCCTATTCCGCATACCAGATACTTTCCTCCGCTTCTCACCCGCTCCTTCAGATCAAACAATTCCAGCTCCCGTCCAAAAAACTGTTCCGGTAAAAGTCCCGGCCTGCACAGCTCTCCGTTCTGCCTGGTGAGAAATTTCAGCTCTGTCTTTTTTCCGTCCTGTTTATCAAATAACATCTCCGGCTGTAATTCTGCCCTGCATCTCATTCCGCGGATCCATCTGCCGTTCACCTCATCCCCTGCCATGGCATGAAGGGTCAGAAACGTAAGAAGATATCCGCTGAGAAGGTCTCTTTTTTCTCCTTTTTTCTGCCATTTCTCTTCCAGTCTCAAAATCCGCTCAAAATATTCTCCCTGACTCCTGGAAAAACAGGGATCATCCTCCTCCGCCTTCTTCAAAAATGCGGCTGCTTTTTTCCAAAAAATCTCTGCCTGATACTGTTTCCCGCTGAGAAAATCAGCAAAGATCCGGCTCTGCTCCCGAATCTGTTCCGGATTCACCTGCTCTAAGATTTCTTCTATGTATTCCTTATAAAAAGGAAAGCCTTCTTTCCGGTTGCACAGTTCTGAATGGTACCGGTTTTTACTCCCCTCCGTCCTCCACACCATCTTTCCATGGGGTGTATTTCTCCAGTCGTACAAAAGCTGCTGTTTCCAAAATTTGATCAGCGTCAGTCCCCGCTTATCCTTCTCTCCAATCACTCCATTGGAATAGATGGGATAGTCGTTCACTGTCAGCAGCCGATAAATGTTTTTCAGCGATAAATAATTTTTTTCTGTATTTTCCATCCTACCTATCCCTCAATCCTGATTTTTCTTAGACTAAATTTTATCACAGAAACCCTGGTCTTTCAATTTTAAGCCGTTTTTCCCCATTTTCGTGCATGAATTTCCTGTTTTTGTGCAAAGTTCTCTGCATTTTTTTGTTTTGATGATCTGCTCCCCGTGATCACAATCTTCTTCCGTTCACGATTAACGGTTCTTCTGCTTCATACAAAAAAGACGCGACCATTCTGTCAGAAGCAAAATAGCTTCCAAAATCGCCGCGTCTTTTTCATTTTCACAGTTTATGTTTTCCTATAGTTATATGTGAGAAAATAGGAGGATCTGCTTTTATCCTTCCATAATTGTTTTAAAGAAGGCACACTCCTCGTCATTGCAAAACTGTCCCATGGGTTCTTGAATCGTAACATGGAATACATGATAAAGAGGTTTTTCTTCCTCTCCATAAATTTTATAAATATAGGGAATATGATGCTTTTTCAGTACTTCCTCCATCAGGGGTGCCTGTGGTTTGCAGAAATCCCCTTCACAGGTCATTAAAAATACCGGCGGGAAAGCATCTGTCACAAACTCCGGCACATTCAGCAAAGCTTTGACGCGCTCCGCCGCCTTTTCATCCTCCGGAAGCATATCTTTCTGAATATCTGAATCTTGCAACGCTCCCAAAACTTCCTGTCCCACCAGCACAAAAGCCGCACAGTTGAATGCCACTGCATTGGGCACAAAACAGTTCGGCACCTGAAATTTATATTGAGCGGCATACTCCGGATTGGTACAAATGGACGTATACAAACCAGCAAGATGACCTCCCGCAGAATCCCCCACCAGAAACACATGATCCATGTCCAGCAGATACTCCTGCTGGTGCTCATACATCCAGGCAATCACTGCATTCGTATCCTCCAAAGCTGCTGGAAACTTCACTTCCGGTGCCAGCCGATATGTAAAATTCACCACTGCAAATCCTCTCTGAGCCAGAGTCATTCCGTAAAACTGATACAAATCCTTATCACCATAGACCCAGCCTCCCCCATGAACATTAACGATCACCGGAAGCTTTTTCCCATGACCGCTCTTTGGACGGTATACATCCAGAAGATTCCACTTCGGATCTGGTCCGTACTGCAAATTGTCTGCCCGTTCAATGTCTTCCGGTGTCGTCAGACCTGCATCCCTCCTTGCATCATTTTCCTTCCACTCTCTTCTCATGGCATCACTTGTTGCTGACATAAGTTCCTCCTTGCCGATACATTTATGTACCTCTCTATCCTTTTAATTTATTTTCCATATTTTTCTACCTTTTTGGTCATAATTCCATATATTTACGATACTCGCCAATCGTCATTCCCGTCATCCGCTTAAATACCTTGCAGAAATAGGTAATATTCAGATAACCGCACCGGCTGGAAATGTCACTGACTGTAAGATTTTTGTTCAATGCCAGGTTCTTTGCCTCCTCTATCCGGATTCTGGATAAATATTCTACAAAAGTATCTCCTGTGCGTTCTTTAAAAATATGGCTCAAGTAATAGGGACTGATACCAACACATTCTGCACAGTCCGTTAAAGAAATATCTTTTTTAAAATTTTCAACAATATATTCCCTGGCTTTTGTCACATAAAACTGGATTTTATCTGCCGCCTCCTGGCTTTGCTTCTCCTGCTGCCGCTCTCCTTTCTGGAAATTTTGAACGCTTTCCTGATAAGATGCATTCATGCGGGAAAATTCATGATACACCTTTCCCATCCCTATGGAGTATTCTGCCCCAAATTTTTCACGAAGTCCTTCCGCTGCAGCTTCAGCCTGTTTTTGACACCACTTTTCCGGTTCCGGTTCTGTCTCTGGTATAAACAAAAGAAGTACGATCCCATGGGCTGTTGCTGTGGCCAAAAAATCACAGCGATTGTTTAAAATAACCGGCAAACTGACATCCAGATTCCTGCCATCCAGCTCGGAAGATATTTTGGGAAGCAGCGTAACAATACAGCCGCTATGAAAAACAAGATTATTTACCGAACAGTACAGATTAAAACCTGCCTCGTCACAATCCCCGGAAAAAACAGACAGAAGCACCTCCCGGCCGAACACAGAATTTACTGCATTTAAGGCAGATTTTAAATGTGTCTGCATCTGATCCTCCTGCCGCTCCTGGTCTAAAAGCTGACAGACCTTAGAGATGGCCGCAATGTTTTCCTCTCTCTTTCCTGGCTTTAGCAAGTAACCATCCGCCCGCAGATCCAAAGCTTTTTTTACATATTCAAAATCGCTGTAAGCAGTATGAATGATAAAATGAGTGACACAGCCCTGTTCCTGGAGCAGTTCAATCGCCTCTATCCCGGTGAGCCCTGGCATCCGAATATCCACGATGGCAAGATCCGGCTCCAGGCGTTCTACCATATTTTTTAATTCCAGTCCATTTCCCGCCATTCCCACAATCTCAATTTCCGGAAACTCTTTTTTTATAAACAGTTCCTGACTTTTCAATACTACCGGCTCATCGTCGGCAATCACCATGGTATATTTCATTTTCTCATCCTTTTCTGGGCAGACCGATCACAATTTTCAGACCGGGCTCCATATTATACAAGTGGAATCGCAGATTTCCCTGATAATACAGTTTCAATCGCTGATAAATATTTCTCAGTCCGATACTGCTGCTGGAAGAAGTATTGTGATCAAAGTCTTCATATATTGTCTTAATCTGTTCTTCTGTCATGCCCACCCCATTATCTGACACCTCCAGAAAGATCCAGTTTTCAGTGGAGCTTACCATAATCCTCACCTTACCGCCTTCCAGCATCATGGCAATTCCGTGTTGAATAGCGTTTTCCACCAGCGGCTGCAAGATCATACAGGGCATCAGAAAATCCATACACGCTTCATCCACCTCAAATTCATAGGTATATCTGCCTACATAACGATATTCCTGGATCGCCACATACTCCTTCAGATTTTCCAGTTCTTTTTTCAGCGGAACGGTTTTGCTGATATTATCCAGATTATAGCGGAGAAACGAAGCGGTAATCTCCATCAGCTCCGCACACTGATCAGCATTTTCAATCCTCGCCAGTGAAGAAATCATGTTCAAAGTATTAAAAAGAAAATGAGGATTGATCCTGGACTGAAGAAAATCCAGATGACTCTTCTGAAGAGCATTCAGCATCCGCAGATTTTCCTTTTCCATCTCCGCCAGCTGTTCCTTCATATGTGCATTCTCTTCGATCTCCTGCATCTGGGATCGTATAATCTCTGTCATTCCATTAAAGGCACTGGCAAACTCCTCAAATTCGTCATGACTGCTGATCACGATGGGTTCTGCAGTAAAAACATCCTTCTGTATCAGAGCAACTCCCTGCATCATGGTATCAATGGAGCCATTGATCTCTCGTATCACCTTATACAGGTAAAAGAAACAGCCTGCAATCGCCATTAAAAGAAGAAAAAGCTGTACTCTCACGATTTCTTTCTGCAGCCGGTTCAGCTGCTCCTCCAGATGATTCAAATTCCCCAGTTTTACGGAATAAGCCTCCTGAAATCTCATAGTCACATAAGAATATACTTCCTGAAGTTGATGATAGCTTTGTTCCAGTTCACTGTAATTTCCCTGTCGGTCATTTTCCAGATATTCCCGTAACCGCTCCATCAGCTCGTCACTTTTTTCCACATAGGTCGACACCGTAGCATTGGCATCTGCCATCTCCCGTATATAGTATTCCTCTAATTGACTGTCTGTTTCCAAAATCTGTATTTGGACTTTCTCTCTGTTGACTTCATACTCTGTAATCCCGGCTTCTGACAGATACAGGTAGGCCAAATTTACACTTTCATTTAAATTACTTAAGGAAGTCTCCAGATTATTTGCAGATACAAGATTCCAGATCGCAACACTGTAACTTTGTGCTACATAATAATTTCCAGCAGCGGAGATTGCCAGGAATAGCAGGGCAAAAATTCCTACGATACCATAGCCCACCACATATTTTTTTTCCACTGTATTTAACAGCCGCTTTGCTCTCATCCCATAACCTCACTGTAATTATCTGCTGTCAGCCAGTGAATATCTGTATAGATCGTGTCAGTACTATAGGAATCCTTCTGAATATAACCGGCAATCTCTTCTACAACTTTTCTGCCCATCTGATTCGTGTCCTGCTTTACAATCCCGTCCAGGACCCTGCGCTTCACTCCCTCATAGGCATCAAACCCGAGAATATACCGGTATTCACTGCCATGATCTGTATGTACAGATTCCAATGTTACTCCTCCAGTTCCTTCTAAACAAACCAGCACATCTGCCTCCTCACTTAATTCATTATACAGACGCATAAAAGTGAGTCCGTCATAGTTATCATAATTTACCGGCAAAAGCTGGATCTGAGGCATATTTGCAACTGCGTCCTCAAGTCCGGCCAAACGCTGGTCCAAATTCGGATAACCTGAGGCTCCTGAAACCACTCCCACTACAGCTTTCCCCCCTGTGAGCACAATCAACTGTTCTCCCAAAAGTCTGCCTGCCTCATAATTATCTGTACCTATATAAAGCTCATAAGGAAATTTTTCCATATCTGTATCCAGACAAATCACCTGAATCCCCTCTTCATGAGCCGCCTCCAGCGCTTCACGAAACTGCGGATTCTCATTTCCCTGCACAACTATCACATCTACCTTAGCCGCAGTCTGCTGACGCAAAAGATCTGTCATCTGGGCAATATTATAGTTTAATTTTGGTATCAGCGTCCTTATATCAATATTATACAGGTCACCCAATTCTTCTTCCGCCTCTGCGATACCCTCTGCGATTAAACTCCAGTATCCGTCATCCCGATGGGGCAGAATGACGGATACTCTTGTTACCGGATATTCATTTTTACTATTTGCCTTCCCCCTGCCGGAGAAAAGCAGCACTGCGACCGCAAAAAACAACATAAGCAGAAGAAACAGTATAACTGTTCTCTTTTTTGTTCTGGTCATCCCTTTTATTCCTTTTCCGGATATTGTAAAATCTTTGTCCTGTTCCTGCTTTTGAACGTTATAAAGCAGTTGTGGGTGTCTTTAGTTTTGAGAAGAGTACTTTCTCATATCCAAAGCAACAGCCACAATGATAATCAGACCCTTGGCTATATTCTGCCAGTAAGAGCTTAGACCCACAAAGGTAAGTCCATAGCTGATAACACTAAAAATCAATACACCCAGAAAAGCTCCCGGCACATTTCCGATACCCCCTGTAAAAGAAGCACCGCCGATGATACAGCTTGCAATGGCATCCATCTCATAGCCTTCTGCATAAGTGGCATTTGCGCTTCCCGTTCTGGCAGCCAGCATCAGTCCCGCCAGAGATGCCAGCGCACCTGAGAGCATGTACACAAACATATCAATTTTAAATACATTGATTCCTGCCACTTTAGCAGCTTCCCTGTTTCCTCCGGTAGCATAAATATTTTTACCAAGTGTTGTCATATTCAAAATAACGAATACGATGATCATTACGATGAATGCAACAATGATCAGATAATTAATTCCCATAAAAGAACCTGTTCCAAACTTCATAAAATCTTCCCGATACCCTGCCAGCGGCTGAGAATTATTGGGTTCTTTTTTCAAAAACAGCAACGTTCCGCCGTAAATAATCAGCTGAAGTCCCAGCCCTGCCAAGAATGCCGGAACCTTTAGCTTGGAAATAATCATTCCTGTGATTGCTCCCGAAATCATTCCTACTAACAAAGAAACCAGAATGGGAACAATCAAAGGCAGCTCCGGCAATGAAGGCCAAAACTTTAAATAGTAAGTGGCCTGCTGCGCCAAGGTTCCGGACACAACTGCTCCCAACCCTGCCAAGCGGCCCACCGTCATATCCATTCCGCCTGCCACAATCACTACCAGCATTCCCATTGCCAGCAAAATCTTCGGCGCACTTTGAATCAACACATCGCTTAACACCCGCACCGAAAGAAAAGAGGGTGAAATTATCGTAATTACTACAATCATAAGCAACAGGCAGATATACAGCATATTATCCACCAAAATCTTTGAAATTTTCTTTGACTTCATTTCTTTTCCTCCCGACCTGCTTCATATGTACTGGCATACAGCATAATTTTTTCGTCTGTCACTTCCGAACCTTCCAAAATACCGGACATACGTCCCTCACACATTACCATAATCCGGTCTGACATTCCCATTAACTCCGGCATTTCCGAGCTGATCATGATCACACATTTTCCGGCTTGAGCCATCTCTTCCATCAGTTCATAAATTTCATATTTTGCACCTACGTCGATTCCTCTGGTCGGCTCATCTAAGATCAAAATATCCGGGGCTGTCAGAAGCCATCTTCCTAAAAGCACCTTCTGCTGATTTCCTCCTGACAAAGTCTTAATCGCCGTTTTCAGGCTTGGAGTCTTAGTTCTCAGACGATCCACATATTTTTGGGCATCCTGGTTCCGTTTTCCATAGTCCAAAAATGGTGTCCCCTTTTTCCGATATCTGGCAGGATTTACATTCTGTTCAACTACTAACGTATTATCTGCAATAGAAGCCGGACCTATAATTCCCGTCTTTCTCCGATCCTCTGTTAAAAGAGCCATACCATTTTGTATCGCATCGACTGGCCTGTGGATCTGTACTTCTTTCCCTTTGATAAAGACCCTTCCCTCCGCAGTACTATGGAGTCCGAATAACGCCTCCATCAATTCACTTCGCTGAGAACCTACCAATCCTCCGATACCGAAAATCTCCCCTCTTCTAACAGAAAAGCTCACATTTCGAAAAGATCTTGGATTGGAACTGGTAAAATTTTCCACTCTCAAAAACTCTTCTCCCGGAGTGTGATGCTTCACCGGAAAACGGTCATTCATCTCTCGTCCCACCATGCGGCTGACGATCGTGTCAGTGGTCATTTCACTGGCAGGCCAAGTACCCACATTCTGTCCATCCCGCATAATTGTAATCTCATCGGAAATTTCCAGAATTTCATCAATCTTATGTGAAATATAAATAATAGCCACATTTTCTTTCTTTAACTGGCGGATGATGCGGAATAAAATTTCCGTCTCCGTCTCTGTCAGGGAAGAGGTTGGCTCATCCATAATAATAATCTTTGCTCCAATGGAAACTGCTCTTGCAATCTCGATCAATTGACAGTAAGAGGTCGAAAGCTCTGCCACTTTCTGTTTGGGATTGATATCCAATCCTAACCTGTCAAAAACTTCCTGTGTTCCTTTATACAGGGCGTTTGTATCCACCCAACTGACACCGGCAATTTTTTTGCCGGGAATTCTGCCGATATAAATATTTTCAGCCACCGTCTGGGGCCGTACCGGATGCAGCTCCTGATGGATCATGGAAATCCCCAGATCCATCGCGTGGCGCGGATTGTGAATGGTCACTGTTTTTCCATCTACTGCGATAGTTCCCTCATCCGGAGAATAAATACCATAAATACATTTCATCAATGTGGATTTGCCCGCTCCATTTTCCCCCATCAGGGCATGCACCGTTCCCGGACGCACCCGCAAAGATACCTGATCCAGAGCTTTCACTCCCGGAAAGACCTTTGTAAGGCCCTTGGCTTCTAAAACATATTCTGAACTACTCATATGATTTTCTCCTATTTTTTCTGACTATCCTTCTCTGTTCTTCTATTCTTATGCACGAAAGAAAGGGCTCCGCTCTGCAGAGCAGACAGCCGGAACCCTTTTCTTTCTATGTCACCGCACATATTCTTTTTGATCGTCAGCCTTATCGACCGGCCCTTTATCTAAAAACTGGTGTCGGTAATATCATAACTTGCATCTTCCAGATTGTCTGCAGTAATAGAAATGTAATCAATCAGAAGCTTATGTCCCTCTACTGTCACACCATCGATCCCGATACTCTCAGTAGTTACTTCCTCTCCGTTCTCCAGCAGATACATCAGTTTATAAATAGATTTTGCCAATTTTACCGGATTGTTCAGGCTGGTTTCCAAAAGGGTACCTGCCTTGATGGCTTCGCAGCCTGCTGCGGTTGCATCAACGCCGACTACCGGAATAGTATTTGTCTCATCCGTAAAATATCCGTGAGCCTGCAACGCTGCAATAGCTCCCAGAGCCTCATCATCATTATCTGCAATAATACAGTCAATATCATCACCAAAGTTGGACAGCAATGCCTCCACATTCTCCTGTGCCTCTGCACGCTGGAAATTACAGATCACTCCATTGATCACATCTCCGCCCTTTACACCGGTTACGTCATCACCGCCGATACAGGTTCCCAACTCATACCCTGCTGCCTCGATAGCTGCCAGACTGTAGGAGGAACGATTGATGGTATCACTAAATGTAGGAATGCCCTGAAGCAAAATGTAATCTACCTTTCCATTTCCGTTTCTGTCCCAGTTTTCATTTGCTTTAAAATAATCTACCAAAGCATTACCCATATTTTCTCCGGACTGGCTGGACACAGAAGATACATACCACAAATTCTCGTTTTCCTCAAAAGCTGCATCAGAAGGACTGGTGGTATTTGCAAAAATACCTACCACACCTTTTTCCTTCATAGTTGCTGAAATAGTGTCTGCTGCTGCCATATTGATATTGTTCAATACCAAATACTTTACTCCCTGCGTATAAAAGTTATTTACATTGTTGTCCTGTACCGTAATATCATTTTCGCTGTCTGCATCTGTAATGGCAATCGTTCCATCTGCCGCTGCCACGTTATTCAGGCACTGACGAGCATTGGCAATAAAAGTATCCGCAAAATTGTACCATACTACTCCTGCTTTCGCACCTTCTGCCATAGCAGTTCCCGCAAACATAGTAGACATCATGCTGGCTGCAACTAAAAGACTTACGATTTTTTTCTTCATTGTAAAACCTCCTGTTTTTCGGCGCTTCCTTTGCCGTTCTCTATTTGATATTGAAATTATACCATGGATAAGAGGAGGTTAAAATTCAACAAATTTGCAAAAGCATTGCAAAAAATTGCGAAAAAAAAACTGCTGCAAAAGCCTCTCAGGAATACTTCCCTCAATATCCGGCTTTTGCAGCAGTCTTCTCTACTTGCTTCTCTTATTATTCTGCTTTTTCAAAAATGTAAGCATAAGACCACTCTGCGTCAGCATCTTTCTCGATGTGATCCTCAGAGTAACCTACGATCAGCTGTCCGTCTGCATTCAGGCCAATCACATCAAACAGCTCCATGTCATCGATCTCAACACCGGTGAGCACGTCAAAGAAAACACCCTCATCGTCATCACGGATCTTGAAACGGTTAGCGCCTGCAAATTCACAGTCACCCTCACCCTTCACGTTTACTACAGTCCAATCTTCCCATTTTGCAGAGCACTTATAATCATCCACATCAATATCATCATGGCTGAAGGACATGGTTCCGCTCAGGCCAATGGCATCTGCATGAATGTAAGCAGCCTCATCTACCAGCTTGTTGGCATCTGTGCTCTCAGACAGATCCTTGATTTCCAAAGTGCAGGCTTCCTCAGGAACAGTAAGGAAACCGTCATCAGCAGTATATGCTTCTGTCAGAGTCCAGGTTCCTACATAATCTGCGGGAGCAGCCTCATAATTCAGCTCCATGGATACCTCTGCTGCCTCCTCTGCAAATGCAGCGGGAGCAACTGCCATTGCTGCCACAAGAGCAATCAAAAGTTTCTTTTTCATAATAAGTCTCTCCTTTCATAATCATGAAGCAGGAGTCTGCTATGGCTGCATACCATAACAGACTCTCTGATACTGATAAAGCTATTTTATCTTATTTTTCGTTTTTTTGCAATTCCTGTTTCTGTCATTTATGCCTCGTAGCTGAGACCAAACCATGCGCTGTATACGTTGCCGTCAGCATCCTGGTAAGCATAGCTTCCGGAAGGAGACTGTGCCAGAACATCCTCTGCAATGTACTGATCCTTGTCGTAGCCCGGAACATCGTTGGGGGATGCGCAGATCGGATAAGTAGTTCCGTCGATGTCTGTATCATTTACAGCGATCACTTCGTTACAGGAAACCATGGTAACAGGAAGCTTACCGGTAGGATTGTAAGCACCGGTCAGAACATCTACACGCGCCTGAACAGAGGTTCCGAAGGAACCGATCAGAGCGTCACAGTAAGGCTCTAAGTTGGTGAGGATCCAGGGGTTGGAGATGTTAATGGAACCGATCACGATACCGCCGTTTGCATGTACAGCCTCTGCCATCTCAGCCATATCCTCTGCATCCATAACAGTTGTCACTTCTACTACTTCGCCGTCCTTCTCCTGAGTTTCCGGATTCACATGATCCACTTCCAGGCCGTCAACCAGCTCCAGAACTGCCATGTTCTCAGCAGACTGAGAAATTCCGCCCGGAACCACATCCAGGATCAGGATATCTGCAGACTCTTCCTCTTCTGCCATTGTGTAGCCAGCTGCCTCGATGGCTGCAGTCCACTGCTCCAGTGTCTCTTCATTCTCGCCATCAGCAGTGAAGGAAGCTACATATACGCTCTTAGCAGTATCAGCCAGAGGAAGGGTTCCCTCGTGATTCTTCATCAGAACAACAGATTTCTGGTTCAGCTCTGTCTTAATAGCTTCCAGAGCTTCTGCATTCTCTTCGCCTACCGTCTTGCTTGCTGCTGCATCGCGGTAAGGATTCTCAAACATACCCATATTCATGAATGCAACCATACGGTTGGTGGTCGCACGGTTAAATGCTTCCTCAGTCACCTGACCGGAGGTCACTGCCTCAGATACGTCTGTCAGATCTACCGGGCCGAAGCCGTCGCCGATTACGTCGCAGCCATTGTTGATGGCCTTTGCATAACGCTCAGCGGGAGTCAGATCCTCAGTTCCCCAGTACTGTTTAGAAATAATATTGGAGTCAGAGTTGATAAATCCGGTAAAGCCCATGGTATCTCTCAGCAGAGTCTGGATCACTACCGGGCTGTAAGCGCTACCCAGCTCCTCAAGAGGAATATCCACACCCTTGTAGCTCTGAGCTACGCTTCTTGCATCTCCTGCCACACGGCTGTAGCTGGGCATGATGCCTGCAACGCCTGCGTCAACAGCTGCCTGGAAACCAACCAGCTGGTAATTCTCCAAAGAACCTTCTGTGGAGTAAATACGCCACTGACCCATTCCGTAGTGAGACTCAAAACCGTTCTCAGCTGCGCCGTCTCCGGGGAAGTGCTTCATGATCAGACCCACATCTCCGTCCTGAGCGCCATCAGTTCCGTGCTGATATCCAACTACCAACGCATTTGCAATTCCTGCCATTACCTCCGGAACCTCTGTGTAAGTGGTGGAGTTACGGCTCCAACGGGGATCTGTGATCAGATCGATCTGAGGACCGTACATCTGACGGATACCCTTTGCATCCCAGATGGCTGCATCCAGCTCTGCAAACTTCTGGATCACATCATAGCTCTCATCTCCCATAGCTGCTGATGCAAATCCCTGAGTTGCAGGATATCCGCTGAGCATAGGATTGGAAATCAGATCAAAGGGAATATTCACTTCGCCGTCTGTAACAGCTGCAAACTCAGCCATCATGTTCAGCGCATTGTTAAACAGAGCTCCTGTTTCTGTATCCGTATCCTTACGGATAACACCGGAACGGATATCTCCCTTGGTCACAGTATCATAGGAAAACGCTTCTCCCAAAGCTGCCATAGGATTTGCTGCTCCCTCTGTCTCAGCCTCTGTCTCTTCCTCTTCAACCGGCAGGGCCATCAGCTGGGAAAGAACTACATTTCCCTCTTCGTCATAAACGCCGTCTTCTACTGTGGTAGCTGACGGGCTTGCTACCAGTGCGTTTTTCAAAAGACCGATGCGCTGTTCCTGGCTCATTTTTCCAACCAGATCTGCCACACGCTCTTCTGTAGATAACCGCCAGTCCTCAAACACATCCAGCTCCTGGTCGTTATCACTGTCCTTGAAATACTTGCCGTCCTGCTGAAGCACGCCTACCAGGGTCACTCCAATAGTAGGGCCGTCCTCGTTCTCATAGAAAACAGGAGCCATGTACTCCATCGGGCACTCAATCCCATCCTCCACAGTGTAAGGCGCAGCGATATACTCTGCGGACTCAGCGCCAGCTACGGAAGCCAGGGACACTGTCATGGATGCAGCTGTCAGCACACTGACAACTTTCTTCACATTGTTCTTCATACTTGTCCTCCTTTGACACTATTGTTCAATGAAACCAATGTACACCCCATCGGTTCACTGTTAATAAGATATCATACTTTTGCACAAAAAAAAAGGGCACCCCTTTTTCTGGAATGCCCATTTTGCCGTCGCGATCTCTCTTTTTTTGTCGTGAACCACAGTATTTTTTGCGTAAGCGGAAATGTCTTTTGTGAAATATGCTGTTTTCACCGCAGACAAAAATTTCCTTTCCTGTTTTCCGGATTATCGGTCATTTTGGGTCCCCATCCGCATGGAAATGGTCAGACGGAAGATGTCATTTTCTGCCTGGATCGCAGCGCTTCCTCCGTGAGCCTGGGCGATCGCCATGATGGATCTTAAACCAAAGCCATGGTGCGTCTCTTCCTCCTTGGTGGTCACCGGTATCCCATTCTGGAAAGTTAACTCATGCTCAAAATAATTTTCTGCCACCAGGATCACCATATCCTGATGTCTGGCAGATTTCAGACAGATAAACCGTTTCTCCGGATGCTCCACATTCTCCATTCCTTCCAGCGCATTGTCCATGATATTCCCAAAAAGAGCATAAATCTCCATCTCGCTCAAAAAGGAAAACAAAGTTCCGTCAATGATGTAGGTAAACCGGATCTGGTTGGCAGAACAGATGATATTCTTCTCCGTCAGCACCACGTCCAGACTCTTATTTCCGGAATCGATCACTGTATTGTACTCATCAATAGAATCTCTTAACCGGTTCAGATACTCCTGAAACTGGCGCTGTCCTTCTGCGGATTGAAGCCTTGCGATCTGATGCTTCAGATCATGGCACTTAATCTGTAAAGACAGGATCCCTTTCCGGCTGATCTCATAATACTGCTGTTTGCTTCGGAGAAAATTCTGCATACTGATATTCTCCTGCTGCTGCAAAACAAGATAAGCGCTTGTGACCAGGAAAGCATAATTCACCAGACAGTACAAAAGCGCCGCCAGGAAAAACAGCACATCCTCCCGGCTGTCATTGCTGCTCAAAAGCTGATAGGTAAACTCCAGAAGCATCTGACTGGAAAGCACTACTAAAAATAACATTTGAATATACTTTTTAGGAAATGTAATGGAGTGCGTTACCAGATGCCAGTAAAGTCTGTGACAGCCAATGCTGATGCCGATATACAGCCCGTAGGAAAGCAGGGACTGAAAAGGACTTCCATTCACCCATCCTGCATCCTGGCTCACCGGGATAGTGGAGATCAGTTTCAGCGCATCCCAGCAGATCCGGTATACTGTCAGCACCATAATGCTGTTAAATACCGCCTCCTCCCTGGTCACCTGATAACAGCACCGGTAACAGATCACATACACCAGTGTGAGAACCATGATATAAATGCTGTATCCAAAAGCCATAGGCAGCCGCTGAGTACAAAATTCCTCCAGTACAAAGCGGATGCACCAGCTGACCAGACACAGGATGCCGCCGCTGGCAAGAAGCTTCGCTGCCCAGGCCCGCTGTTTTTCTTTTCTCTGCCAGATCACCATCTGCATAAAAAAGATCACCCCTGTGGAAATCCGCCAGTCGATCTGGCGGATCCACCAAACCGACTCCATCATAAGCGTTTCCCCAGATAATTAATGAACCGCTGCTCGATTTCTTTCTGGTGGGACTTGGAGATCTGGATCCGGACACCGTTTACCTCCAGATAATCACTCTGCAGCCTCTTTACATGGCGCATATTCACCAGATAAGAGCGGTTGCACTGTATGAAGTGATGATCCTCCAGCTTTTTCCTCACCTCACTGAGCTGTCCTCTCACCTTGTAATCTCCCTGGTCTGTGTGATAGATCAGGTCATGATCATAGACCTCCACATAAAAAATGCTGTTGGAAGAAATACTCACAATTCCATTTGAGGTCTTTAAAGCCAGCGTAATGTTCCTGTAATCATTGATCCGCTTAATAGCCTTGTCCAACACCCGGTCAATGGAGAACTGGTCAATCGGCTTAATAATAAAATCCATGGCATCCACCTCATAACCCCGGATGGCAAACTGGGCCATATGAGTCACAAAGATCAGCTGTGCCTCCTTATTCACCATGCGGAGAAAGCGTGCCACATCCAGTCCGTCCATCTCTCCCAACCGGATATCCAGAAATACGATATTGTACAACTCCCGGCTGCGTATAAATTCTACTCCATCGTGATAGCGATAGATAATATATTCTTCCTGCCGGGACTGAAAATAATGCTCCACAAAATTTACCAGGTCATCCATTTCCTGTTTATCATCATCTACAACTGCAATCAGAAGCATAACTTTACCTTCCCCTTTTCCCTTCCGTCTTTCCTCTCAAAACAAACCTTCCCACAAGACAAAAACCGCCAAAGCCTATTTGGTTTTGTCTGTTCTTTCCCATATAGTCTTTGACGGTTTCTCCGCCGTTTCTGTATTCAATTATAATATAAACCGGCTTATTTTACAAACCTTTTCTTTTCTGCAGATCAGATGAAAATCCTTCTGTTTTTGCTAACGGTACTGCTGCGGAACCTGATCCATGGTCTGATACATGGCCATGGCCTCTTCCATAGTCTTGCCCTGAGCGATGGCTGCCTTTCTGGCCGCATTCACTGCCTGGATCTCTTTCATCTTTTCACCAGTGAGAGAATATCCTTTCATAGCGATCAGCGTTGCGATCCATGCCACCATAGGCACAATGCAGAACAGTGCGATCACCACCCAGTTCATGCCCGGAGCATACGGCGTCTCAGCAGCCGGAAGATCCTTCAGTCCAATAAAGGAAACTGCCAGAGCTACCACGGTAGTGGCCAGAGAAGATACCAGCTTGTCTACCAGACTGAACAAAGTTCCCATAATACCGGGAATATATTTTCCGGAACGGTAGGTCTCATAATCCGAACAGTCTGCTACCATGGGGATGGGCATATCTGCTGTGGAATAATAAGCGCCGTAGCCGATACCGAAAAACACAATAAACAAAATAGTATACAGGTTAATACCGTTCTCTCCAAAGAAAGAAAGGTTGAACGCCGGATTGCCCTGCTTCCAGAACAGCAGCAGGCCCAGAACGCCCACATACATGATCAGTGCCAGGCGAACATACTTCTCCAGAGAAGCCTTCTGCCCATGCTTCTGGGAAGTGCGGATGGTCAGCACAAAGAAGGGTGCAGAGCAGGCATATCCCAGCACCATCATCGGCAGATACAGCCCGTCATAATTTCCCATCATGGATCCGTAAAGCATACACAGTACGGATACATTGGTGGCGATAGCCAGTGCCAGCTTGCAGCCTGCTCCGGCAACCATAAGGCGCTGCATGGGTTTATTGCCTTTGATGATCTGAATGTATTCAGAGATCTTCACCTTCTGGGTGCTCTCTCCGCCGATTCCAAAGTACTTAGGCTGATCTTTTTCCCAGATACCGATCACTGCAAGCACTGTCAGCACAATGGAGATCAGAATTCCAAGGGGTGCGATCACCCGGTAAAACTCTGCTGTATTGTAATCTCCTACATTAGAACGGATGATAGGAGCCAGAAACTGCATCACTCCCATACCGATCAGACTTCCGATGGTGTTGAACAGTGTAAACATCGGGCGCTGCTTCGGATCATTGGTAAGAACCGTCTGCCCGGAACGGGTACAGGAGGTCTGGAAGGTATAACCGATCACCCAAATAAAATACAGCACCACAAACAGCACATACCGAAGCCACATCATGGTCTCCGGGATCAGGGGTGTGAGCATATACAGAACCAGAATGCTCACTGCCATAATGACATTTCCCAGAACCATAAAAGGACGGAACTTACCGAATTTACCGCTGGTGCGGTCGATCATAGCTCCGATAATGGGATCTGTAACGGCATCGCACAATCGCATGGCAGTTACCATAATAGTGGCAAATGCCATCAAAAGGCCCAATACTCCATTGCCGAACATGGCAATGTAAGAGAGCACCAGAACAAAATAAACGTTGGTTGCTCCATTATTTAAGGGAAAAAGCGCCAGCTGATAAGGCTTGGCCCGATTGATGGTCTCCTGTCCGGCCGCCTTGGTCGTCTCTTTCATAAATAAAAGCTCCTTTCTTATCTTCGCTTTATCAGAAGGCTGGACTACACCCAGTTGCTCTTCTGACGGTTTTTCTCCTTTTTCAGCCGATAAGCCGGATTAGAAGCGCTTACTTTCTTAAATAAAGCCTGATCCTTCTGATCGCCGGCCTGAACCTCGATGCGGTTTACTGCCTCCAGAGGAAGCTGAAAGGTCACCGTCCGGTCTGCATCTGCCTCTCCCACCAGCTTGCCGTTGCAAAACAGCTTCACATGAGGCTGATTGGTGTACACTGTGATCTTGGTGCTGCTTCCTGTCCGGTCTTCCATCCGCTTTCCAGCAATATGAACAAAGGGATCCTTACTCCAGAACGCCTTATACAGATAGAAGCTGTCCTTTTTGATCTTTCGGTCAAAGGTTACCAGGCCCTTGTGATTCATACCCGGCTCTCCCCCCTGATCTCTGGCATCCGCAGCAAAATCAAACATATTCCATACATAATTTCCCCACATATAGGGATGACGCTCAAAGCAACGGAGCATAAACTCATGATACTTGGCCTGATACTCCTCCGAATGGTCTCCTCTTCTTGGTTTCTCGGAATGAAGGTTGGTCATTGCTTCACAGCCGTACTCTGAAAAACACAGCGGACGTTTGGGATATACCAGATGGAAGAAGTTAATCCACAGATCATTCAAAAACAGTCCCGGCACATACCAGCCCAGATACAGATTCCAGCCCACCAGATCCGTGATATGAGCCACCTTGTTAAAGGGCCCGCACATAGCATAGCAGGCAAGGGTGGTAAGGCGGGTGCTGTCCATCTCATGACAGAGATCATTGAGCATTCTGTGGTTGTCCAGCATATCCTTCTTATCCTTGGTGGAAATAGTGATCTCATTGGACACACCCCAGCAGACAATGGATGCATGATGGTAATTCTGAACGATCAGCTCTTTCATCTGAGATACGGTATTCTCCCTGCCCTTCGGCAAATGCTCGGAAATATAGGGGATCTCAGCCCATACTACGAATCCCATCTCATCGCACTTATCATAAAAATACTGACTGTGCTGATAGTGAGCCAGGCGGATGGAATTGGTACCCATCTCCCGGATCAGCTCCAGATCCTGATCGTGCTCTTTGGCGCTTAACGCATTTCCAAGAGCTTTCCGATCCTGGTGGCGGGAAACGCCCCGGAGAGGATAGCTGCGGCCATTCAGGAAAAATCCCTTATCCTTGTCCACATAGAAGGAACGCAGTCCAAACCGGAGCTGCACCTCATCTACCACAATCCCCCCATCCTTTAACTGCACCACAGCCGTATACAGATAGGGATCGGCGATCCCATCCCACTTATGAGGATTATCCAGGGAGAGCACCGCCTTTGGCCCTTTCCCAAAGGCAGCCGACCTTCCCTCCTGATCCAGAATCATCACTTCCACCGAAGCCTCCGGAGCATTGTTCCAGCTCTCCACTGTCACTGTAGCCTGATTGCCCTCCAGCACCGGAGTGATCTTTACACCCTTGCCTCCGTAAAAATCCATGTCAAAATGCTTTTTATTTACTACGATCAGCTTCACATCCCGGTAAATACCGCCGTAAAAAGTAAAATCTGCTTTCTGGGGATACACATGGTCATTGATACTGTTGTCCACAGACACGGTAAGCTGATTTTCTTTTTTAAGAAGCTTTGTCACCTCCACCCGGAAGGTAGAGTAACCGCCGTCATGATGACAGCAGGCTGTTCCGTTTACAGACACCTCCGCAGTGGCATTGACTCCGTCAAATTCCAGATACACGCACTCTTTTTCCGCATCAAATTCCGGGGCGGAAAAAACAGTATCATAGGTGCAGGTACCCCGGAAATAATCATTTCCTCCGTCCTGCCCATCCAGATTGTTCCAGGTGTGGGGAAGGCGGACCCGGGTCTTATTTTTTCCAGGAGCGGCAAACTGCCACTCCTGATTTAAGAGACTTTCCCGTCTTATCATAGTTCTCCTTTCTTAGTCCTGCTTCTTCTTTTTCAGGCTGATGCCTGCGATATCCAGAATCAGAAGGACAATGCCAAGAATAGAAAGGGCCAGCAGTACATACTGTGCAGTGGTCAATGCTGTGGACCACCAGGGTGTTACCTGAACGATCTTGGTATCTGCGCTGATACCGTCCATTCCTCTGGAATGTACCACAGTGTAAAGAATGCGGTGGGCGGACTCTCTCATAGCTCTTGCCAGAGGAGCATTCTCCTCGGAAGCCTCTGGAGCATACTTGGCAAATTCAAATCCAAGATCCGTTGCAGCTCCCTCTACCTTGGTTCCGCTTACTCCAGGATAGTTATCCGGGATATCGTTTCCGGCCAGCACCTCATGAGGCTTGGACATATAGCTTGCATCGTACATATCGGTTACCGCAAATCCGGTCATTCCGGCCTCGCCTCTCAGCCATGCAGTCTGAAGATCGTACATTGCTCCGGACCATACAGCGCCCAGACGGTTAAAGGCTGTCATCACACATTTTGCATCTGCGTTTACAATAGGAAGCTCAAAGGCTCTTAAGTACAGCTCACGGAGAGCCTGTTCATTACACCAGGTACCGATACCCTGACGCTGCTCTTCCTGATCATTTAATACGAAATGCTTGTTGTATACATACACGCCCTTGGACTGGATCGCCTTGGTCTCTGCAGCTGCGATCAGACCGGTCAGCGTGCCGTCCTCAGAATAATATTCAAACACACGGCCGGCATAGGGAGTTCTGTGGATGTTCAGACCAGTTCCATAGAAACCGGCATATCCTGCCCACATAGCATCCTCACCGATCAGAGTTCCCACTTCTTCTGCCAGTTTGTCATTGAAGGTAGCTGCAATGATACCGTTGCAGGGATAGCAGGTTCCGGTCAAGGTCTTGTCCGGATCATTGGTCTGGTTTGCGTAACCATTGGGGCCCAGGTTGTAAGCCTGAGTCACACCGCTGGGACCGTTGTGATCCAGAGTCTCCGGCTTTCCGATCTCCTGAACGGCCACAGTCATACGAAGTCCCACTGCGCACAGCTTGCTCAGTTGCTGGAAGGTAAGCTGATCCAGGAAATCATCCCATTTGGGATCATCGTAAGCGATCTCGCTGCCATTCTCATCCTTCAACAGATCGATCAGCTGATAGGTGGTCTCCTCCGAGCCCATTACCGGCCAATCTCCATCATTTTCCGGAAGATCTGCATTATCCAGAACCGCATCTGCTGCGATCTGATCCGTCATGGTCAGCTTCACATAATTGGTGTTGTACCCCTCGTCATCATCCGGGGTAAACAGCATAGTGGTTCCTTCCCAGTCATTTCTGGAAACATAGGTGACAGAGTTGTCGCCTCTGCCCTCATAGCGATTGATGTCTGCTGCCGCGAAGAGGCTGGTCACATCGTTGCCTGTTCCGTATGCCTTGGAGTAGGTGGTATTGTCAAACGCATACTCCACGCTGTAGGTCATATCCTTATTGCCATCCTCAGTCATGCCGTCGGAAGCCTTCTTGCCCTTGGCTGCCAGGATATTGTTCACTGCCGCGTGAGCGTTATCTGCTGCTGTAAAGTAATAGGTACCCTCATCCAGAATGTATACGCCGCTGTTGTAGGCGTCATAGGAAGTAAGGAAATATTCCGGAACCTCCACTGTCACAGTCTCGCTGGCGCCCGGTTCCAGAACCTGGGTCTTGCCGTAGCCTACCAGTTCCACCGCAGCCTTCTCGATCTGATTTTCCTTATCGTACTCTGTGTAAGGCTTCTGTGCATAGATCTGCACTGTCTTCTTTCCGGCCACATCACCGGTATTGGTCACATTCACGTTCACGGTGTAGGCAGTATCCATACCCTCGCCGCTCTTTTCCACCTTCATATCAGACAGTTCAAAGGTGGAGTAGCTTAAGCCGTAGCCAAAGGGATAGGCTACCACATCTTCATATTCAAAATCGCCGGCCTTGGGGGTTCCCAGAACCACATCCTCATATCTGGTCTCTGTATACCGGTATCCCACATAGATGCCTTCCTGGTAAACAACGTATGTATTAAACACCCGTCCATGAGAGCCGAAATCGTACTGATCAGCCCCCTCATAAGTATAGCTTCCAAAGTTGGCCATTGCAGGATCCAGCAGATTGTCCGTCCACCAGGTATCCGGCAGAGAACCGGAAGGGTTCACAGCTCCGGAAAGAATGTCAGACACTGCATACAGTCCCGTCTGTCCTACAGAACCGATCCACAGTGCTGCGTCAATGCCGTAATCTTCATCATTGATAAACTCTGCGGAAATGGGGTTTGCGCTGTTGATGAGAACCACGATGGAGGAGATCTTTCCCTCATCCTTTAATTCCTTCAGCCCTTCCAGAGTAGAACGCTCATTTTTGTTCAGAGTCAGATAATCACCGTTTTTACCGTCATCGTGATTTACACTCTTTAAGTCATTGGCCTCGCCGCCTACACGTCCTACCACGAAAATAGCGGTCTCGCCTTTTCCGAAGGAATCCACTGCGTCGGATTTGCTGATCTGCTTCCAAGACGCCTCATTGATATTTCCTTCGTCAAAATCCCGGCCCTTTTCTTCCTCTACATACCAGTTTAAAAGAGCCTCGTTTACTACTGTAAATCCGCCCTCCGTAAGCACCTGGGTGTAGGAAGGAGCGTCTGCGGATGACACCGCTCCGGATCCCGTTCCCCCGTATACCGGAGAAATGGCGGTGGCTCCAAACAAGGAAACCTCTTTTTCCTTCAGGGGCAGGGTATTGTTCTCATTTTTCAGCAGAACTGCGCCCTCGCCTTCCACTTCCCGAACCTTGGCAAGGCCCGCTTCCTTCAACTCCGCTACGGATTTGTATTCACTCTCATAATAGCGGGGATACGCATTTTCATCCACCGGGCTTCCATCCTTGTTCACCATCTTGGAGGTGGAAATACCCAGAAAGGAATTGATCTGACCGGCAAACTCATTGGCAATGGAGTTGCCGAAATATACCAGCACCAGCAGCACTACCATGATGTTGGTAAACACCTTCTTCAGTGTTCTCTTTGTTGAGGACTTCATATGCAGTCTCCTCTCTTTCCTCAAAAATATTCTTGTTGGCTTTAACTTCTTCGTACTGCTGCGGCTGCCATGCGGTAGCAATCCACATAAATTTTGTACCTCTTTCCGGCATCGCCGCCTGTAACCGTCAAATGCGCAACCTCCGGCAAGAATTCTGTACAAAATACGTACCTGTAGTTGTTTTTATTATATGTAATTTTTCTTATTTTTTAAAGTCACTGTCCTTGTCGTGTACAATCTGCGGTTTGTCGCAAGGGAGTTTTCAGAGGACTCACGTAGTATATTCCCCTCCGGCTGTTATTTTCTGTCGTATATTGTACTTTTTTTGTCGTAAACAGTTTATTTTTGCCTTTTTGCACCTGACCTGTCCCCTTCGTCCGTTTGACATAAAACCCGTTCCATGCCATAATGTTTTTAGTCAAATGCGCCTTGCTGCTGATCATTCTATGGAGTTCAGGGAAAATGCGGTTCCCTGCAAGCGGAAAGGAGTTCATTTTATGATAACCAAAAAAGCCTCCGGCTTTTATGTCGGTGTAGTGGCTGCCCTGCTCTGCGTGGCATCCGCTGTGATGTATGGAACAAAAGTCAGCAAAATGCAGTACAAGGAGCCTATCTTCAACTCTACCGTATGTGTTCTGCTGGCAGCTGCAGCAGTGATCGGGCTGGCTATGCTGCTGATCAATAAACTGGCCGGTTTTGCCCCTGTGATCTTATGCGCCGGCAGCGGTATCGGCCTTCTTATGGCTGCCCGCAAGATCATCTGGCCCATCGCTGATACCATCTACGGCATTGAGCCCTTTGCTCAGATCAATGAGCTGCTGCTGTGCGTAGGTCTGATGGCCGCCAGCTTCGTAGTGTCTGAGATCGCCCTTTATCTGAAAAAGACAAAGACAGTAACAGCTAAGACAACGGCTGCCTAAGGCAGTTATAGAAAAAAGCTGCACAGTCAAAAAGACAGTGTAGAAAGCAGAAATGCTTTTTACACTGTCTTTTTGTTATGTCTAAAAAACAAAATATGCAAATCCATTTTAGATTGATCAGAATATCTCTCCGTCCACACTTATAACATTTTCAACGGGTATTTTCTGTTTATCCATCATAACAATACACTTCTCATAGTCATCTATTTTCTTTACATTTCCGGTCAAAGAAAGATATGCTCCACCCGCTTTCCGGGAATCCTGCTGAAAATATGTCACCGTAATTTCCGGCTTCTCTTTTAAGTGTTCCCGAATTATCTGAAGCTGCACATCCAACGCTTCCTGTTCATTTTCATCCAACTCAATACGTTCCTCTGTAAGCCGGGCGGTCTCTTTTATAGCAGCATCATAGCCGGTCAGAGCGGCAAACGGAGAGAACTGAGCCGCGCGGTCAAGCATTGACATAGGAAGTCTCTTAGATGAAGTATGGTGCGGCAGATTGATAATATCATCATATTTTCCCATAATGCTCACTCCCTTAAAACTGGAATTTATCACTACAAATCAATCTCTATATCGTACTTATCGTCAATAAGTATATATTTTGTATTGTACTTTTTTGCAAGTTTCAAAAACTGTGCATTATCTTCCAAAACACTTTCCATAGTACACCATTCATCATCTAAGCGACTTTCTACGGCACTTGCATACTTCTTGATGTTGTCAAAATGATTTCTAATATAATTTTCACTCATTACAAGGCAAAAATATTCGATATTATCAAGATATTTTTTTGTAAAATCCTTTTCCCAATCAAAAGGGATATAACACCCTTCCATCATAAAATTTTGCTTGTTCTCTATAGCGGTTTTAATCATTTCACGAACAATAGGCCACAGATACTCTGTGAGCTTATCATCATCTTCGGGTGTAAGTTTGGTATAGCCGCTGCGAATCAACCCCATTTTCAAATGATCTATTGATAAATATGGATATTTATACTTTTCAAGCAGTTTTTGAGCAAGTACGGTCTTACCTGTATGTGATGCCCCTGTTATTAAAATAATCATTATTTTCTCCATTCTAAACAGAAAAACATCTGTTTTTTTCCATACAGAAATTTGTAAGAAAAATTCCTTGCCGTTCTACCTGCTGTTCCTTAACAACCTTATAACCTCTTTTTTCAAAGAAAGGCTTCGCCGTAACAGACGCATGAGTAGTAATGTCTCCTTGAACAATTTGCTCTAGTCGATCGCAAATAGCAGTTGCAATACCTTTTCCCTGATAATCAGCATGTACAAACAGATGATCGAGATAGCCCGTTTTATCTATATCCCCAAAACCTATAATAATTCCATTTTCTACAGCAACTATGCTGTAATGTTCTTGAAGCAACTGATTCCATTTTTCTAAATCCACTTGTCCTGTAGCCCATACATCTAACTGTTCTTTTGTATAATCTTTCGCATTTATTGTGTGAACTGTATTATAAAACAACTCTGTAATTTCTTTGCAGTCGGATGTATGATATTCTCTGATAAACATTTTTTCTCCTCAAATTCAAAATTTTTCAACTCTATAAGCTGAAAGTTACAAATATCCTCTGTTTCCTGCTTCTTTAATCAATTTAGGTTGAATTAACGGGTATGTCCAATTATCAACCAACTCATCAACAAGAATGATTTTTTCTATTTCACTATTTATTTCTTCAAACGAAAATACATTCGCAATAAATAACATTCCAAATGTTTCATCATCAATATTTTCATTTATTCTTGTTTTTCCTTTGACAGAATATACACATATAGGTTTAATCTCAAAATCAACTGCTCCTGTTTCTTCTTGCAGTTCTCTTTTGGCAGTTTCCAAAATAGTTTCATTTGCTTCTCGGTGCCCTCCAGGAACTTCATAAGTATCTCGTTCTCTGTGTTTACAAAATACCCACTTGCCATTTGACCTTGAAATAATGACTGCAAACTTTAATAAATTATCATCAACGCTTTCGTGAAATTTTACTTCAACCATACTATATACCTCTATAAATTCTAACAGTCTCACATCACCGTTATTTTAATATAGCGGCGGGGAATGATCCCCGCTTTACAATCGCCCACGCATGGTTGCAGGTTACGCTATCTGTCCACCCTTGTAGCTTTATAGCCATGCACATACAGCAAGGGGGAAAGCTTCTAGTTTTTACCTCTACGCCTTATGACCACCGATCTGCTGGTTTCGGTCTTTGGCAGTCGCTCCTTCCTGCAGGTTCATACCTTTCAGAATAGCATTTTTACCGAATTTCTTTTTTATAGCCAGCATTGCCTGCTGCATTTTCTTTTCACGCTCCAAGGCGGCATTTTCTTCCTCTCGCTGTTTTTCCAATTCGTCATAATCGGTGAATAGATCCAGCTGTTCTATTTGCGGATCGTTTAATAGTGATTCTTCTGGCACAACATGGTTAGCTGCCATATTCAAACGCCGCACTAACAAGGATGGATTTACAATCCGATCATAAAGCTCCATCACCGCTTCTGTGATTAATTTTGCAGAGGAGGTCTGTCTCCCTATATTAGCCGTTCCATGAGAATGTTTCGGTATTTTCCGCCCATAGCTGTCAACTGTAATTGGCCCCCTATATGCTTTACTTCGTTTCGGATCTGTCAGATTTTCTATATCATATCCCACAGTAAGAACGATCTGGTCTGTGACCAGCCCCTTATCAACCAAATCCAGAGCAAGAAGATCAACCATTTCTCGAACAACCAATTTCGCCTTTTCCGCCTCATACGGACAATGTAATACTTGACCTGAACCAATACTGTTAGAGGCGGGCTTATACTGTTTCACCTCAGCAATGGTACATGGTTCCCATCCCCAGGCATGATCGATCAACAGTTCCGCATTTACGCCAAACAGCTTATAAAGTAAATCTTCGTTATGAAAATCTGTTGGTTTCCCTACGGAGCAACGCGCAATATCCCCCATAGTAAACAGTCCGTTTTCTTCCAGCTTCTTAGCATATCCGCGGCCAACTCTCCAAAAATCAGTAAGAGGACGGTGATCCCATAACTGCCTGCGATAAGACATCTCGTCTAATTCGGCAATACGCACACCATCTTTATCTGCAGGTATATGCTTAGCTACTATATCCATCGCAATTTTAGCCAGATACATATTGGTCCCTATCCCAGCTGTTGCCGTTATGCCGGTTGTCTGATACACATCATGAATAATCTTCATGGCAAACTCATGGGCTGTAAGACCAGCTGTTTCAAGATATGTTGTCAGATCAATAAATACCTCATCTATAGAATAGACATGAATATCCTCCGGAGCGATGTATTTCAGATAGATATTATAAATCCGTGTGCTATGTTCCATATAATGAGCCATTCTCGGCGGTGCAGCAATATAGTCCAGCCGTAACGATGGATCCTCCATAAGTTCCCTGGCATTATATGATGAGCCTGTGAAGCAATGGCCAGGAGCTTTCTGCAAACGGACAGAATTTGCCTGTTTTACTTTTTGAATCACTTCAAACAATCTGGCTCTTCCAGAAATTCCATAAGACTTTAGCGCCGGAGAAACCGCAAGGCAAATCGTTTTCTCTGTTCGAGATGTGTCTGCCACAACAAGATTTGTTGTGATCGGGTCAAGTCCCCGTTCAATACATTCTACAGAAGCATAAAAGGACTTGAGATCTAGGCAGAGATATATTCTATTTTTCATAATCACAAGCCCTCCTCATTCTTATCTTTTTGTGAACGCAAAACTGACAGATAACAGCTTCCTTATCGGTTCATCAACTCCTGAATGATGGAAAAAATGCTTTCTCACATTGCGCCTTCTGTATTATTTTATACACATATTTCAATTAAATCAATCGTCTCATATAAAAATACACTGGTAGTATTTCCTGTTGTTTCTGTTCAACTCCTTGGCCAAGAATCGGAAAATTACGATTACCGCTTATCGTATCAGGCTTACGCTGCCAAAGGAGACCTTATTTATTGACAGGATAAAACCGAATCCTGTGCAAACAAAGATAGTTTTGTCTGGAAAAGTCTGTGGAAAAACAGGATAAAATATTGCAAAACGAATTCGGATACGACCTTTATATCCATGAAACATGATCATATAAGAAATGCGCCAGAACAAAGGTAAAATCATCTTTTTCCAGCAGAAGAAACTGCTTAAAAACAAAGAAAGAAACAACAGCATTATCAAAGTATGCCAAAAATTCGGAAGAATTCCCCGACAAAAGAAGTCTTCCGGATTTTTCTATACATGGAACGAGGGTATCTCTCCATCATCTAATTTAATGACTTTGCGACACCCTCTTTTCATCTGTGGACTGCAGACCCTTTGGATCTTACAGCATTTATCTATCTGCTATCTTCAACCTGCCGCCTTTGGCAAAGAGAACGCCGCCTGCTTAACCGCAGTACTTATCCAGCGTCTTTCGCACTGCCCCAGGCCCTGCGATCATCTCCTGGAGGTAAGCGCACACAATATCAGCCAGTCCGGCCTCATAAAGATCCACTCCAAAAATATTCTTCATGCGAAGCACCGGAGCCACTGCATCCTCCACACGCTCCTGCTGTCCCAGCCTGATCTTCTCCGCATAGGGACAGAGGGTTTCCAGAAGGGGATCGCCGCTCAGCTCCATCTTTTCCCCTGCATCGTTTACGCCCATCAGATACCTGAGCCATGCAGCAAACACCAGAGGGATCATCTTCAGATCCTGCACATCCAGAGTCTCTGACTTTATGTACTCCTTGATGGTCTCACCGAAACGCACCGGGATCTTCTGAGAGGTATCGGTAGCGATCCTCTGGGGAGTATCCGGCATAAAGGGATTGGGAATACGCACATTGACCACGGTGTCCAAGAAGTCTCTGGGATCCAGGATCCCAGGATCTGTCACTACCGGAAGGCCTTCCTGATAACCAATGCGCTCCACCAGAGTCCGAAGGCTCGGATCCTGCATTTCCTGGAAGATCTTCTCAAAGCCCAGCAGGCAGCCAAACACTGCCAGAGTGGTGTGCAGCGGATTCAGACAGGTACACACCTTCATGCGCTCCACCTTTTCTACAGTAGCTCTGTCGGTGAAAATGATACCTCCCTTTTCCAGAGCGGGACGCCCGTTGGGAAACTCATCTGCGATCACCAGGTACTGGGACTCCTCAGCGTTCACATAGGGGGCAATGTAGGTGCCCTTAGCACTGATGATGGGAGCCAGTCCGTCAATATCATCCTTCTTCAGAAGCTCTTCCACCGTCTTGTCCGGCCGGGGACAGATCTTATCGATCATAGTCCAGGGGAAGGACACCTTGTTCTCATCCTGCACATACTCCAGGAAAGCCCTTTCTGCCAGACCGGCTTCCGCCCAGGCTTTTGCATAGGCCGTCACTGCCTCTTTCAGAATGGTTCCGTTGTGGGAGCAGTTATCCATGCTCACCATGGCCACAGGTCTGGCCCCTGCCAAAAATCTGGCATACAGCAGGGAGGCGATCTTGCCCATGTAGCTTACCGGAGCCTTGGGGCCTTTTGCAAAATCTTCCAAAACCTCCGCCTTCATGGTGCCGTCTCCGTTCTTTAAGGCATAGCCCTTCTCTGTGATAGTAAAGCTGGCCATCTGCAGAGAATCTTTTTCAAAAATCTCCTTCAGCCGCAGATGATCCGCCTCATACCCTGCATCCAAAGTCAGGGATTCTGCCACGCTGCCTACTACTGTCTTTTCAATGGTTCCGTTTGCCTTCAGGGTCACAAGAATGGAGTAATTATCTCTTGGACGGTTTAACCTTTCCACCGCCTCATGGCCGCTGACCGCCACCAGCCCCCGATCCAGGACTCCCTGATTTAAAAGCTCCTGAACCACATTGGCCTGAAAAGCCTTAAAAATGTTGCCTGCTCCAAAGTGTACCCAGCAGGGCTGCTCCTTTGTAGCTAAAATCATTTTCTCTCTGTCATATTCCGGTACCTGATATCCCTTTTCTGTCCAGGCAGCCCGATCCTTTAATCCCTGTTCATCCAGACGCATATCTATCTCCTTCCGCCTTCTGATGGTTTTTATCTCTGTACTCTTGCGCCTGCTCCGCCCATAATGGCTTCCACTTCCTTGCGGCTTGCCATGGTGGTATCCCCGGGAGTGGTCATAGCCAGTGCGCCGTGAGCCGCGCCGTAATTCACCGCCAGCTGTGCATCACCGGTGGTCATCAGGCCGTAGATCAATCCGGAAGCAAAGGAATCTCCTCCGCCTACCCGGTCCATGATCTCCAGTCCCTTGTAATCCTTTGCCTTGTAAACCTCTCCGTCCGCCCAGCAGATGGCGCTCCAGTCATTGACGGTAGCTGTCTTTACCTCTCTTAAGGTAGTAGCCACTGCCTTAAAGTTGGGATATGCCTTGGCTGCCTCATTGATCATCTTCTTGTATCCATCCAGATTCAGCTCCTTCAGGTTCTCATCATTGCCCTCGATCTCAAAGCCCAGACATGCGGTGAAATCTTCCTCATTTCCGATCATCACGTCTACATACTGCGCGATCTCTTTATTTACTTCCTGCGCCTTCTCCTTGCCGCCGATAGCGCTCCACATGGAGGGACGGTAATTCAGGTCATAAGATACTACTGTGCCGTACTTTTTAGCGGTCTTGATGGCTGCGATCACTGTCTCACAGGACTGTTCAGACAGAGCTGCATAGATACCGCCGGTATGAAGCCAGCGAACCCCCAGATCACCGAAAATGTAATCAAAATCAAAGTCCTCCGGTCTTGCCTTGGAAATGGCGGTGTTGGCTCTGTCAGAGCAGCCCACTGCGCCCCGGATACCGAAGCCTCTCTCTGTAAAGTTGATACCGTTTCTGCAGATCCGGCCGATACCGTCTGTCTTTACCCACTTGATCAGAGATGTATCCACGCCGCCCTGAAGGATAAAGTCCTCCATCAGCATCCCCACTTCATTGTCTGCAAAAGCGGTGATCACGCCGGTCTTTAATCCGAAGCATCTGCGCAGTCCTCTCACCACATTGTACTCTCCGCCGCCTTCCCATGCACGGAAAGAACGGGCTGTACGGATCCGTCCCTCACCGGGATCCAGACGCAGCATTACCTCTCCCAAAGATACGGCATCAAATTTGCATTCCTTTTCTGGCCTTAAATTCAAATTCATTTTCGTCTCCTCCATTCCTGTGTTTGCACAGTTTCAAAATCGCATTGTAAGCGGTTTCAAAATGTTTAATTTGAAACCGATGTAAGCATTTACAATAATTATACGTCTATCCCTTTAGAACGTCAAGTGTATTTTTTCTTGTTTCTCTCTGATTCTACCCTGTTTTTCCTATTTTCATCCATTTATTTTCATTTTCTTAAAATACTCGTTGCTATTTTTTCTGTTTCATTGTATAATTTTTTTAATTTCCAGCGTTAAATAAATGTAACCACTTACATTTTCGCAGTGAAAATCCCATAGAAAGGCTCTGGGAGATCCCATTATGAATATTTACGATATTTCCAAAAAAGCCGGTGTTTCCATTGCCACTGTATCCAGAGTGATGAACGGAAGCTCCAATGTAAGTGAAAAAACCCGCAAACGCATCCTGGCCATCATGGCAGAAAATGACTATACCCCCAACGCCTTCGCCAGAGGGCTTGGACTGAACACCATGAAGACTATCGGCTTTCTTTGCGCCGATTCCTCTGACCAGTTCTTCTTTCGGGCCGTATACTATCTGGAACGGGCACTAAGGGCCAACCATTACGACGCCATCCTCAGCTGTACCGGAATGGAGCTGGAGACCCGGGCAAAGTATCTGAAAATGCTTCTTGCCAAAAAAGTGGATGCAGTGATTCTGGTAGGTTCCAGCTTTATTGAAGAAACTTACGAAAAAAATCAATATATTTTTGATGCAGCAGAGGAGGTTCCGGTGATCATTTTAAATGGTTATCTGGATGCCCCCAATGTTTACTGTGTCTTCTGTGATGATAAGGAGATTGTAGAACAGGCAGCCTGTGCTTATCTGGAGCTTGGAATAAAAGATCTTCTCTTTCTCTACCGCGCCGATTCCTACAGCGGCGTGCGGAAACGGAAGGGGTTCCTGGCTGCTTATGAAAAATATGATCTTTCTCCGGATCCCGGACAGATCCAGGTCTTTAACGGCACCATCGAGGAAGTAAAGAACAAACTGCTTTCCTTGTCTCAGGAGGGACTGCCTTTCCGCACCGTGATCTGCGGAGATGATGAACTGGCCGTGGGAGCCTTAAAATATGCCAAAGCCAGAAATCTTGCAGTTCCTTCGGACTTCAATGTACTGGGATACAACAATTCCCAGCTGGGGCTCTGCTGTGAACCGGAACTCAGCACGATTGACAACCGGCTGGAGTTCTGCTGCAGCCATGCAGTGAACACCTTAATGAGTGTCCTGGACGGAACCTCCCCCCCGGGAAAAACCATGTTTTCCGCCCGGATCCTGCAAAGAGGCACCACCAATGTTTTTTAACATTTTTCTATATCACTATTTTACACAGGAGGAATTATCATGAAACCATTTATGGACAAAGACTTTCTGCTTTCCACTGAAACTGCAAAGCATCTTTACCACAGCTATGCCGAGACGACTCCCATTTTAGACTACCACTGCCACATTAATCCCCAGGAGATCGCTGAGGACAAACGGTTCCAGAACATTACCCAGGTGTGGCTGGGAGGCGACCATTACAAATGGCGTCAGATGCGTTCCAACGGTGTGGAGGAATACTACATTACCGGAGATGCCCCGGATCGGGAAAAATTCCAGAAATGGGCGGAAACTCTGGAAAAACTGATCGGCAATCCTCTCTACCACTGGTCCCATCTTGAGCTTCAGCGTTATTTCGGCTACACCGGCCATCTGTGCAAAGAGACCGCTCAGGAGGTGTGGGATCTTTGCAACGAAAAGCTGGCGCAGCCGGATATGAGTGCCAGAGGCCTGATCAAGCGCTCCAACGTAACGCTGATCTGCACCACCGATGATCCTGTACACTCTGGAATGGCACGAAAAGATCAAAGAAGATCCCACCTTTGACGTTCAGGTGCTTCCCGCCTGGCGTCCCGATAAGGCAGTTGCCATTGAAAAGCCTGGTTTTGGAGATTATATCCGCCAGCTCTCCGCTGCAGCAGTGCTGCCTATTACCACGTTCCAGGAGCTGACTCTTGCCCTGTCTGACCGCATGGAGTACTTTCATGCCAAAGGCTGCAGCGTGTCTGATCACGGTCTGGACTATGTGATGTATGTGCCTGCCTCCCAAGAAGAGATTGAGACGATTTTCGCAAAGCGGCTCTCCGGCGCTTCCCTCACAGAGGAAGAAACTTTAAAATACAAGACTGCTCTTCTGCTGTTTTTAGGCAGACAGTACCACAAGCTGGGCTGGGTAATGCAGATCCACTACAGTGTCCGCAGAGATAACAATCAGCTTCTGTTTAACAGGGTAGGGGCAGATACCGGTTTTGATTCTATCAGTAACTACGCTCCCGCCAACCAGCTGGCAGAATTTTTAAACGCCCTGGCTGTCACCGATGAGCTGCCAAAGACCATCCTCTACTCCCTGAATCCCAATGATAATGCCATGATCGATGTGCTCATGGGCTGCTTCCAGGATTCCTCCGCTGCAGGTAAGATCCAGCATGGCTCTGCCTGGTGGTTTAATGACCACAAAACCGGCATGATCGAGCAGATGACCTCCCTGGCCAACTTAGGGATCTTGAGCAACTTTATTGGTATGCTGACAGACTCCAGAAGCTTCTTATCCTACACCCGCCACGAATACTTCCGCCGGATCCTCTGTGAGCTCATCGGAGGCTGGGTAGAGAACGGAGAATATCCCAATGACCAGAAAGCTCTTGAACGCATCATCAAAGGGATCAGCTATGAAAATGCAGTCCGTTATTTTGGCTTTGATCTGAAGATTTGATCTGACAGCTGAAAATGTAATGAAATAAAAGAGAGTTCCCATATCTTCTCTGTTTCCTGTATCCTAAGATCAGAAACAAAGATTTATGGAAACTCTCTTTTCTTTTATTCCTGCAGCAGTGCTGCCGGATAACAGGGCGGTAACATGCGCAGAAATCCTGCATCCATATACCGATGACCGCACACTTCCCGCCATAGGACTGCTGAATTTTCAGCGCCCCACTCCGTCAGCACCGGCTATTCTGCTTTAAAATACGTCTCACTGTATGCACTTCGGATGGCAGCCTCGTCAATCTTATATCTGCTTAGGTGCTTCTCCATAAGCTGCCGCGCCTCCTGTCCGTTGCGGGCCTTCAGGGCATCCAGGATCGCCTTATGATCCTGCACGATCTTTAAATCCTTTACTGCCCACAGAGCCATATTCCGCACCCGGTCAAAATGAATCGTAAGACTCTGCATCAGAGCATACACCCGGTTCTTTCGGGCGATTTCAAACAGGGATCTGTGAAATTCATTGTCCAGCTCCATGAGCCTGGCAGTCTCAGCCTTCTCCAGATAAAACTCCTGAAGCCGAAGATTTTCCTCCAGCTTCAAAAGCTCCTCCGGCGCTGCGTTCTCGCAGACCTGCTGCACCACTGCCTCCTCCAGAACACTGCGCATAAAACGCGCCTCCTCCACCAGCTCATAATCAATGCGGGCAATGGCACTGCCCCGCTGGGGATAGATCTCAATGATCCCTCCCTCTGACAGCTCAATCAGCGCCTCCCGCACCGGAGTTCTGGAAAGTCCCATTTTTTCTGCCAGATCCTTCTCACTCACCATGCTTCCCGGCTCCAGTTCCAGGGATATGATCTGCTTTTTTAAAATGCGAAGCGCATATTCCCGGCCGGTTTCCCTCTTTTGTCCCATGGTTATCTGCTCATTTTGCAGATTGCTTCCCAAAGTCCGTTGATGTAGGTAGCACCCAGAGCCCGGTCATACAGGCCGTATCCCGGTCTTCCTACCTCATCCCAGATCATTCTGCCGTGATCCGGACGGATATAAGTATCCGGACAGGTGTCATACACAGCCTTCATGATCTCAAACAGATCCAGATCACCATCACTGGACAAGTGAGCTGCCTCTCTGAATTTGTGATAGCCAAGATACTTTACATTTCTCACATGAAGACAGCCAATGCGTCCCATCTCACCGAAATGGCGGATGATGGCCGGAATATCATTGTCCGGATTGGATCCCAGAGAACCTGTGCAAAGACAAATGGCATTGCTGGGTGAGTCATGAAGGGCTACGATCTTATCATAATCCTCCTGGCTGTGAGCGATTCTGGGAAGTCCGAAAATAGGCCAGCCCGGATCATCGGGATGACAGGCCATCACAACACCGCACTCCTCACAGGTGGGGATGATCCCGTCCAGGAAATATTTGTAATTTGCCCGCAGATCATCCGGGGTAATGCTCTCATACCGCTTCATGGTCGTCTCCAGCTCAGCCAGACGCTCCGGCTCCCATCCGGGCAGAGAGAATCCATTGCAGTCCTCCACCGTCTTGCGCACAAGATCCATGGGAGTCATCTCCCCCAGCTCCTTCTCATCGAAGTACAGGCTGTTGGAGCCATCCTCCGGAATCAGCCTTGCCAGATCCGTTCTCAGCCAATCGAACACAGGCATAAAGTTATACACGATCACCTTCACCCCGTATTTTGCCAGATTGCGGATCGTAATACAGTAATTTTCAATATATTTGTCTCTGGTGGGGAGACCCATCTTAATATCCTCATGGACATTCACGCTCTCGATCACCTCACACTCCAGACCGGACGCATGAACATGATCCATATATGCCTTTACCTCTTCTTCTGTCCAGATCTCACCAGCAGCCTTCTCGTCCAAAAGCCCCATAAGGCCGGACATCCCAGGGATCTGTTTGATCTGCTTCAGGGTGATATTGTCTCTCCCCTCACCATACCAGCGAAACGTCATTTTCATAAATCCAATTCCCTCCTTTGTAAGTATTTCTATGTAATGAGCATTCAGCTGTCTTTATAGTACCATAATCTTTTCCCTCTGTCCACGATTGTCTACTAGTATACCAGTAAAAAAACAACACTATAATTTTGTTATTTTTTACAAAAACAGAAAGGTGCTTCTCTGCGCCCGTAAGTCCCTAAGGCTCCAAACGCTTCTCTGGAAACGAAAGGACAAACTCCTCTAAAAATTCCAGTGCATCCAGCAGAACCCCTTCTTCAATATCAAATCGGGGATTATGCACCGGATAGGCCGTCTCCCCTTCTTTTCCTGCCAGAAATACTGCCCGCAGTCCCGGTACCTGCTCCATATAAAAAGCTCCATTATCTCCTGCCAAAAAAGGATGTTCCCCCAGGAAAAACCTTTCTCCAAAAAGTTTCCTGCCAATGCAAGCTCCCTGTTCTACCAAAACAGGATCATTCACAATAGAGGGGATCTTCTTTATAATTTGAAGCGTTATCCGGGCTCCGGTCTCCTGTTGGATCTTCTGAATCCTTCTGTTCAGCTCCAAATAGAGCTTTTCAAAGTCTTCATCCGTAAATGTGCGCAAAGATCCGGTAAGCTCTGCCTTCTCCGCAAGAATATTTCCTCCCTGTCCGGCCTGCAGAAGCCCAAATCCCAAAACAAAGGGCCTCTGCGTTACACAGGTTTCATTCATCTTCTGGAGCTCAATGACGATCCTGGCTGCTGCATACATAGCATCAATGCCCTCACTGCGCTGGCTCCAGTGACTCGCCTTCCCTTTTACCTCAATAGAAAGCCCGCAGATCTGAGCAGTGGAAACGCTTCTTTGGATCTCCATGGACCGGGATTCCTGGTTTCCGAAATGAAACACCAGAATCCCATCCGGCTTAGGATCTTCCAGAGCACCGTTTGCCATCATGTATCTGGCCCCTTCCCCGGTCTCCTCCGCCGGCTCAAAAAGGAAACGGACGTTGCAGTTCAGCCTCTGCTTTTCCCCGGACAGTATCCCGGCCAGGAACAGCACCACCGCTGCAATCGCATCATGGCCGCAGGCATGCATCTTTCCCGGATGGCAGGATGTCCATGCCAAGCCTGTCTGCTCCTCTATCGGCAGTGCGTCTATTTCTGCCCGGACAGCCAAAGTCGGCAGCTTATCATCCACCCGCAGATCTCCGATCACTCCTGTTTTCCCCAGAATACGATTGGGGATCCCTGCGCCGCTTAAATATTCACTGATAAAACGGCTGGTTTCATATTCCTGCATAGACAGCTCCGGATGCTGATGAAACCAGCGTCTCAGTCGGATCAGTTCTTTCCTATCCTCACTTTTATCCCTGTAAACCATGCCCTCTCCTTCTCCCTTTCTGACTTCTGAAAATGCCGGCTCTGATCCGGCAGATCCGTTTTCTTTAATTCTGCCGATTGATCAGCTGCTCCTTCACCAGCGGATAGGAAAACAGCTCCCCGCCCTCCAGATCGCAGCCATGAAGATCCACTGCACAGATACACTGGTTTTCATAGGTCGTATAATAATAAATCCCCCGATCCGTATTGATGCAGGAGGTATATCCTGTAATCTCATATTTTCCATCCGCCAGCCGGACACAGCCCCGCTGCTGCTCCACTGCTCCCAAAATATGGAAAAACTGGCTGATGCTCTCATTTTCACTTTCCCCGGACACAGAATTCAGTTTCACAAAAGCAGCCCGGACAAATCTGGATGCAGATGAGAGATCTCCCGGAAGGCCCATGGCCCCCATGCCCTTGCAGTAAGGCACAAGTTCCACCCCTCCGAACCGGTTCTCCGGCTCCTGACAGGTAAGGTTAAGATACTCTCCAAGATGGATCATGTGATAATCAAAACAGGGATTGTTGGTAAGCACCCCCACAGGATTTTCATAGATCTTCAGCCCCTCCCGAACACACTCTACCGTAATGGCTTTTTCCCGGTCTGCGATGATCCAATGCAGGGGGGAAAGGGGCATCTGCTCACTGAAATTAATCTTCCACAGATTGATCCTTGCAAGGCATTCCTCCGCCTCCTCCAGATTTCTGCACTGCCCGAGGATCCAGGGGATGAATTCAAAGGGAGTAATGTTGTCCTTTTGGGGAGCCTCCGGGAAATACCAGGCATTACCCGGAAAATTCAGACCAGCCATCGCCAGGCCCCATTCATTTGCCGCTTCGTAATAAAGAGGATAGTCTTCCGCCACCGTAGCCATCCCAATGAGCGCTGCATGTGTTTTTAAAATCTTCCCGTTTCGAAAACGGAAGGGAAAATTTCGCGGTGTTACGGTAACTGTCTCCTGGTAAGAATATTCCAGATCCAGTGTCCGTCCAAAATAGTGATCTTTTGTTTTATAAGTAACTGCTGTACACATCTTCTTCTCCTTTTACACACTGACCCTTCACCGGTATTCCGAACAGCCCTGTACCGGTATCCTGCCGCCAGCATTGCTCTTCCTATTGGCATCTATATTCGCATCAATATTGGTATTTATATCACGCTTCCTGTTCGTATTGTGTTTCCGCTTCTGTTACTATTGTATTGTAGCACGAAACCGCTCTTTGCCATAGGGTGAAACTCTAAAAATTATCTTTGTATAAAATGACGAAAAAATATATGCAATATTGCCAATAGACTTTCCCTGTGCCGGATGTTACAGTTATATTGATTTATATATCAATGCTGATTATTTTATGTATATGCTGAGGATTGGCTCGGTGTTTCTACCAACTACCGTAAAGAGTTGACTACATAGCCTTGTGTTGTCGCTCTTTTTTTATTTGATAAAAATTCCTATCAAATAAAAAACTCTCCGTGCAGGACCCCACTGCGGCGCAGCGGGATGCTGCCGCAAATGGAACCCGATCCCAGGCGGAGGATCCTGTGCTGCAGGATTTTTTGTCCTTGCCGAATTGATCGAGAAAAGAGTTCACAAAACAGGCCTATAATTAGCGGAACACCTTTCAAGAGAGGCGGTGCCATTTATGAGAAACAAACAATCCATATCAATTTTAAAAGGCAATATCCTGTACAGCAAATCACCGGATCATCTGGAAATCCATGAGAACAGCTATCTCATCTATCAGGGAAATACCATTCATGGAGTATTCCCTCAGATCCCGGAGCCTTATGCTCAGATCCCGGTGACAAATTATGGGGATCGCATCATCATTCCCGGCTGCACGGATCTTCATGTCCATGCCCCCCAATACGCTTTCCGTGGTCTTGGAATGGATATGGAACTTCTGGACTGGCTGGAGACAAACACCTTTCCGGAAGAAGCCAAATATCAGGATCTTTCCTATGCCCGGACTGCATATACCATCTTCACGGAGCAGCTTCGCAAAAGCCCCACAACAAGAGCCTGTATCTTTGCCACTGTTCACAAAAGCTCTACTCTGCTTCTGATGGATCTTCTGGAACGGTCCGGTCTTCATACCATGGTGGGAAAAGTAAACATGGATCGGAACTGTCCTGATTATTTAAGAGAAAACACCCAAAATTCCTGCAGCGAAACTGCCGCATGGATCAGGGAGGTCCTGGAAAAGCAGTACAAAAGAACCCAGGCAATTCTCACTCCCAGATTCATTCCCAGCTGCAGCGATGCGTTGATGGAAGGCATAAAAGCGCTTCAGGTTCAATATCATCTTCCGGTTCAGTCCCATCTATCGGAAAATTACAGGGAGATCTCATGGGTAAAAGAGCTGTGTCCTGATTCTGAATTTTACGGGGATGCCTACGATCATTTCGGCTTATTTGGCGGTGACTGTCAAACTGTGATGGCTCACTGCGTCCATTCCGGAAAAGAAGAACTCCGCCGAATGAAAGCAAACGGCGTGTTTATAGCCCACTGTCCGGAATCCAATATAAATTTATCCTCCGGGGTAGCTCCCGTCCGAACTTATCTTGATGAGGGTCTTTCCCTGGGACTGGGCAGCGATGTTGCAGGCGGCACTACAGAAAATCTCTTTGCAGCTATGGCCCATGCCATTCAGGCCTCCAAGCTCCGCTGGAGATTAAAGGATGACTCGCTGATGCCTCTGACCCTGCCGGAAGTCTTCTATCTCGCCACCAAGGGCGGAGGTGCTTTCTTCGGCAAGACAGGAAGCTTTGAGCCGGGCTATGAGATGGATGCCCTTGTCTTAGATGACAGCCGGTTAAAGCATCCTCAAAAGCTCACCCTGCAGCAACGGCTGGAACGGATGATCTATATCTCTGATGACCGGGAGATTTATGCCAAATATGTGGCAGGAGAACAGCTGTTTTAATTTCCTCTCCTTTTTCAGATACAGCTTTCTCTACAGGAGGAGCCTGGCGCGTATCCCTGCGATCAGCTCCTCCTGATCTCTGTTTTCTTCCGTAATCTCCACCACCTGCACCTTGGGATGACCAGCCACCTCCGGCCAGGATCCTTCTCCCGGAGCCTGCAGCACCCCTAATATGGGAATATCCCCTTCCAAAAACTGTAACACCGCTTTGCGGAACAGCACTGCCGAAGCTTCATGAGGTCCCAGTTCGTCCATCAAGATCACAGAGCATCCCCATGTCCGGCTCAGAGCCTGCGTCCCCAGACGGTCAAATCGTTCCCGTGTATCCGCCTGAGGTTTTCCGCACACAAACAGAAGATTCTTTTCATCCAGGATCGGCGGATCTCCCGGGCAAAACAAATGTACGGAATATGCTTCTTTTAAAAATTCTCTGGTTCTTACAGTAAAAAATCCTCCGATCCGTCCCTGATATCCCTGAAGAATCTTTTTTAGTACCGTAGATTTCCCGATATGCTTTTTTCCGGTCAGAAAAACATGTTCTGCCATATTCCTCCTCCTCTGCCCAAAGGCATTGCTCCCTCAACACGTTTTCGGATCTTAGTGAGCGAGCCCTCTTTTGAACCGTCCTCCCGGGCATTTTATATCAGCGGAAAGTAATTTCCTGATCATATAACCAAAATCAGCCGTACTCCGGACGTGCGGTACGTTTTCTCACATCCCACAGGATCCTGCCATAGGAGGCATCTGTAACCTCCAAGACAACCCCCTCCTCATTCTGATGCTCCAGGAGCCAGCCTCGTATCTTCTCTGCATTGCTCATTGTAAGCTCCTGTCCGGGAAGTATCTGCTCCATGAGATGCTCTGCATAAGCTTCATCCGGTCTGACCCAGACCTCCCGGTGTCGTTGGGTATAACTGGTTTCCGGATCATACCCTAAGAGAAACAGCGCATTAAACAGGGCATAAAACCAGCTGCCATCCCATTGGGGGGAAACACTGCTTCCAAACACCTCCCGCATGATCTGTTCCTGCAAAAAATTTCTCCGGCTCAAATGAGTAATAGTACAGCACCAGCCTCTGCTCATCCTCATAGCTTTCACCAGACTCTCCGCGCTGGAAACCGCCGGGGTCAGGGAAGAAAAAACCAGGTCAAAAGCTTCCACCCAGCCTTCCTTTTCCAGATCCAGCGTTTGAAAGCTGCGCACATAGAGAGCCGCATTCTCCACTCCTTCTTTTTGAAGGTACTCTCTGCCATGAAGGATCATTTTTTCAGAAATGTCCAGTCCCACTACCCGATCCACCCGTTTGGCAAATACCGCGGCAAATCTCCCCGGTCCGCACCCGATATCCGCCACCGCATGATTGCTTTGCAGAAGTCCCTTCTGTTCCAGATATGTAACTGCGCTCTCTACCCGCTCTTCTCCTTTTCCTCCCCCGCTTTTCTCTTTCTCCCATCTTTCGGCTCTCCTATCCCAATGCTCGGCCGAATCACCGAACCGATCCTTTGCTCCAGCCTCCAGGAGAGAAATAAAATATTCCAGCTTATTCCGGTTTGCGATTTTTTCCCTGTCCGGGAAGAGAAACTTTCCACTCATACTGTCAGACCTTTCCTTCTTTTCCACACCTTTCTTCCTCTGTCAACCGTTCAGAGCAGATGGCCTTTCTACCGGCAGGCAGATCGTTCGCTCAGCGCCGTATCGATCCCTGGCAGTGATCACATCCATCTCAATGCCGTAAACCATTTCCAGCGACCGGGGAGTGATCACCTTCCCGGGAGAGCCAAAACCTGCCACCTTCCCCTCCTTCATCAAAAGCACCTTGCTTCCAATAGCGAATGGATGTTCCGGGCTGTGGGTGGAGATCACAATGCAGTAGCCTTTCTCTGCCAAATCCCGAATCACCTTCATCAAAAGCTGATGATTGGCATAATCCAGATTGGCCGCCGGTTCATCCATAACAAAGACCTTTGCAGACTGGCAGATCGCCCGGGCGATCAAGATCAGCTGACGCTGTCCCCCGCTTAAGGCCGTATACTTTTTATTGGCAAGGTGAAGTGCATTCACCTTTTCCAGCGCTTCAAATGCAGCCTCCCGATCCACCGCCTTGGGCAGCTCAAAGGAGGAAAAATGAGAAGCCCTGCCCATAAGCACTACCTCCAGCACAGTATAGGAAAAGACCGGAGCATGATACTGAGGAATATAGGCTATAAGATTTGCCAGCTCCCTGGGTGAAAGTTTTCCGGTATCCCGTCCATCGATTTGGATTTTTCCTCCGGAAAGAGGCAGGGAACCCAGCATCAGCCGAAACAGAGTGGTCTTTCCGCATCCATTCGGCCCCACAAGACAGAGAATCTCTCCCGCGCAGGCGCTGCAGCTTACACCCTTTACCACATCGCCGCTTCCGTAGCCTCCCCTTACATCCTCCAGTTCTAACAGCATGGCTTTCTCAGCGCTCCTTTCTTCTGATAATAAGATAGATAAAAAACGGCGCTCCCATTACACTGGTCACAACCCCTAACGGCAGCTCCATAGATAATACAGACCGGGCAATATCATCCATCAGCAGCAGATACCCTGCGCCCATCATGGCGCTGGCCGGAATCAGCCTACCATAGTCTGCTCCCACAAGAGATCTGGCCAAATGGGGGATCATCAGTCCTACCCATCCGATTATCCCCCCAAGGCAGACAGACGCTGCACTCAGCAGGGTAGAAGCAGCTATGAAGAGCAGACGATAGCGCCGGATGGGGATCCCCAGGCTTTTTGCCTCCTCCTCATCCAGGGTCAGGAGGTTGATCTGCCAGCGAAATACAAACACAGCAAGCAGACCAAGCACCATAGGAACCGCACTCCAGAGAAAAGAAGCCGTATCAGTCTTGGTAAGGCTTCCCATCAGCCAGAATGTGATCTGCTGGAGCACATCATTAGGATCTGCCACATACTTTATCATAGTTACCCCTGCATTGCACAGGGCCATGATCATAGATCCTGTAAGCACAAGGCTTAACGTGCGGGAATGAGCTGATTTGCGGCTGATCACATAGGAAGCTGTCACAGCAGCGATCCCTCCTGCAAAAGCAGAGATCTGCACCACCCAGTCTGAAGCACCATTTAAAATGGCAAAAGCGGCTCCAAGGCTGGCGCCGGAGGAAACTCCCAAAATATCCGGTGAAACCAGGGGATTGCGGAACATTCCCTGATAAGCGGAGCCTGCCACAGACAGGGAAGCGCCGATAAAAACAGCGGACAAGATCCTGGGCAGACGGATGTTCCAGAAAATCGTGACCGCCTGGGGTTCGATCTCTCCTTTATAACCAAATCTCCACAAAAATCCCCTCCATACCTGGGACGGTGACAGCGGATAATATCCGATCCAGAAAGAAAACAGCACAATGGCTGCCAGAACAGCCAGCATCCCCAGCATCATAAATCGATACCGCCTGCGGTGCACCCTATCCTCCTGAATTTCCATGCTGCTTCTTCCCACTGTTTTCTCCCTCCTTATTCTTCCTTGACAAACCGGTCTGTCAATGCTATGCTTTTCTTATCGATATATTTTTAAAAACGATTCGCTTTCAAAAGTATATCATAGCGTGTCTGCTCTGTCAATGAAAGAAGAACGGTAAAAGTCAGGGCTCATGGCGGATTGTAAGAACAAACAGAATCACTGGCGCCAAAATTTTCTGAAATCCGCATCCCTAAACTTCAGGGCAGATCATACATCAATCTAGGAGAATACCACTATGAAAACAAAAAAAATTTTTCTCACTCTGCTGTTAAGCACATCAATGCTGCTTCAGCTTCCGGCTGCCGCCGCGCTGGCAGAAGACTCTTCTGAAACTTCTGTCTCCACGGAAGCTCCCCTTCAGGATGACAGCACCGAAGCATTTCGGGAAATCACCGACATGGCCGGCCGTACAGTAACCGTCCCCACGGAAATCCAGTCTGTTTTTTCCACTGGTCCTGCCACTGCAATATTCCTGTACATGGTAGCTCCGGATAAGCTCCTGGGATGGAACTATGAACTGAATGATCTGGAAAAAGCCTATATCCCTGAAAAATATCACACGCTCCCCAATTTTGGAATGGGAGATGCCGTAAACTATGAAGCAGTCATTGCTGCAGAGCCCACAATTGCAGTAAACTGCGGAACCATCAACGATGCCCTTATCTCTGACTGCGACAGTCTCTCCGAAAGTCTGGGGATCCCGGTGGTGGCAGTAGACGGAGATCTGGCAAATTCTCCGGAAGCATTCCGCTTCCTGGGCCAGCTCCTTGGGGTGGAAGATCAGGGAGAAGCACTGGCTGCCTATGCGGAAAAGACTTTCCAGGATGCCGCTGCCCTCTCAGAGATCCCAGAGGAAGATCGGATCCGTGTTTATTTCGGAAACGGAGAAGATTCCCTTGAGACAGCTCCAAAAGGTTCCTCCCATGCTCAGCTTCTGGAAGAAGTTCATGCTGTCAATGTGGCTGACCTGGAGCTTGGAGACGGTTCCAGAGTGCAGATCTCTCAGGAACAGCTCCTGGCCTGGGATCCTGACCTCATTGTGGTCAACGGAGAACCCAAAGCAGATGTCAGCGGCAATCAAGCTGCCCAGCAGATCCTTGAAGCTCCCGTGTATGCATCCCTGAAAGCGGTTCAGGATGGGAAGGTATATGGTACTCCCAATGCCCCCTTCAGCTGGGTCGATCGCCCCAACGGTCCCAACCGCCTTATCGGTATGCGCTGGTTTTCTGCTCTGATCTATCCAGATTATGTGCAGTGCGATATAGAAACGGAAATCCGGGAATTTTTCCAGTTATTCTATCACCTTGATCTGACTGAGGAACAGTACGAAAATCTTCTTGCCGGAACAGTTTCCATGTAAGATTTAAATTATTGTTCAGAGAGGACTATCTTATTATGACTGCTGCCTTAATTATCGCCGCCGGAAAAACTGACCACAAAGATACCTTTTCTCCGGAAAAACAATACGGCCGGATTTCTTCCCTTGAGCGGATGGTACTGCTCTTCCAGCTCTCCGGCATCCAGCGGATCGCTGTGGTTGGAGATGAAAAGGAACTTCCTCAAAAGCTGGTCTCTTCTATGAATCTTGTTTTTTTTCAAATTCCGGAAAAGGGAGAGATGCTGGACGGTATCAAGCTGGGGCTGGATTATCTTCAGGATAAATGCCAAAAGGTTTTCATTTCCCCTGTGGATGTCCCCCTGGTTTCAAAAGAAACTGTAGAAAAGCTGATGAAAGAAGAACAGGAGGTATGCATCCCTTCCTACTGCGGGCACTGCGGCCATCCCATCCTGCTGCAGGCCTCCTGTTTTGCAAAAATTCTTTCCTACCACGGCGCCGACGGACTGAAAGGAGCTATCCGCGCTGCCGGACTGCGGCGGACTTTTGTGGATACTTCTGACCCCGGGATCCTTCCGGAAGGCGCTTTGGGCATCCCTTATGAAACGCTTCTGGCTGATCATGATGTCTTGAAGTTAAGAGCTTCCTTCCGTCTTCGAATCAGCAGGGAAAAAGTATTTTACGGTCCCGGCGCCCACCATCTGCTGCAGCTCATAGAAGAATTCGGCTCTTTATCCAATGCCTGTCAGCATATGGGGATGTCCTACTCCAAGGGACGAAAAATCATTGCTGCCATGGAGGAGGAACTGGGTGCCCCTGTACTCCAGACAAAACAGGGCGGGAGAGACGGAGGCTACTCCCATCTGACAGAAGAAGCCAAACGTATGATGAACTGCTACAGTGCCTTTCAGGCAGAGGCAGACGATGCCCTCCAGGAACTTTTCCGGAAACATTTTTCTGAGATTATCCGACCGTAACCTGTTCAGATCTGTCCAAACCGGACAGCTCTGCCTGAGCAGATGGAAAATATCTTTATTTTTAAGGGGAAATTATGAACACTATATTTGAAGAAGTTCGATCAGAACTAAAAAAATCCCATGATCTTGTTTTGATAAGCATCATTTCCCAGAGCGGCTCTTCCCCCCGGGGAATTGGAGCTATGATGCTGGCCGGCAGCCAGGGACGGATCCTTGGCACAGTCGGCGGAGGGGCTGTGGAAAAAAACTGCGAACAGTACGCCCTGCAGCTTCTGGAAGAAAGGCGTTCCCTGGCCAAGGCCTTCACCTTGACTTCCGGAGGAAATGAGGACATTGGCATGGTATGCGGGGGAAATGTGGAAATCTGGTTTCAGTACATAGACGCCTCCCTTCCTTATTGGAAAACTTTTACCGAAAAACTCCTTCAGCTGCTGGAGGATCAGCAGGAGGCCTGGCTGGTATTTAATCTGGATGGGGGGCTTCCGGCTCTGTTAAGCAGAGATGGACGGCTTCTCTCCGGAACCATCGCCGATGGTACAGCCTCCCTTCTTTCCTATGAATATCGAAAAACAGAGCGCAGCTTTTATCTGCCTCTTCCTGTGTGCGAACGAGCAGTCATATTCGGAGGCGGTCACTGCGCCCAGGCTCTGGCTCCTATCCTGAAAACAGTAGGCTTCCGGGTCACTGTTATGGATAACCGCCCAGAACTTGCCACACCCGACCTCTTTCCGGATGCCCGGCAGATCCTATGCGGAAATTTTAAAAAAATCTCCGATTTTCTTACCCTTTCCCGGAAAGATTATGTGGTCGTTATGACGAACGGACACAGCTATGACTTAGAAGTCCTGCTTCAGGTTCTCCAGGATCCGCCGGCCTATGTGGGAGCCATCGGTTCCAAGAATAAGGTGGCCTTTATCAATCGAAAATTAAAAGAAGCCGGACTGCCTGAAGAAATCATCCAAAAAGTTCATTCTCCCATTGGAACCCCCATCAAGGCAGTGACTCCTGAAGAAATTGCCATCAGCATTGCCGGGGAGATGATCTATGAGCGGGCGCTTCTTCGGGAAAAACACAGTCATACCCCCCACAAATGCCCCATGCACGAATAGGAGACGGAATTTTAAAACAGAGGCGCTTCTGCTCCCTGCTCCACTGCTTCGAAGCCTGAGCGCCGTTTCCAAAATCCGAACACATTTCCAAGAATAAAGGGGGACAACGGACCGCATCTGCAGCAGAATTCCACTGCGCCACAGTGAGATCCTGCACGGAGTACTTTTTTATTTGACAGGAACTTCCTGTCAAATAAAAAAGAAGCCTGTGGCAGGTGGTTTTGACAACATCATTCCCCTCAGCCACAGAGCTTCTTTTTCTTATCTTTGTTCTTCCTGTTCTTTCATAACCTTTTCCACCGCATTTACAATATTATGATATCCAGTGCAGCGGCACAGATTCCCGGACATCTGTTTTTTTATGGTCTCCCTTGTGAGCACTTCTCCCCGTTCCAGCAGCACGGTAGCTGACATCACAAAACCGGGGGTACAGAATCCACACTGGATCGCTCCTTCTTCAATAAAAGCCTCCTGGATCCTTGTGATCTCTCCGTTTTTCTCCAGCCCTTCCAGCGTACGGATATTTTTCCCTTCTGCCCAGACGGCAAGATAAATACAGGAATCCACCGTTTCTCCATCAATGATCACTGTGCAGGCTCCGCACTCTCCCACTTCACAGCCTTTTTTTACCGAGGTCAGTCCCAGACGGTTCCGCAGCATATCAAGAAGGGATTCCCTGGGATCCACATACTCTGCCACTTCCTTCCCGTTCACCACGCATTTTACCAAAACCTTATCCTTTATCATTTTCTGTCACCTCCCGCCAGCTCAATAGTACGCTTCAATGCCCTTCCGGCAATCTCTCCGCCGATCTGCAGGCGGAATTCCCTGGAAGCTCTCCAGGAATCCCGAGGACTGATTTCCTGGCGGATGTTCTCTTCCAATGTCCTGTAAAGCTCCTCTCCAATGGTCATTCCCCTGACTGCCTCCTCCGTTTTCACACAGCGGAAGGGAACCGGAGCTGCCACACCGAAGGTGATGCGCACATCCTCCAGGACATTCTGCTGCAAATCGACCCTGCTCACCACAGAACAGCTCAAGGTGGCAATGTCCATGGCTTTTCGCATAGAGTACTTAATATAATGACCATAATATCCCTGATATTCTTTGGCCGGGATGATCACATGAGTCAGAATCTCTCCCCGCTTCAAATCCACTCGGCCCGGTCCAAGATAAAATTCTCTTACCGGAACAAGGCGGACACCTTCCCCGTCTTCAATGCGGAGGACAGCATTCAGAGAGAATACTGTAGGAGCGCTGTCTGCGCTGACTGCACCATTACAGATATTTCCTCCTATAGTTCCAATGTTTCGTATCTGAGGTCCTCCTACCTGATCTACAGCTTCCCCCAGCACGGGAATATGTTCCTGGATAACGGGATCATTGGTGATGTGAGAGAAGGAGGTTCCTGCTCCAATATAAATATCCCCATTTTCCTTTTTTACAATCCCCTGAAGCTCCTTGATATCCCGGATACACACCAGGGAAGTCCCAGCCATTTTTCCCTCCCGGATCTTGATCAGCACGTCACTGCCCCCGGAGATCACTCTGGTATCCGGATGCTCCTTTAAAAGAGCAGACGCTTCCTTTACCGTTTTTGCGTTATAATAATTTTCAATATCATACATGACACAGTTCCCCCTTTCAGATCAGTCCGGCCTTTTTAAATCCCTCAATCAGCCTTTGCGGAGTAAGGGGATTCTCGTTAAACGCCACGCCGGTTGCATGAAGGACTGCATTTCGAATAGCAGGCGCTCCCGGTATTGCAGGAGGTTCACCCAATGCCTTGTTTCCATAAGGCCCGATGGGATCCTCCAATTCCACAAAATCTGCCTTAATGTCCGGTGTATCCAAAACCGTCATCAGCTTATAATCCAGAAGATTGCCGTTTAAAAGCCTTCCTGTCTTTTCATCCAGCACAAGCTGCTCGCTGACGCCATAGCCCATACCCATGGACATACCTCCATGAACCTGCATTTCCGCCAGCTGAGGGTTGAGGAGCTTTCCACTGTCATGGACATTAATAATATGAAGGATCCGAATCGTTCCCAGCTTCATATCCACCTCTACCTCTGCAAAACAGCATCCTGAGGCAAGCGTATTTTTCTTTACCTGGGTAGAAACCTCTGCTGTCAGCACGGAAGAATTGGTAAGGCTGTAGTAGGCCTCCAGAGCCACTGACTCCAGAGAGAGGGCAGCCTCATCCCCTGCATAGATCCAGCCGTTCTGCAGGGTGAGCACTCTTTCCTCCTCAGGAAGAAGGGTCTTGGCATAAGTTAAGATCTTATCATAAAGCTCCTGGGCACACTGTTTCACCGCAGTTCCTGTCACAAAGGACTGTCGGGAAGCATACGCTCCTGTATCAAAAGGACTTACATCCGTATCCTGAACAGTGGAAATATGCACATCTGCCACATCCATATGAAGGGTCTCCGCAGCCATCTGAGAAAATACCGTATCTGCACCCTGTCCGATCTCTGTAGCTCCCAGCTGCATCTGCACACTGCCGTCCTGATTCAGAGACAGACGGCACCCTGCGATCTCCTGAGAGATGGGCCACACGCCGGTCTTGTAAGAGAACACTGACACACCCACACCTCTGCGCACTGATCCGGTCTGATGAGAATATTCCCTGCGTTTTTCTTCCCAGTGAATATATTCCGCCCCCTTATCCAGACACTCAAAAATTCCATTTGTATTTGCTGCAATGGGCTTCAGATATGCATCCGCATAGTAACCTTGAATCAAATTCTTTCTTCGGAATTCCAAAGGATCCATATGGATCTCATTGGCAATGTCATCCATAAAACACTCAATGGCAAAGGCCGCCTGAGGAATTCCATAGGCTCTCATGGCTCCGGCCACCGGAGTATTGGTATAAATAGTATACGCCTCTCCTGAAATGTTGGGACAGGCATACTGAAGCCTCCAGGCCGTCAGACCGTTGGCTGCAATGGCATGACCGTGGGAAGCATACGCTCCCTGATTGGAATACGCATGCATTTCCTTAGCAACAAGGCGTCCTTCCCGATCCACTCCGGCCGTAAGATCATATTCTATGGAATGACGGGTTCTTGTATTGCAAAAAGTTTCTTCTCTGGTCAGATCCAGCTTCACCGGCCGTCCTCCCACCTGAGTAGTAAGGAATGCGTTCAGAGGCTCATACAGCACATCCTGCTTATTTCCAAATCCTCCTCCGATGTAAGGCTTGATCACCCGCACCTTGCCCCAGGGGATCCCCAATGCCTGGCCAATGACACGGCGGACAATGTGGGGGATCTGAGTGGAGGTGACCACCACGATTCTCCCCTTTTCCATGTATGCAAAGGAAATGGGATTTTCAATGTGACAGTGCTGAACCATAGGCGTCTTATAGCTCCCCTTCACCACCGTCTCGGCTTCCTCCAGCCCCTTTTTTACATCACCGATGGAAAAATCTGAGTGTGCCAGTACATTATCTTTTTTCTCCTCATGGATAGGAGGATTGCTCCCCTCCATAGATTTCCGGGGATGGATCTCCACCGGGTATTCTTCATACTCCACCTTAATGAGCTTCAGCGCTCTGGAAGCGATCACTTCATCTTCTGCCACAACTGCTGCAATGTCATCTCCGTAATAACGGATACGATCGGTAAGGATATTGCGGTCTGCCACATCCTGATGGGCCGCCTCAACCGACCAGGGATGACCGGGGGTTGGATAGCAGTGCTTGGGCACATCCTGAAAAGTAACCACTTTCACCACCCCGGGGAGTGCCTCTGCCTGACTGGTGTCAATGGATGTCACTCTGCCATTTCCAATGGAAGCGTGAAGAACCTTGGCCACAAGACAGCGGTCAAGGATCAGATCATCCGTAAACTTCGCCCTGCCTGTAACCTTATCGTATGCATCTACTCTTGGAATACTCTTACCAATCATTTTTTCACCTTCTTTTCTTTTTTAATCATAAAAAGCCAGACTACATCCAGGGAGTGTGTTCCCCTCAGGACGTATGTCCGGCTCCGAACCATGCTACTTTCTTATTTTTCTATCCCATATGCCCCTGAATGAAAACCCAAACACCAAGCAACATATTTAATATGTATTTTATCATATTGTACTATGTTTTGCAACTGTTTTATATATTTTTAAGCATTTTTAATAGTTTCTATATCTATTTTCATTCTTCCGAACTTTTTTTACAGCAAAACGCCAGTTTTCTCTGCTGCCTGAGACAAAACTTAATTTCTGCATGCCTCCGCCTGTATGGACGCACAAATCTCTCTTGCCCGGCTGACTTCCAGGCGGTCCGATTCCACCAAACACTCCAGCGCCAGCACTTGAAGACCTCTGGCTTGCGCCTGACGCAAAGCCTCCCCAAACTCCGGATGGGTCTCATCATTTGGATATACCATACGGACACCGGGAAGCTGCAGCACAAAAGCCAGATAACATTCATACCCTTTTTCAAGAGCAGCCTCCAACTCCCTGATATGTTTCACTCCCCGTGCAGTGGGGGCATCTGGAAAATAAGCGATTCCCTCCCTCTCCAGCGTCACTCCCTTTACCTCCATCAGACAGGTCTTCTCTTCTCTTTCAAAATAAAAATCAATCCGCGACTGGCCAAAGGTATACTCTGGCCTGATATTTTTTAATCCTGTAAAGAAGCAATTCTCCCTGTCTGACTCTGATGCGGTATGCCGGAGTTCTTCCTTGAAAGCCTGCTGCTGCAAAAGCCACTCTCTTACTACAACATTGGGAGCCTGACTGTCCATATTTACAATCCCAAGACCCCGCTTCTCCACCGCCACCAGATCATAGGCTGTCTTTCTTCCGGGCTTCTGGGAATGTTCCAAATATACTTCTGCCCCCGGCAGCAGCAATTCTTTACAGCGCCCTGTATTTTTTACATGTACCGTTTCCTCCCTGCCCCCAATCTCCACCCTGGCAATAAAACGGTTCGGTCTGGAAAGAAAGGTACCTTTCTCAATGTGATCATATTTCATATTTATATCCATTCCTTTCGCTTCGCTCAAGGCACAAAACGTTATGAAAACATTGGCTTGAGCGATTTTCTTTTTTATAATTCTTTTTATAGGGAACTCGGTATACTACAAATC